>JGI24158J21664_10008881_pt1 | contig 13405 bp, 8 predicted proteins | sample Ectturendosymbi3_FD_21664 | JGI IMG/M metagenome (IMG submission 21664) | reverse complement strand
TACAGAATTGCAACTAAACTTGCAAAAGCATATCAATATCTGTTGTTGTAGTTTCAATAAAGTATCGATGAAGAGAAAAAAACTCTGCTGCAAGAAAATTTAGACCTAACGATAAATTTTGACCTAATGACAAATTTTGACTTTGTTTTGACCTAATAACTTGGGATTCCTTTATGGTATAAGCGTGAAATTTGGTTTGTGGACGTTTCATGAACTTTCAAAACGGCAGAAAAATTTTGACTTTTGGTTGTCCTAATTATGATGGTTTTAGGCAAAAATTGTTCGCAAACTTTTCACTTCACGAACACATCAGAGTGTTCTACTTGTTTGCAACATCACTTCAAAAATGACGGACAATAAAGATCCCATTAGTAAAACATGTAGAAAATCAGAAGAAAATTATTAAATTTGGAAGTTCATGATCAGCCGTGTGTTGAAAACATCAGTATATTTAGTTAAAAAATGCAGCATGCTTTTTATCTGTAACAAGTAGAAAGGATTGGAGAAAAACAGTAACTTGAATGCAACCGTTTCTTGGCTGTTTCGGGAACAATGTTTTCGGAGAAGTTTAACACTAGGTTTGAATCAAATTTGTTGATACTGCGTATTTGCTGTTTGTAATGACACTTTGCAAAACTTTTAAGGTTTTATTAGAGGCAAAATAATGAGCATTGAGAAAAAATACCGAGCACTGAACTTTACAAATATTTACTGAAAAATGTGAAAAGGAAAAGAAAGTTAAACAAGCTTTATTTAGTAATATGTGGAGCTCAGGGTCTGGATTTGTACGGTTTTGGATGTGTTCTGTTCAGGAAGCGAGTCTTTGTTTTCCAGATTTTCAATATTGCAACATGATTTTGATTATTTTCTTATTTTTCCGTCATTGTGATATTTTTCATATTTTCGCGCTATGATAATATCTTCATTTTCATTATTAATTTCGTATTTTAGAGATAACTTGTAACTTCTTCGAGGTTTTGTCTAAACCGGCCACTTCATTGCTCTAACCTGTCATTGATTGGGGAAGGTACAAGATAAATAAAACTGTTGCAACTTGAAAAATATATCCATCACACTTTCCACAACCACATCCTTCTGTTTGAATCTAGTTTTTACCGATAGCCAGGTGTGTCGGTATCCATCGATGTTCCAGACTGGAAGTATTTGCCAATCAAAGTGTTCGAGGAGTCTTGTTGCTTCAGCATCGCCATCTCTGTAATCCTGAACCAACTTGTTCGCGACCCACAGCAAGGTGGCGCCAGTGATCCACTCTCTCGCATGGATCAGACCGTCTTGCCAGAAAACTGGTTTGGTGACATTTCTTGGAAGCCCGATCTGGAATTGCAGTATAACGTTGCAAGTTACTTTGGTTCTCCTCTAAACCAGGGATGGATCCCCTGTTCATTCTTATGGACCGCATGAACTGTGGAATAACGCTGACAGGCCATAAATATTATTTCATTTTGTTTCAAAGTTCTAGCTCTATCTTTCTAAGGAGAAAAGAGAGAAAAGTATGAGAACGAGCGAGATACTGCAAATTGTTTTGACTTACTGTCTTAGTATCTAGTTATCACTGAGCTTCGTTTTCCCCCTTGCTGGATAACAAAAACTTGGATAACAAAAAGTCTGATGCGGGCCATAGTGAATGGTCGCGTTTGGTCACGTGCCGCAGGTTCGCCACGCCTAGTCTACTAAACTGATTCAAATCTTTTTGTGTCAATACCTTGTCTTAGTAATTGATGATAACAAAACAGCTAAGGCAAAGTGCAGCGTTGTCGACATTGAGTCTTGTCCATTTACAAAGTTAAAACATCATTAGTCACGTCAGGATCATTGTGTACGGATCGAGTACACTCGATGAGCCATGGAAGTCACAGTCAATGGCGTAACGTGAGGTTTGAGCACGAGGAAAACTTAGCTGAAATGGGGCCCACTAGCAAACACTCAGAAAAAAACCTTGAGAATTGATAGTGAATACGGATGTGGATGGCTATACCAGAACCCCCACCGGAAAATACTCTGAAAAACGCAAAAAACAACAACCTACTGAAAACCGAAAGAATGCTAAAACCGAAATATAAGCTAAGTGCGGGGCTATTTTTACATTTAGCTTGCCATGGGGAGCGGTTCGCACCTTTACCCCCGTCATTTATGCCGCTGGTCACAGTCTCACTCACGCTACGCCTTGCTATTACCCATGTTTAACTAACACAACATCTTGTTAACCACACATGTCCAGCCCACACCACACCTTCCCTCCGTACTACGGCTGCTACAATAAACATCGATGTCTTGCAGTCTTTTTACAAATATATTTTATGTTTCTGTACCAGCTGCCGACGTTTCTCTGCTTTTGTGTATTTCCGTATATCCGTGACGATGGCAAGAATAAACCTGCACTACCTCGTTTGCAAACGCAACAAACCTTCACGAATTACATGAACAGAAACAATTGCTAGCCTTTATGGTAGTTTGCTAATTATAAACGATAACACTGCAGAAGTTTCTTTGTTACATACTGTACGCTGATTATCCCATTGTTACGCAGACTAACAGCTATTCCAAAACAAACCTGAGCGTGTTCAAACAATTTGTGTGACCATGCAGTATGCCATGTGTGAGTTAACTTTGAAAGGATGTAGTAATTTGACTGTTTGAAAAGTTTACTTTGAAAAAAAATTAATAAATGACTACATGTTACTAATTTTCTGGTCGGAAATAGAGATGACATGGCAAACACCTTGTGGTCGGCTGTTGGAAGCAGGTTTATAAACTATGAATTGTTACTCTTAAGATTTGTGGATTGAGGCACGTATCCCTCCTCCTTTCCCCTCCTGCAAGGACCCATGCTACCAGCTTCATGCAGATGATTGATTTGGGCCAACCATTCCTTTTCAGTTGCTCATCACCACCACCAAAAAATCGCTCTTTCTTGCACTGGCCAGGCTTGCAAACATATTTACGTAAAACACTGGCCAAAGAAAGATACAGCATGAAATTGTCATATCCAGTACAGACGATGATATCACTCTTTAGACTTGCAGTGTTTCGCATCTAGAATATTTTACTGCAATCATGCAGCGGGGCTGCTTCAAGTCCCTAAAATGCTGAGTGAGAGGAAACCAATTGTTAACAATTAGTAGGGTCGGGTTCGTACTTCCGCCGACAAACCAAAATCTGTTGTTTATCTGGCAGTTAGAAGAATAAAAAAGACAATAATAACCCCACATTTTTCTGTTTATCTTTTGTTTTATTTACTTTTAAGGCAAGAATTCTTCGTCCTTCAAAAGTGGTTCCGACTTGAAGTATGGAGACTATATCATGGTTGGAGCGGACAAATTTCTTCATCCAACGAACGATCTGAAGAATCAAAACCAACTCACAAGTGGCATTTTAGGATGATAATTTTGTGACATTTTAGGATGAAATTTTTGATAATTCTGACTTTTAAAATAACTGTAAACCTACTTTCCACAGCGTGTTATCAGATTGCTCAAGAAAAGTCTAGATTTCCAAAAAAATAATTCTGAATCATAAGCGCGGCTACATCTATACGTAGAAATTAGTATTAAAGTTGAACATTGTGCTTGATATTGGTTCCATATTTTTGTGTATTTTGTTCAGGCGGTACTGCTTCCATAAAGGTTGTCTGAACGAATATTGACGTTTATTAGGCATTGAGGCGCCGTTATCAGTTGCAGTGAACAGATGACCGCCATGTAATGCAAAGCGACCAACAAAGTTACTTAAAGATTAAAAGTTGTGCTTATCAGTCTCTTTTAGTAACAACGTCTGAGCAGACGACAGAGAAATAATAAAAAAGCATCGAATTCTCACAGCAGCATTTTCTGCACCTGTCGATAGTGGTGGTATTCACTGAAGCGGAACGGCCGCGCTTGGCGTCTTCGTCTTTTGCCAAGATTTGGTTCTGCTTGATCGATCAAGCGCTGCACATCAGAGATCAGCAGCGATGACGTCAGGTTGATTTGGTTCAGCGCCTCCTCGAACAATCTCCGGCGAGTGAGAGGGACCATGACGTCATAATGAAGTGCGCCTGGCGATGGATGTTTCCAGACATCAACCTGCGGTCAGGGATTGTTTTGCAAATTTGAAAAAAATATTTTGGAAAAAATTTCTGAGTTTCTTAAAATTACCCAGCGACCACCAGTCTGGGTCTGGATGGTGTGCGTGTAAAGTTTGCTGTGTAAGTCAAATATCTTCGTATAGTGCAGTGGTCCCTAACCGGGGGTTCCCGGACCCCTGGAGGCCCCAAACAAGATTTTCAGGGGTCCGAAATGCGATTTTCGAGGGTGAGAGTTTGCATGTTCTTGGATGTACTTTTTGAAAAGAACCTAAATATATGAAAGGTTGCAAGTGCTGTTACTAAGAAAAACATTACTCAGCTTCATTATACCAGCTAACGTTACTAATATAGCGATTTTAAATTGTTGAATGCGTGCATTGCTATTTCTGCTTCACGCCTCGGTTACCACGCTGAAGATGGCCGGTTGTAATCGCATTGTGACATTTAAATGTTTATGGCGCAATTATGGCGATATTACTGTTTGTTTCTGTAAAACTCGAAAAAGAAAAAAAGTTGATGCGATTGTAACGCATTGGATGTATGACGCAACTGTGGCGAGATAGTTGTTTTTTTCATAGACCTGCATGGTTTCTGGTAATCTAACCATGAAAAGTTATAAGAAATTGAGTAAAAAAGCCCTGCCTATTCCAATGCTCTTTGCAACAACACATTTGCACGAATCTGTATTTTCCTCTCTACTTAATTGAAAAACAAGCATCGGAACAGTTTGAACCCCTCGAACGATTTTTGCGTGTCTCTGAGTAAATGTGTGCCAAAGTATGTACGGATAATTTACGAGAAGCAGCAACAAAGTAATCACTAGGTAATGGTTTATTGTTTCATATGACTCAGCCAATAAGCAGAAGCACCATAATAAGCAGAAGCACCTAGGTTTGTTTCTAATAAGCAGTAAGGCATGAATGAGTATGACTGCGTGTTTTGTGTTGTAATGTCAGTAGATGCGTTTTGGGAGTAGTATTTAAAAAAATAAAAATTCTACAAAATCGGTCAGTTTTTGTGATTTCTACGCCTTTTTTGAAACGAGGGGTGCGAACATCGCATTATTTTTCTGAAAGGGCGCCAGCTCCAAAAAAGGTGAGGAGCCTAAGGTAGGCGCTTATTAGTGTCTTTGTCAGATCCACAGTTGTATTCAGACACGTAAAAGCTCAAGTGCAGCGCACCACTTTAGAAATATTTTTGCTCAGCGCTTTACCGCAGTTAAAAACACCCTGTTTCGTGCTCATTGCATGATAATGTACGTCTGCCTGTTGGCTTGTTCCTCCCCGCCAGTCACCATTCACATTAAAGTTCCTGCTCTGAAAGTCATTCGCAACTTCCCTTTCATGCGTAACAAATCAGAATGGACGAAAAATCACCCAAGGCGGCGATTGCGCCTTTGAATGAAATGTTTTGAGCCATGTCAATCTTTCTCAGAACCTTACAAATATTTACGTGGAATGTAAGAAAAATTGCAGAGAGGAAAGACGAAGCACCACATGCAGTAGTTTGGTTTAAATGGCGACAAGATAAACATGCGGCACATGGCTTTCATGTGCGGCGGCAATTACTCGACACTATGGATGATGTCAATGGATATACATGCGCCTGAAAATGATTGGATAGAAGTTGCAACCAAGCACGTAGCTACACGCGCTGACCACATCTGAATGATGATAAACAGCGATCACGCAAATGAAGTGTAATAAAAAAGTTAATGTAACCTTTTGCAAGGTTGCCAGATTGGCCTTTTTTAAGCAAAATTTCAGAAATCTGGCTTTTTTCAAGTTGGTTGGTCTAAAAAATTTCACTTGGCTTTTTGCTTTTTTAAGCTGCAAAGCTTTCTCTATAGAAAATATTTAGTATTCCACTTTTTTCGGCAAAACCTTTGCAGCATTTTTGTGATAAATGCTATATTAGACCGACGCCCGCGTTCTTATGTAAGTAAGGTTTGATGGATGCGAGAATCGAAATAATTTTTTGCGCAAACACTGGAAATGCTTGCGCTGAGTCATTTGTTGTTAATATGCACTAAACAAACCTCAAGGCAGGTCTGCTATAGAAATGATGAGAGATATATTTAGTGACGGTGAATAAAGTCCACATATTCACAGATAGGCGAAGAAAACAGAAACCAGTACTTAGCAAGCGAATAGCGATGCATATAGAAAACAATACTACAAAACAGGGACCGAGGTTATGGGGGGACGGGGGGACATGTCCCCCAACTTTTGAATAGAGGGGGACATAATATATTTTGTCCCCCCGACATTTTGTGATGAAAAGTAATGTAGTTGTTCAAACTTCATGGTTACATTACTGTTGGAAACGTTTCCCCAGCATAAAACCAGAAAAGAAATGAGAAAAATGAGCACTATCACTGGATTATCTATAGACACAGTAGGCCTATAAGCTACAGATTTCCTATGTAAACTGAATTCTCATGATTGTTGAAAATTGTGTGAGTTAATTTGAATTACCGAATCGGTGTGCACATGAACTTCGCTCAATCAAGAATTCCTGCGCTGGTCTGTAGCCTGCAATCACAATACGGTTGCCACCAGGCACGTAGCTATGGGGGACAACAGGGCAATTCCAACCCCAATTCCAAAGTTTTCAGGTTAATAAAATATTTGAAGTATAATCCAAAGAAATACTTCAGTGCAAATCAGCGAAACTACCTTAAGGAACCTATCCTACTTCAGCTTTTAGTCGAACACAAACTTGTATCTGACCTTTTGTAATCATAATCAATGACCGCAGATAAAAACAAGCAATGCTTTTCGCAGCTGGTTTTGGCGCACCAGCTTGCTTTATCCCACTTAATGGTCATGTAAGCTTCATTTCAAGACCATCACAAATTCCTCTCTGATAACCGTGGATGTTACAATAATAACCTATCCTTGTTTCCGGTGTCAGCGTAGCCTTAAAGCAATATCGTAGATTTTTGTTGTTGCACAGATCTAAAACTAGATGCGTGAATATGGCGGTGATACAAATTTCATATGTCTTGAAGATCAAACTTTGGCTAAGAAGCGATTCAGTTTCAAAGTCTTCATCATTGCACCATAGTAACTGTTTAGCCACAATAGCGTTCATTCTAGATATTTATTCGTGATGACATGCATTGCGACGGTTCAATCACAATTATGTGGAGCCTTAACGTTTGTGGAGCCTTAACGCTAACGAGCATATAACATGAATTTCCATGTGAAATAGACGCTACCGGTATCATAAACAAATTCGCTATGGCAAAACCTAGAGAATGCAAAAGGTTTACTGCTTTTGACAATCGATTTCTGCGCTTATACTGAGACTAGACTGTTTAGATATAGCAATGATCAAATTTGTTGATGAGTCTGGAAGCATTAATTACTGTCTCTGTACGGTGCTTGTGAGCTGTACAGTAATGTATTCCGTCTTGGTAAAAAGATACATTTATACATGTTTGGTAAAAAAGATAGGTGGCATATAAAGTCAACCAGTTGCTAATAAGCACCAGGTATTTCGTTCTTACGAAATCCAGTATGCCTAATGGTAGTCACATGGATGCCCACAGAATTTATGATTTAATAGTTGTTCGCTTGTTCAAGTTTTTTTTTAAGTATGGGCCTCGCTCTACCTCAATCCGGCACTGACAGGAGTAAATGGAAGAAGACTTTTGTATGAGTGCAAAAAGTTGCGGATGGGTCAGAGTCTGCATATTGCAAACTGTGGCACCATTGTACCCAAAGTGTGCAATCTCACAAACCATGAAAAGTCAGAGAAGCATCAGGAAAGAACTCCAGTACAAGGCCAAGCAAGACTTAATCTCAATCCGAAGAATATTTCAAGTGATATTCTTATAATTTAAGTGTTTTTCTGCGACAAACGAATAGCAATGAAAAGTTTGAATTTTTCTGGCCTTTAAATAATGGGTTTGACTTTTTCCTGGCCTTTATTTCAGCACTGTTTAGCATTTTATTGAAATTTTCATTTGGCAATCCTGGCATCGTGAATGTAACGACAGTAGCGTGCCTTTATAAAACTGCACAAAATACTATAAGCTATGCATTAATGATCTGCAAGTTATGCACGAATGATTTGCAAGTTATGCACGTTTGATCTGACCTGAAGAAGATCGAAGAAGATGTTTGATTCCAGGAGGGCTTGGTCTGTTTCGGCCGGAACTCTGAAAACTTGATATCTGCGAAGAAGTAACGACAAATAGTCAAAGACGGAAAAGGAACAACGCTTGAATATGTGTTCACACTGCTGACAAGGTGAAGCTGGTGTCGGAATATATATGCAAAAGAAAGCCTTTGTAGTTATTTATTTGAAGCAATCCGGTTCCAATACAGAAGTACAACAACATGAACACCTCTTAATGTTGTTTGTCGCCAGGCGAACGCCAGCCGGGGCTTGTTTAGGGGTATGGGTTGTGGGTAGGTGCTTAGCCCACCCTTCCCCCCATTGGCGACGGGCCTAGTGTAATATCTCTGCATTTACACATCATGGAATGCGCGTCACAACAAGAACGAACTTTGGCATTTATCTATCGAAGATACTTTTGTCCGAAACTACTGAAAAAAAACAGCAAAACACCAACAGCATCGTCAAGCAACTACTGGTTTTGCCAAATACATAGCGTCCAGTGGAAAATACAAGGTCGCCTAGAACGTAAACAAAAAGCAATCAAGCGAAACGGCCGAGTTCAATTTTGACATTCAGCCACTCGTTACTCTTAAACCAAAAACTTGGCAATCTGCAACAGACAGGCGTACGTTTCTTAACTAACTGGCGTTATTTAGAGAGGAAATGCTCGTGGGAATATTCTCTCAGACTTTATTTCTAGGTCATAGATTTTGTGAAGACATAAGGGCCGGACAGAGTTGTTCAACTTTTTTGCAGCGAGTACAAAAAGTAGCAGTCATTCAAGCTGATATAACATCAAAGAGCTGTGGGCTTAAACATCGGCAAAATGATGATGAACGGTACAAGTGCATGATCGTAAAGTCGTTTGTTGGTTGCCGCGATATACAATCCCTGTGTTTGAGATGAGTTAAGACGAAAAATGACCTAAAAATCCAAATAACTACTTATTTCATTCAATTGAACTGCTGTATTTGTTTTTTTCCTGAAAGGAAACTATGGTATTTTCTCTTTCTTCTACAGACATTTTCTCTTTCCTATATAGACGATTTTCTCTTCCTCTACGTCCGGCACTTATTCGGAGCGCATTTGTTCATTTTGATAAAATGTATGTTTTTTAAAATTAGTAATAGCCATAAATCAACCAGTTCTCACTAAAAGGGACAGCGGGAGTGAGAGGAACTATTCCCACACCCATTGGTAGGCGAGAAGAGAATGTTTTTTCGTTTGTTTTAGTAATCAAGCCTTTAAATCAGGGTTGCGGAGTTGGAGGCAAAATAACCGACACCAAATCCGACCTTTACAAAATTTCCGACTCCGACTCCTTAACGTAAAGGGACTTACTGCAAGTTTGACTGAAATCAATGAATCGTGGTGCACAGCACGAAATCTCTGTTTCAACAAAAGTTTCAAAAGAAATTGTACCATTTCAACAGGAATTGGCAACTTAGGGATGTGATGTAAAAAATGATCCAGTTGGACATCCGCAGTCGGACAAAAAATTCGACTCCGGCTCCACCCAAAAACCTCCGACTGCTTACGACTCCGCAAACCTGCTTTAAATGACACATCAGTATTGGCTTCAAACAAAATGAATGCGGCCTCCAGAATTTACAGTATTGGAGAATCAATCATCACAGTTGTTTATCCCAAAACTAAAGTGAAACTTAGCGAAACCACAGTTTCCCCAACATCTTTGCAAGTCTGCATTGAATACTTCAGTGCTGGATACCATTTTCAGGTCAAAGTAGTATTTTCAGCATAACAAACTTACAAAATGTTACAATGCACCTGTCTTTTATTTATTCTTTGAATCACAAGCGTTCCTTCCTGAATTGAAAAAAATCATAAGAAATGTAAAGAGTCAAAACAATGTAGAAAATTGATATTTTGCAATAACTCTGTTACAGCACATGGTACCGGTAATGATACAACATCAGACGATGATTGAGACCTACCCATCATATTGCTTCAGGCGCTTGAATTGACGAGAAGCTGTCTTCCCCGAAAATGCAACCATAACAACCAGAAATGCATAGAAATGTTTTTGTTGAGACGGCAACATTTTCACATAATTTAGTTCTGATCGTTCTGGTCTGCAAACAGATGCAAAGATACAACGCGTGAATATCAAGCACCTGGAACACAACTATTTGCTCTCTGCTGCGATCAGGAGAAAAGCTTCATTCTGCTTTTGATTGCTGCATTTTGCGCAATTGTTTTTGCCTCGACCTACACAGCGGTTTCACCCAATGCTGCACACCGAGCAATAAATCATATCTCAACTTGTTTTCTGCGTCTTCAGCGCTGCTGTTCACCAGCCTTGAAACATATTCATCTGAGCAGGGCCGCACATCGCGGGAGGTCACTGCCGGCCAGACAGCTGCAGATGATTCAAATAACCTGCGTTTATTAATCGCTTCCGAACTCATCTCAAATTTCCCTCGCGTAGCGGCCACAGTGCCCTGATAATATAAGTGCAGCTTCTCTACAAATGCGTCCTCCATGAACCTGATTACCACCGCAGCATTGTGATCCTTAAGCGATAAATGATCTGCTTTCGTTATCGCAACCACCGCGGCGCTGACAAAAGCAAACTAGGCGGTTGGCGACGCAAAACAAAGTGCGCGACAGACATTCCGCGATCGCGACAAAGCCAACAAAGCGCGATCGCGTTATCCGCAGCTGCTCCGACCCTGGCGCCCCGGTTCAGCAGCTGCTCCGACCCTCCTGCCCCGGTTCACGACCACTTTCAGTGTCCGACGCAGTTTGATGCAACAGAGCGCGTCACAAAGACGCTACTGACTGTCGCAGCTTGCGATTGTTGTGTCACAAATGAGTAACAAAGCAAACTTTTCAAAAATCCTTGAAAGGTCAGAAATGTAATGCGATGCCAGATGTTTAAAAACGCGTAAAGAAAAATTTGCCAAAAACTAATAGTTAGTCTTTCAATTTGGTGGCATTGGCATGCTAAAGACTGTAAAAGTTCATTAATTCACTAGGTTTAGTGGATGAAACCAAATAATACCCACAATATTTTCTTAAAATTTCTGTTTGCTCAGCAACAACTGAGGCATGGCACGGTGTCAACGGTCATTTACTTTACTTTGGGGCGAAGTTTAAGGGGTGTAACAAATGTCATTTTAGGAGAGTAATAAAATGCCAAAAGGAAGCCAATAGAACTTGACTTCCAAGTTGAGAGGTGCCCAAAACAACAGGGGAACAAAACTACGTGAACAAAACAAACTATATCAAACTAACAACAAAACCAACTATACAAAATTTGGATCAATGCCACCTATTCGTAATCCGTCTGTGTTCCACACAAACGTGGAAAAGTGGATTTGCCTTTTGCAGCATCACAAACGCGATTAATTAACCGTTGCAACATCTCATCAAAATTTTTTTGTAACATCTCATCATACTTTATTGTAACATCCCATGATAATTTTTATAACATTTCATTATAATGTTTTGTAATATCACATCACTTACACACAGGGTTGTAGTGCTAACAAAAAAGGTGTGGGAACGCATCCAAAAAATATCCATTTCAAAATAGCTTCCAACTCATTTTAGAGCAAAACATGAAAAAGATGTGGGAACGCCGTTCCCACCCTACAACAACCCTGCTTACATATATCACATACTTTTTGTAACAACTCATCATAATTCTTTCACAGTCTCATTACAACTTGTTGGTAGCATCCCATCATAATTTTTCGTAACATCTAATCATAAGAATATTCGTTCAGAAAGATGTCTTCATGGTCAAGTCGATAACTTTAATACCTCTTTGTCTCTGATCATTTTCCCTGAATGTACACAAACTTGGAGGATGAGTTATATCGACAAAAAGAATGGTTTATTTTATACTCGCAGGGATTTTATACTAAGCCTGAAACATTACGGAGTTGAATTCATGTGGCTTGACATAAAAGTTACTCGTTTTTGACGTCCATTGCTTCCAATATGCTATTAACCAACGAATTGTGATGCTACTTATCGAATTAAATTTATGATTAACTTTCGTTTAAATGGCTCTACCGATACTCTTACCTTCATGGGTGACTTTGATGATCATTGTGTTGGAGCATTCCATGATCAAAATGCTTTATACAATCTGCTTACTTTGTTTACTCAGCTGACTCACCAGGAACTCAGGCATACTGTGCGGCTTCAGGACAACAGCCCAGGACAACAGCCACCTAAGATAACTGCCACCTGGGATAATGCGTTTTGCACATCACATACGAGCTATCAAATTAAGTTTGGAATACTGCGTTGCGGCACATAGAGGCAGTTCTCGCGGCCAGTGATGGGCCTAATATTTTGACTTTAGTCGAGCAACAGTATTTGGTTTGGAACACCACCAGGCATGTAACCAGCTTGGGACATCAAGGGGGGCGAAGAGTTTTCTGAAGAGGTACCCAAATTTTTTAAACTATGTCAGGGTTTTTTTAAGGTGTTTTAGGGACCCGATTCGGGTCCCTAGAATTTAAAGTCGGGTCCCTAGAATCAGAGAAAATTATCATCGCGTCCCTAGCATCAGAGAAAATTATCATCGGGTCCCGAGAATCAAAGAAAATCGGGTCTCTAGAATCAGAGAAATCGGGTCCCTAACATTTTCCTAAAAACCCTGAACTATGTCCAATCTTTGTAAACTATGTCCAACATCTTTCCAGGGAGCCCGAAAAAATGTCCAGGGGGTTTCGCCCTAGGTCCGTAACCAGGGGGGCGAAGCCGCCCCTACAAAATTTTTCGACTCCCCTGAAAAATGTAAAAACTGGGCCCCTTTACTTGACATTTTGATATTTAGTTTTCCTTAGGTTGTCGTTTTTTTGCGTGTTTTGGGGCGTTTTCGTTTTTTTTCTAGTATGGACATTCACGACATCCAGAGATTCACTATCATTTCGTAACTTTTTCTGATTTTCGGCTAGTGGGCCCCTTTCAGGTAGACTTTGCCCTTCCTGGCTCAAACCTCAAGTTACGCCACTGGTTGTAGGTCGTTTCATGTAAAACCTGCATTGTTTATTGAACTGTATTTGACACTACAAACTGATTTTGCGACTCGCTGTTGTTTTTGGTTTTCTGCCAATGACTCTTCTATTGAACAAATTTGCCCACCCCTGCTTTTGAGATCTTTTGTTAGGGCATAGTAAAAAAACGTGCGTTGAACCAAAACAAAAATAC
>JGI24158J21664_10008879_pt1 | contig 13406 bp, 8 predicted proteins | sample Ectturendosymbi3_FD_21664 | JGI IMG/M metagenome (IMG submission 21664) | reverse complement strand
TGAAGCTGCATTGCCTCTTGCAAGAGTTGCAAATAGTTTGACTTGAAAAACTAACATAATACTTTGAAACTTGATGTCACAGATTGACCACACAAGTACCCTTGTTTAATCTTTCTCTGGTTAATCTCTTAATTTTAAAGGGCATGATCTTGTTTGTCACCATTTGGCAGTTATGATTTTATATAACAGTTTATTTTTTGCATTTTGGTAAGAATCTGATAGATAAGACACCACCTCAGAAAAAAAATTATAGAATTAAACAAAGCTCATAAAAAACATTTTTTTCTGTTTATTATACATGGAATTACTATGATCAAACCTCTGAAAACTGTTATCTTCAACATACTATCAGAAACATGTATCATGTCAAACAGATGAATAAAAGTTGAGGATAGAAATTATTATTGCAGCTTGCTCTAGTGCATATATTAATTCTGAGTAAAATCCCCTCAGTTACTTAAAATGATAAAAAGCATATCAAATAGGTAAATAAGCAAAAGTTTCCTGAAACCAAAAAAATCTTCTACTCTATGGCTTTCAAATAAAACAAGAATCAACTTCATGCCAGTTGACTTTTTTGAGTTATAAGCAATTGAAATACGACCATGCATGAGCGCACACAAAAACTATGTCTAACTTGACCTTGATTTACATAAGTTCAAAGGTCATAAGGAAAGTGCCAATGATTGGTTTTTAATAAACAAACCTTCTGACACATTCTCACAAATTTTCAGCTAAAAATAGTGACAGATAAAAAAGATACAAGGGTTTTTATGTCAGAGCATTAAATTCACAAAAATATATGCAAAAATAAAATGGGAACACTGAAAATTTCAACCAGACATAACTTTGCGCATACTGGTCCGATTTAAAAAATTGAAAATGTTTTGAAATCAGAATGATGAGATCTCTCTGCCTATGAAATTTCATGGATTTTGCTCACGGTCAGATATATAGCTCTGGATCGCCTGACATGAAATGACCCTATGGATATACCATGAATCCTTACAAAAAATGAATTGAAATTCCACTGAACAATTGCTATGCAGCTACTAGCTATAAATTATGTTTAAATGGAATTCTTACAGGCCTACAACTGCAAAATTAAGTTTCGACCATTGTGTAAAAAACACATCTTTTATGATACTGTAACAGTATCTTCTGCAGTAAATCACTTTTACTACCATTGTTGTGTCTTTTGCTCATCATAAAATTTAAGCTTTCGTGACTCTGGTTATGTCATTTGATACCTGCAACCAAGAGCTGTTGCTGACAACGTACATCTTTTGAAGGGAACTCTCTTCTGCAGCAGTTAATATTTTGTGTGACCTAGTCTGGAAGCAGTGGCACTTATCATTTCATAAATTAGTCATGTCATGAACATTTTCAGATGTGACATGTGTCGCAAAGGAGCCAGGCATAACAAATAAGGCATCATTGCTGTTCAATAGGAAAGACTGGGAATGCTGCTTGTGGAGTAACTAGCACATGGTGGTTGGCTAGGAATACAGGGTGGAGACAAAAGTGTGCTCTGATATATTGCACAGAGAAGTGATGACCTTAGTTTAGTCATTAGTACGACTTTCAGAAAAAAATTTTGTCTGCTGGACCTAATAGCTTGTTGCGCACTTCCTGTTTTAGAGGGTAGGTTGTAAGAATGTCACACATTTTCTGTAAGTGCGACAATGTCTTAGACACATCATTGATCTTGCAACATGCAATTAAAGTTCTTAAAAATATTGTATCTGCACTTGCCATAGAATCCAGTAGGTTGTGTGTTGTGAGCAGTTTAAAGCATGTAGTTTTTGCTAATTTCAGACCAATGTGACAGGACATGCAGAAAAATGATATCTAAATTGAGGTGCACAAGCTAAAACCAATGGTTCACAAAGCAGTTCTTAGGAAACTGGAATGTCCCTTTAGTCATCGTTACCACCAGGTCCATTCTGGCCAAGAGTTGCCGACCCCTGACCTAGACCCAATATATTGGTTGTGCTTTTTCTTTGGATTGTCTAGGTATAAGAGATGTGAAATGCATTCTATTAATGAGTGGGCTACTCAGTGACCCCCATTCTTGCTCAGGCTCAGTTGAGAATTATCCTGAAGCATTCATAATTTTTGCTGGAGTTTCTACCACACACACAGTTTCTACTGCTTTGATAAGAATGTCGTGCAAAGCAAAATGCTATTGTAGTATAAAACAAGTTTTTTTGTTAAGTCTCTGCAAAGCATCAGGTACTGGTATTAGGTTGCTAAATGCTACTGTACAATTGTGTCCTAAATTTTTTTCAGGNTACTCTTTTTTTAAAGGTATATGTTTGTCTCTTATAATATTTAAGCNGATAGAGATAACTGTATACAGAATGTATTGTGGTTGCGTAATCCGTCTAGAAATGAATCACATGAAAGTTCAAAGTTGAGTTTTCTTGTGTAGATTACAGTTAAATACAAGATATTTAAAAAATATTCCACTGTTGCCATCGAACGGCCTGAGTAGCATGCATGCAAAGCTTCACACTGTTGCAGCAAGCAACGATAGAGATCACATGCCATGATCGCTTTTATTGCTTGTTATTGCCATTCCAATATGGATGCTATTCTTTGCGCACATACCATTCATGGTGAATTGCGCTTCAATGCCACGCCAACTGAGAGGTTGCAACACCAGCATGCTTATAATAAGTTATTCAGGTTACATTGGGTTTCAGGAAAGGCTTAATTTATTTTTCTGCTGTACTAAAATTGATGTCAAGCATTGAAAAGTAGAAATTCGGTACATTCACTGAGGGTTTGCATATACTTAGTGATGTGCCTGGAAGAAAACTATAGATACCATACTTATTCTACTGTTATTTGTTAGCCACCCTTGATTGTAAGCCGCATGAAATGGTGTTAAAAATTAATTTAAGCCACACTTGAACATAGGTTACCTAAGCCTCTGAGATACTTTCGTGTACGAGCATGTTTCACATTTAATCAGAAATCCTGGTAATGATGCTTACATCACTGCAACTGTCTTCTGTTCATCATCCTTCCTGTGACAGATGTGAATGTGATGCTGAAGAAAATATAATGCGAAAAGAGAATTTGGTCACCAAAACATAGCTAGGGAAAGACTGAGTGTCATGTATACCAGTGCTTCTCAACCTTTTTTGATGTCGCGGCCCACTTTTCGCTGAGACTTTGATTTTGGGCCCAGTTCATGAAAAATTTGTTTCAGAACTCATGACTAGGTGTAATTATGGCGATGAAACAATCCTCACATCTTCACTCTGACTATATCGTTGGGTACACATGACAACCTTTCCTCTACACTGCAAAATCTAAGAGTGAGTGCGACCGCAGGTGCACCTATCAGCAAGTCGCACAAAAAATGAAGCTATTGAAGCGTGGAAAGCGCTCCGACTCGTCCTTACATATGTAACACGTGGTCACCGCACTTGCCTTGGGTTTGTGGAACCCACAATAGCAATCCAGGGTTGAAAATGGGAGCATTCCTCGGATGGAATGCGACAATAATACATTTTTGGCTTTCGTAATTCATAACTTTTTCTAAAAAAATGCAGTTTGTATCAACCAATAACTTTTTTCAAAAATATATTCAAGTTATCTCGGAACATTTTGCAGCCCACCTGAAGGAGCTTCATGGCCCACCGGTTGAGAAACGCTGATCTATACCTTTCGATAAGGTAAAGAAATAAAAAATTAAGCTACCGTTGAATATAAGCTACATGAAATGATGAAAAAAATGCGTTAGCTGCGGCTTTCAATCGAATAAATACGGTGACTGGGAATAGAAGTTTTGTTTGTCAGTGGTTATATGCCAAGCCTGATAACCACATGAAAGTAAGCAAGTTGCATGTTAGAGTTGATATGCGGGCTCAAAAGTGTTAGTGGCAATCGACTGAAATTGAAAGAGTGATTGTAACTTGCATGATTTGATACAAAATACAACTTGAAAACTGTGAAACCATTTCCCACCACTTATCTCCTCCCTAATAATAAGTACCAGTTTCACAGCTGGATATGTGTGGATTATACTTGTTACAAATTGTGCTTTCCATTGCNACAATAGTGTCTAAGCCTAAATGATAAGCATTTTANACACTTTCAGTACTGATATATGTGCATAAATGAAATTATTTTTGCTGTCAAACACAGGGCTAAATAAAAAATTAGATCTGGCTTCTGTTGGATACTGGCTGTAATCTTTTTCTCTTGAAAATTTTGCACATTTGTGTATGAAAACTTTAAAGAGAAATATCTGATTAAACAATGGAAGCACTTGTTTGAGTTTCAGTTGCAAGGTGTTTTATGAAAAGTGGCTTGAATATGGTCAACTCTGAAAAACTGCCTTGTACCAACCATGCAAAACGCCTGTTATCAAAAGTGTTAATATCTGATTCAACCAACTTAAAATTATGGTACTTAAAAAAATTATGACAACATAAGCCATTAAAATGCACCTACCAAACTAATATGGATAACTTAACCAAAATGCTAAAAATGCAAACTAGTATTTTTTCATAAAATCAACCAAATTACATTAGATGTAGGCTTTTTGTGTGAAGTGTGTTATTTGCTTCTACAAGCATGCATTGCTTGACACAAGATGGTTTTTCATTGTCTCTTGGCAATTTTCTCAAAACTCTTTCATGCAGATCGTTTTGACAATTTGGAACTCCCTTTCAGGCTAAGGCTCAAGATGTTGCACAAATTAAGTATCAGTTAAAGAGATTACTTCGAACAATTGTTTCAGTTGATTCTTTATTTTTGAAGTACAGTATATGTTACTTGCTAATGTATGCAGTTCTCACAATAATTGGTCAGTGCAAGAACATGATATTACCAAATCTACAGAAGTGTTGTGACATCTATATGAGAGTATTGATATTCTTTCAGTTGTTGTGTGGTTATGTTTATCTTTTAACACCTTTGTTTTTTCAGAACAAAATTTCCAAGAAGCAAAGTGCTTGGCTGAAATCCAGAGTCTTATTAAGTGCTGTGAAAGATACAAACACTTGGATCAGCCCTGTTGTTCAGGTTTCAAAAAACAATTAGAAGGTTCTTCTGACAAACAAATTAAACAAGGTCATGCTGCCCGCGAGTAGATTCATGTGGTCGCATTCAATGACATTCGCTCGCGTTACATTAGCTCGCGCATGCCAGAGGAGCTATTCGCTCAAGATTGGTGATCCTAATACCACGTCTGTCAATATTTCGGATTCCTGGAATCCCAGATGGAAGAAGCATTGGTTTTTGACAATGCAAAGGAAAGCTGAAATAGAAGGACCTCCCCCTCCTATGCCTCGATCTGCACGAGACGATTGGAATTACTTTGCGGAACTCCGTGCATTCAAGTTAGTTGCTTGCAGCTTGATCGAAAAATTGCCATTCCGATAAAATGAAGAAGCTAGCTGATGTGCCAGATGAGAAAAAATCCCCCGATATATATTGATAATATTTGTTCGAGCTACTAACCTATTGTTTTGTTGTGAGCATTGGAAAGCGCAATTTTTTAGTCCGTTTCTTATTTATTAACGCTAGTTTTCCGCCCTATTCCTTAGAGCCCCTTATGACAACTTGTAGTGCCTAGTATGGAGAGCGTGTATAATTGTCTTGAAGGAAACGGGTTTATGACGTAGCATGCACTCGTACTGAGTTTTCGCGCGGTAAAGAGATGATTGACAGCGAACAAATAACGCCCTCACTGTGAAGTTTGCTTGTTAATGATTCATGTCTGCGTAGAGTTTCGTGTTGTACGGTTCTTCATCGTAAGTGAAAATTGTTAAAATTAACATTTCCGCGTATTTCTTCGGTTGGGAGGTATTCCCATATTCATGTGTGTTGATTTAATACGCACTACAATGTCTTTTAGAAACACAAAATTGAGCAATAGGCAATAAAATTGAGTAATGTAAAGAAACATATGGGCTATCCGCACTAAAAATGAAAAACAGTGGTATTGTGGTATTGGTCAGTGGTATTGTGGTATTGGTCCCAAAAAGTCGCATCTTTTGAGAGATCGAAATGGTCTTTCAAATTTTTCCAACGGTCTTTAAAAATACAGAAGAAACTCGNTTTACAACCACCATCAACATACACTAAAACCTCGCTGTGCGAACATCTCGGTATGCAGATAAAATAGTTGCGGCCTCTCAAAAATTCTTTGCTGTCAACAAGGTCAAATCTTACAAAAAACTGCTTATAAGTTAAGCACCTTTGCTTTTGTCATTAAATACGTCGTACTGATCCTTCCTGTATGGCGTCTGGCTCTGCGACTAAGAGTATTTCATGGGGCGGCATTAGCTCAGTGGTAAAGTGTCCGCCTCCCTTGGAAGGTTGGGTGTTCGATCCACAGCCACTGAGTGAATTGCTGTAGCGCTCCTTGGGCAAGAGCGTTCACCACAATCGCCCCGGCAAGAAGCACAATTCAGGCTTAGGCCTGCCGCCAATTGCCGTCGCCAAAATTAACAAAAAAAAGTATTTCATCGTAACGATACGTACCTACTGAATCCGCGCGTTTCGTCTTGAAGGCCATCGTCGCATTTTTGTAGTTGTAGTGAAGTGTGCTGTTCTAAAAAATTCCTCTTTTAGTCACATTCACGTTTGAAAAAAATGTATTGGTGTTTTGTTTGAAGAAAAGTGAAGTGGAAAATACGCAGCACTCTCACATGCCTTGAGATTTGCATTCATTCTCAAATTAGCATCATTTCCTCAGCAGCGTTTTTCTAATGTTTGTCAGGCTTTTCACGGAACATGCAATTACTGCAAGTTCTTACTCTCAAGTTCCACATCTGATTTTTGCTGTGCAGGCTATGCCATTTGTAATAATTTGCGTGCGTCAGTTGCAATGCTTAGCCCGCGGCATGAATTTTTTCGTCTTCGAAATGAAGTCTTCTTTAGCATCAGGCGGTAGTCGAGTCATGAAAGCAATTACCGAAAGCGAGCGTTGGTTGTTGGTTTAATATAAAACCTTTGCACAGCAACAAAAACCAAGACCTGCGACTACAATTCGCATACCAAACATTTTTCTTTTGCTTTTCTAGGCTGCGTTTGAACATAGACACCACGGACGAAGACTTGCAAAATGCACTCAGTGAACCAGTCGAAAACGTCACAAATGGCAATGATTACGCCGAACTGCTTGAACACGGTCGCCTTTTCACGTCAGAATTCCTATTGCATTACATCAGCATCGCTTATCCCCTGTTACCTGACGAGGGGCGGAAAGCTGTCCTCGCTTACCTCACCTCTGAGGAGAACCTCAAGCATTTAGCTGAAAATCTTGGTTACGTCGATCTGTTGCAAAGTTCAGAATACCCACCGAGCAAAACTGTCGTGTCAAACGCTTTCCTTGCCGGAATCGAAGCAATCAACCGCGGAAGCGGGGGGGCCGTAGCAGCGGGAAAGTTCATACTGGACTTCGTCATTCCTCAGCTCTTGGGCAAAGACCTGTTGCATGACTTGTGGAAGCCGCGCGACCCGATGACGCTGCTCGTTCGCGAACTGCAAGCGCTTGACAAACCGCCTCCGGAAGCGCGTCTTGTGCGGCGGTCGGGCGTCGACACCGTTCAGCCGACCTTCTTCGTCGCCTTGTTTTCCGGCAAAGAGCTGCTCAGCGAATCGGCCGGCGAAAGCATTGCTCTCGCCGAGACCGACGCGGCCAAACTCGCGCTGAAGCGCATTTACAAGATACGCATGTGCGACGACATCTTCATGTTTGGCGACTCGGTCAGTCAGACGTTCCTGCGCAAGCTGTTCGAGCCGCTAATGGTCAAACAGGCCAAGGTGAAGTGAATTGCGCCTTTTTTTATAATAAAAACTGAAATGCTGTTGGAACTGCCCACATTTTTTCACTAGTTTCTCCAATCCACTGCATGAACAAGAGCTTAGAATCGCGCCATAGTGTAACGAGAACCTGGGCTACCTATGCGCACGTCATTACGTAAATGCAATTTATTAAATATTGCTGCAAGCATTTGGTTATGTATTGAAGTTTTGGGTAAAGTGAAATACGCTGCTAATCAGTGGAGCCGGAGCCCAAGCAATTTTGGGTGGCCGGAGCCAAAAATTTTTAGATGGTGTAGCCGGAACCTGCAATTGGTATTCCTGTTCCACAGACAAAATTTGTGGGGCAAGCGAGTTGTACAAATAATGCAATGGTTTTTATTTTTCAATGGACCAAATTCTTCTGGACCCGGAGCCAAAAACTTCCAGATGTTGCAGTCGGAGCCCAAAAATTGAAATGCCTGAAACCGGAGCACGAAATTTGAGTTTAGGCTCCACAGCCCTGCTGCTAATTCGTGGTTCGCTTTGCGCGTTTCATCCTCTTGAGGCCTGAAACGTACTGTATGCAGTGCTGTCTGGAACGCAAACATCTGTAACAACCGTTTATTGTTTACGTGCTGTTTGGATGTCTCAATTTTCAAAAACTCTTCGTGTTCTATTGTCCTGTACTGTCGGGAATTCAGTTTGATTCGTTGACTGAGACTCACAATCGCGGATGATGTGAAATTTGCCAGAATCACTGCGTCACGTGACTGATGTTGTCACCTGTAGGTTTCATGGGCTTAAGCCTTGTAATGTGACCTTCTTGTGTCATTCGTTCAAACGCTTGTGGTATGGCTTTGTGCCTAAACGAAAAGCCTTGCATTGGAATTAGTACTTAGATATTGACTTGGCCATCTGGTAAAGCAAGTCACCGACCTGAAGTTCTGTTTGCCGCGGATACGCTACAGATCTACGAATTAACAGTGACAGCGCTGATAAAGTGGAAACGTAAAGCTGCTTTGTTCGTGCTAAGCAACGAAATAATGAAGACTAACAACTTGTGCTGCTCAGTGAAACACTGCTGTTTGTTGCTGTTCTTATTTATGTTAAGGATCTCACAGTCGAAGAAAGAAGCATTGCACATGCGCTAAACACATTGCCACACTCGGCAGGCGCGGCGTTGAATGTGGGATGCACCACAAACGGGATGTGCGCCAAGATTAGCATACATATGTATATGGTGCGAACAAGCAAGAATAGAGTGATCTGGTTGGGTGATCTGTATCGTTGCTTGCTGCCATAGTGTGAAGCTTTGCGAGCTTGCCCCTTGGGTTCTCCGATCGCAGCAATATACATATTCGAGTCCTGCGCCGGTTGAAAATTTTCGCCCACTCCGCACCCGTAGGAATTTGAGAAATATTATCCGCACCTGGCAGGGCTGGGAACCTGGACTTTTGCGGCCGAATTGTGAATTTTGGTGTATATGGCACCACATTCTGGAAATTAAACACTCAAAAGGTCTCCATGTACACCAGGGGTGGGGAACCTACCTACTGTCACGGGCCGCACCAATTGCAGATTATCGCTGGCAGGCCGCAAATGACAATTGATTTTATCCTAAAATTCTACCTTTACTGTATGTCACTATGAGGGATGGAGGCTTGTATCTATGACATCCTACCTTAAGTAGGCCTTCCTGCTTATCATGGAGCTTCTTCGTGTTGACACGATTTTGTATTCTGAATTGAGTAACGAAAATTCTGATGCGGGCCATATCAAATGTTCACGCGTGCCGCAGGTTGCCCACCCCTGATGTACACTGTCGCCAGAAAGTCATCAACAGGGGGCTTTACCTTCGTGCAGTGGGTCTTGACATTTAAATTTGACAAAAATTCCACTAATTTACAGTGCTTCATAGTTCAATTTGGGGGGGCTTGGAGCTTTGCTTGGGGAACAAAGCCCCCTGTGGCGACGGGACTGATTCTCACAAGCACGTTTCCCTTCTGACAATTGAAATTAACCAGGCTTGCAAATCCGGAGAATGGAAATAGTAACCACGCTAGAACGGCCATTGTTTTGTAATCAATCGACCGAGCTTTTATTCTGCAGTTTATTTCCTGAACGCAATTGCTGAAGCTCACGCTGATTCGTTTTGAGCAGAATAGCATATGTTGCAGTGGTGGGTTTGGGCCAACGTCTCCCCTAAACGTCTGTGGCGCCCGTTTGATATGCGACCCTTTTTGGTGTCTATCGAAGTAGAATTGAATATAGCTGTTTGAAGCTACCCAAAGTTGAATGAAGCTGTTCCAATAGCCCAAATTTGAATGGAGCTATTGCCGTTTGTCCAATGGTGATTTAGTCTACTAGAGATTACCCAAATTTTTCGAATTTATGGAAATATTTCTAATTTTACCCAAATTTGAATGAAGTTGTTCTAATCTGCTCAACTTTGAGGTTGTTTAAGTTTACCCAAATAACTCTGATTTTATCCAATTTTGAATAAAGCACTTATAGTAGGCCTACACAGACATTTGCAAATGTACTCAAATTTCAATGGAGCTATTCTATATAGCATAAACTTTGAACAAGACTGTTTGAAATTGCCCACAATTGAATGAAGCTGTTGCAAACTTTGATTTGGCTGATGGAGTTCACCCAAATGTTTCCAAGTTATTTAAATGTTTCTAATTCCACCAAATTTTAATGATTCTCCTTTGCCCAGATTTAATTGAAGCTGTTAGACCATACTTACATGCTCCTAATTTCTCCAAGTGTTTCTAATTTTACCCAAACATTTGGATGAAGTATAATTTGCGCAAATGTTGAAAAACTTTGCCCGAATAATGGCCAATTTTCCAACTTTGGCAATGCAACCGCATCCCCATGCCTTACGCTTGTACTTATTGCTGACGCAAAATTCGCCTCCACACCGAAAAAGCAGTTTCAGGTCTGTTGTCAGTGCAGTACTGTATGTCTGCATCGTAATTTTGCAAGATAAAGGTGAGTGGAGAAGTTTTTTGACGGACGTTACCAAACAAGCTGCCGCTGTCTGGCAGAAATGCGTTGAGCGTGCCCCATTCCCTCGAAAATATGACGTAACAATGCTATTGTGCAGCACGTCACTCTGAATGGGGACAACACAGCATAGCATGGAATTCCTACGTGGCAGCACGACGCGCTTCAACAAACCATGATACGCACAAACTTGCAAAATGCCAGCTCTATACAACGTAGTGGAATGAAGAATTGGCTTTAAGCGGTCATGAAAATTTTGCCAAGGCCCTTGAGAAGAAAAAATTACGCTGGTGGGAGCAGGGGCGTTACGAGGTTAGATGGCGTCCGGGGCAAGAAGCAAGTGTAACACAAGATGCGACCCCTACAGGGTGGCATCGTAATGTGCCTTAGATCCAGTAGATATCATTTATGCGTGAGTTCTCATAAGTGATTCCGGGACCGTTCTCGCAGAAGCTATGTCTGGTTAACAGACCCTATTAATTGCCCGTTTGCTACTCATTTCTCAACGGTTCACACTGGAAAATACACACGCCAGTGAAGCGTATAATTCTTAGTTTTATAGTTTATGTTCATTACGACATATATGTTCAAATAAAACAAAATAGCACTCGCCAAAGTATGATGTTTCATAATATTCACTTACTTGACATGTTACAACGCTCACATACTTTCATATCTTAATTCTGTTCGTTGTGATTTGCGATAAGGAGATCAGCAATCTATTCGGATCGGTTCTCCTATTCAAGCAATTTGCTTATACAAATAAGACTCAATTTTCTATGTCTCGATAATCTTCACTTGGTAAAACTACTCGATTGCATTAAATATACGTGTTATCAAATATTTTACTCCATTGCATACTACCTTAACATAATTGCACTCAGTGGGTACGTACGCATTCAATCTGCTGATACTGAACTGATATCTTCATGCTCACGTTTCACTGCTAGCGAGTTGCGTTTCGTTCTGTGCGGCAAGAAGTGATAGTTCAGGCGGAAATTGATCATTAATTAAAATTTCGAATGTTGCTGTTTTCAGTCGAAAGTAAGTTTAGTCAAGAGGGTTTGATCCAGAGAAGGACCAAAGTAGTTTTTAATGACCGCTGCTAAGCTGGGTTCGACCCAAGCGGATTGCAAAGGGATGCAATCGACACGCCGAGCAGGAACGGGTGCACATCAAGGTGTACACACGTGTTGAGAAGATTCAAGTGATTCTCACCGAAGTGTGGTGTGACCACTGCGGTATAAGAGGGAGCATTGCTCAGCTTTTATACGGCCTCTCGAGGTGGTAAGCGGAAGAAGGTAACACCTTCAACGGCTGAAGAGAGTAAACCAATTGACTGGACTTGGACTTGCATAGCAAATTAACGGAGATGGGATTTAGTCATAAACACATTTTAGTCCTGAACAACTTGCCTGACAAAACTACGCTAGTACGATACAGCATTCATAATTTAAACTGACAGAACTCTACTTTCACAGTCTGATTCTCACTAAATAATCTGACAAAACTTCATTCGCATGATCTGAACTTCATAAAATAGTCTGACAGAAGTTCGTTCGGACAAGCCACTTTCTGTAGTTTAAACTGACAGGGATTATCCCGGACAAGGCCAGTTTTTATAGTTTGGTCTGACAGAGATTGACTCGGACAAGCCAGTTTCTCCTGACCATTACTGGCGCTTAGGCTCCCGTAACGACTTAACCGCAACCCCTGGTTGTCGGTGGAGTGAGTCTTGTAAAAGACTGATTTTTTGTCCAAATGTGGCTGTATTTGTACTTGACGGTCGCTTCAGAGTTTGTCAACACCCCTTTATTTCAGGTGTTGTAATTGGTTGCTGTTTGTTGAATCTTCTTGTGATTGGTTGATTTCAAAAGCTTCCAGAACCTTTAGGTGCTTGTTTGTGCTTGGGTTCTCACCCTCTGTTTCGTCATCGTTTCCTGGTAATGTTTGACCTTATCTAATTTTAGCTACTTGTCTTGTGGCTTCTGCTGACGTTTGGTGACGTTGTCACTGGGGTGAGTTGGGGCTAGTGTCCTAGGATAGCCGTTTTCAGTCAGGCCAGCTGACTAATAGTCAGTTTTAATTGGCTGTAACCTTTTTTCAGGCAATTTGCCTGTAACAGGATTAACCCTTTGGGTCCCGGGTTTACCCCCTTTTTTGCAGAACTTTGCAATCCTATAACTCGCCAGGCGATTGAGCTAGAGAGCTATCCAAACCATCCACGAATTCAGCAAATCTTGTAGTCAAAACCGAAAAAAAACGTTCTCCGTTTTCGGTGGGGAGGGTTAGGAGGTGACGTCACAAAAAAGGCATGTTTTGGAAATTTTGGCCAACTTTGGCCGGCCCTGGGCCCCAACCCATTAACCCATTCTTTTGGCTCAAAGTTTTGTTGAAAACTAGGTCAACATCCGCGTCTATAGAGCCCTTGATTGACTTACTACAATATCTGTAGCCAAAATTATGGGTCAAAAACCCAGTTTATGGCCCAAAATATTTTAACTGGCAGTATTTTTGGATGCTAGGCCATAATACGCGTTTTTAGAGCCCTTGATTGAGTTTCTAGCGTTTCTGGTTCAAAAGTTAGGCCAAAAAACAGCTAATTGGTAAGGGGCTTT
>JGI24158J21664_10008877_pt1 | contig 13406 bp, 12 predicted proteins | sample Ectturendosymbi3_FD_21664 | JGI IMG/M metagenome (IMG submission 21664) | reverse complement strand
TTGCAAATCCAGACCAATTCCACGTGCAGCCTCAGAGGGGATTGTCAACCTTTTGTAGACAGTCGGCTACAAAGAGTAAAAATCACCACCTACCAACCAAGCACAAAAAGACTCTACTAATAACAGAAATATTTTGTGCAAATAGGCGCGACGCTATGTCTATTTCATTCATATTTTTTCACTTCAACTTTCCGCTGTCTAGGATAAAATTGCACATTAAATTGTAATCACAGCAAGTATAAGTAAGATTCACTACCAGTTGATACAAAATGTCATATCGCGGTGCTTTGTAAAGCTTTACAGTCTGCAAGTACCCTGCCTCTCACTAGCAACTGGATGAACACAACACAGTGATTCTGTTGCCTGTCACACTTGCTAACCCGGCTCAAAGGAAATCACACCTCCAAGCTCAAAGTTCCAGGGTGGCTGTGCTAGACTGACAGGCCACAACCTTCCAATACGTCGCTATAGCGACACCGGCGTTTCAAGGGTTCACAGCTCCTTCATCCGAGCCCCAGTGGGGACTGAATCTGATAGAGCCCCCTCATCCCCACTTCTTCGGTTAGAACAGAAAAAACAGAAGCGATGGGAGGAAGTTGTCATTTCCATCGACTTATCCTATTCTATCCGCGAGGCGTGAGGCACCATCGACAAACTCACTGCCAGGTCTGGACGCTCCTCTTGCCTGTGCCCCGTTATTGACAGGTCTGGACGCTCCTTTCACAAGTGCCCCGTCTCGGCAAACTCCATCGCCTCGCAACTCGTGAAGAACGGGGCACACAAGACCAAGGGCCACGAGTCGTCCAGGATTATCAACAAGGAACTGTCAGACCTACGGACTATCTCAACACCAGTATCTCTGAACCCTTCAGGCCGGAAGAGTTTGCTGCTGCTCTCAGACGCCTGAAGCCAGGAAAGTCTCCGGGATTGGATTCCATCTTCCCGAAGTTTATACTCCACGCTGGGTCGGCTCTCAAATCTTGGTTTCGCGAATTCCTCTCTTCCTGCATGCGCCAACTCAAAATTCCAAAGATCTGGAGAAGAGAACAAGTAGCTGTTAGTAGTACTAATAGTTGCGATAGAAGAGCACTAGTAGTACTAATAGTTGCGATAGAAGAGCACTAGTAGTACTAATAGTTGCGATTTCTAAGTCGGAAAAGTCACTGGGAGACCCAAAGAGCTACTGCCCTCTATCTCTGCAATGTGTCCCCTGGTCCTCAACAGGCACATCTACGCTCGTGTCGAACCAGTCATCAAACCATTACTTCCTCTGGTGCAGGCGGGCTTTCAACACGGGAGTTCCATCCGTAGATCAGGTCACCCTGCTGACACAGGACATCGAGCATAGCTTTCCGGCTAAGAAGAAGGCCGGAGCTGTGTTCGTCGATCTCACAACAACCTACGACAGTGTATGGCATCGCGGTCTCACCTGCAAGCTGCTGCGATTGTTGCCTGATAGACACATGGTCCACATGATCATGGAGATGGTTGGAAATTGCAGCTTCACCCTCATCACCGGAAATGGCAAAGCTGCTCCACATCTGCCCCGAGATCTAGTACAGCCAAGCAGTGGTTAGAACAACTGGCTCAAAAGAAAAACAGCTCCAGGTTTTCGTTATTTGCAGTGCTTCCCATACAAAAACAAATAGATATCTAATATTTAACTTTGTGCAATACGTTTGTGCAGGGAGGACATATTTTCAACATTCCTTGTGCATGCAAAACTAAAATCAAAGCAAAACTAGAAACTGACCTAAAAACGAAGCGTGAAAATAAGGTTTGCTGGAGTTCCGCAGTGCCTACATACGAGCCACCACTGAATTGTAAACCTCAATGATACCGTTAAGAGTAGTTTAAAATGTTTTTAAATTAATTTTTTCATTAAACTTGGTTTGTTAACTGAAGAGTCTTAAAAGTAGATGAAGTTGTCACTAAAAATGTTTTAATGTTATACTAAACAATTTGAAATATCACTGTAAAACTACATTTTTTAAAATAAGGTTATCTTTCAACTTTTTAGCTGTATATAGACTTTTTTGAATCTTGTATTTGCAAAGAAAAAGCATCTTGGCATGATTAAAAAGATCAATATACCGGTAATCATTTTAGATACGGAAAACAAAAAGTTTTGTTTGTTGAATAACAATTCTTTTTGATTGATCAAAGGACCACACAGACGTTTTCAAATTATTAAGGGTATTGATACAATTTTCAATTTTATATTAAAATAAAATTTACAATAAACTTTAAGTTCGGATGTACGTGCAGGAAAGAATGAAGAATGTAATCCGTGACCACGTCAACGAAGCTGAAGCCAACTTTAGTTCGAAACTTGAACAAGTGAGCATTAAGTAAAATCTTATTGTTGGTTTGATCATAAAAGTGTTCCATAAAATGTTTATTGTCTTGCAAATTTTAATCCACTCACAATATTCTGAAAAACGTCGACCAGCAAAACTTTTATGAAATCGCTCGTTTCAACAAAATGTTTTTTCATCAAATGCGCTAAGCCTTGCAACTTTAAAATTGTTCTGAACAGCATTAAATTGCACAACAATTTTTAAGATACTTTTTTCACAAGGATAAATTTGTCTGCATAATCATATCTTCTTCAAAACATGTACCTTAGAATAGTTTGATTTAGTGATTCAAACTACTCATTTTCATCCGTTAAAATGAAACCATCCAAAACTGAATTATAATGTAGCCTATATATTGGAATAGTTATAATCTCCACCATCTTTGTCGTTTTGACGTTTGGCCAACAACTAACGTATTTGCTGTCAACATTAGTTTCTCCTTTTTCTTACGCAGTTCAGTTGTGAAGAATACAAGGAGGAAGAAGATATTGAAATTGCTGCTGCAGAATATAAAAACAACGTTTTGGATGAATTCAGCCAAAACGTCCACGGTTTTGCCAAGCCGTTTGTCCAGAAATACACTGAAACATTACTTGACCTTATTCAACAATCTCTCAACAGATTCAAAGAAACCAACCGCCACCGACGTGTAAGATCAAGAATTCACATTCTTCTATATCATAGGACTCTTAAGCACATAAAAACATCCATTTATCTTGATCCTAGAAGATAGGATGGTAAAAAGGAAAAAATTCCTTTGAAAAGTTTTTAAAATTTTGCTGCTGAAGAATTGAAATATTTAAAACTTGAAACAAAGCCCGTAGCTTAGTCATGAAAAGTCTTTTGCTTTCCCACTCAATTATGAAAGCATGCGTTGATATATTTGTTGTGACAAAAACAAAAAAGAACCTGGAACAAATAAACTGATGCAACTGTTTCACGAATTTAAGCCCGTAGAATTCTCGACGTTGCCCTATGACAGTGTTTCTCAATCTTTTCGCTGAAGGGAGCCAAATCCAGACCTGCACTTTTTTCCGAAAGCCGCACCAAAAGATGTTGACAGAAGTCAATGGACACGTTTCAATTTGTTGCAGAACGACGTCTGCTACACAAAATATTAGATGTGCTATTGAAAGACTGCTGAGAGCCGCACAAAGGGTGCTTGGGGGCCGCATGCGGCCCTAGAAACCGCAATTGAGAACCACTACTCTATACGATAACCTGCCTGCACAAATTTCGACATAGAGTTTCAATGGCACTTTACAGTAATATACAAATCAATTTTCTCCAGATCAGTTCACTACAGTATTTTATTAGATTCAAAGTATAGCCATCTGATAAAATTATATGAAATGAAACCGGCTTACAAGCCTGTTTATTTTGGCTACAACAAACATATGAGTAGCTTTACCATAATCTGGACAAAAGTTGAGCTTGATTTACTTGGAGTATTACAAACAAGGCAAAACATTGCAGAGATACTATCTCACAACTGAGAAAGAGTGGAAACCAGTGGGTCACCAACTAAACTGGTCACACGCTGATACCACAACACTGCAGTGTGATTATACGGCATAACATGCCAAAAAGTTGCAAAGCTATATATGTATTTTTCAGGCTAATTTAATTCAGCAGCTTGAAGGAGAGTCTCTGCAAGCGTTGAATATGTACATTGCAACAACGAATGAGGTATTTTTGATTTCACTCATTTTGCAAACTTACCTAAAATCGAATGAATTAATTTGTTGCTTCCTTTAAAATTTCATAGGAATGTTTTCTATTTTAGAAAAATTTTGATCAAATTTACTGCAAGTTCAGTACTCATCTATATCAGTCTTTCTTAACTGCAAGGTTAAAACTTATGTATATCTGCGTTAACTGCGGAGTAACTGACCATTGATTTCAAACGAAACACGCAAAACAGTTCTATTGCTTCCGTTATGGCAACTAGATAAAGAACATCGGATTTTTTCCTTCTCAGTTTTTTTTTAATATGCAATTTTAAAAGTAGTTTTCCAAAGTTTTTCAGTTGCATTATCTTCAGGTAGCTATTCATGATTTCATTTCATGTTTTCATATTTCATTTATAGCAGCGAACTCAGTCATTTTTTTAAATGTTGAAATGCACTTAGCCTCCAGATAAAATGAGCCTATTATAAGATATCCTGTTTCTCATGAATGAAAATTCTAATTTTAAAAAAATTCCTGAACAAAGATTAATGATACAGCTCAGTTGTTATTATTTGGGCAAATTTGATTCAGATTCCATATGATTTTTAGGGTTGAAATGTCAATCAAACGTAAGACAGTATAGTACGTTTCAACAAATGTGAAAGTTCCATATCAACAGCGATTTGAAGTTTTTTGCGGCATTAACTGTATTTAGCGAAGTATTTCAGTGATAGCAATGTTTCTATTGTGGTAATTTGATATTTTGATATTTATTCAGGAATCTACCCTTTGATCTGTGTTAAAAGTTATTACTTTGCTTTAAACTTGTTCGTTCAAGACTAACTGAGAACAAAAGCTGCAGCTGCTACTTTGAAAAGTAAAAAAGAATAAAAATGAGCAAAAGAGGTTCATGGTGAAAGTTGGTTGAATTTCAAAAACTTAGAGAACTTTTTGAATTGATTCGGTTAAGACAAAGAATCTCATACGGTTGTAAAGTATGATTTACATTTAAAAACAATTGCACTGATTTTTGCCAAGTTCAAGGAGTACTTTGCCTCATCACACATTGTCATGGATGAAATTGAATAGTTACTTTATGTTTGCATTGTTGTTCAGGAAAATCGATCCCATTGTATGTAAATAATATACTGTATTTGCATGTACGCAAGTTTTCAAACGCACATGTAGGATCAACCAACAGATTAACACTTAAAACATGATTTGTCAATAAAATTTAGAAATGCTTTAAATCCGTTCATTTTTCATTCGTTTTCAAATTGATTCCTTGAAGGCATGACCAACTGATTTGCTACAGCAGAGTTTTGACGCCTGCCCATGTTTTACATAAATATGTTTTAATTTCCATTCACTTATTTAAACCAGGACTTCATGTCTATTTAAGCATTTTCTGGTGCAATTACATTTGGTTTGGGAAACAACAACGCAAAAATCATTCAAGTAATAATATTAGATTGGACGTTTTGAAAAACAAATGTCTTCATTGTCAGAAAAAATCCAGTCAAGCGTGGACGCAAATGAAGCGTGAACACACAGAGAATGCAAGTGCTGCTTTCAACGCTTTCATGCTCCCCTTGATCTTTGTTGAGAATGAAAACAGTTGCTTTTCGAAACGTCCACTACAGGAATTCAATTATTATCGTTGGCTTTTGCATTAGAGTTACTATGTGATATTGCAAGACTTTCATGTTTCACTCTGACACATAAAGTAAGTTCTGAAAAAACGATGTAAAATTAAGAATTGCCATTTTGTTTGTTGGAGATGATGATATCTTTCTATATCGACAAAAATCGATGTAAACGTAACGAGAACGTTTCATAGAAAAACTTTTCAATTTCAATATTTGACTGAAAACAATTCAACCTTCATCTTTTACGAATTTTTACGTCAATTTCGTAGAGACCTATTTGCGCTTCATTCTCTTGTTCTTGGGCAAAAAGATCCGGTTGTATTAAAATATCACTCGTGTTTCCATGGAAGTTCCATTAAATAACACGTCTTCAGTGGCAGTCTTGAAAATTTTGGGGGACCCTGTGCAAAATATTTTAGGGGCCTCCGGCACTCGCATAAAAGAAAGATGGAATTTGTATTTACAGTGACGCTGATATCTGGATCTGAAATTTACATCAACTCGTGTAGCTTCTTTGGTAACGAATTTTCTTCCCATATATGCACCATATTCTACTGCATAGACAACAAAATTGTACACAACGTTCAGCAAAATATAAACTCCCCCTGTTCCTTAGCTTAAATGGACAGAAAATACTACATCTCCAGCAGTATCCGTTATACATGCAACATTCATTTCTTATTATCGGCAGTCATTAGCGTCGGAAGGGGGGTGGCAGGAAGTCCAAGGCCCCCTGGATTTTTAAATTTGATATTTTATTATTGAATGTTTAGAAGAAAAATGTTTACCTGAGTTTTGAGTTGGTAAAATGACATTTCACCACTGTTATCCCAGGTAAAAGTGTGTTTGGCTACCACTTAGAAAAATCCAATATACGCTCCCTCCCTGGAAAATGTCCTTTTCGACATGCATGTCTGCAGTGAAAATCAAGTAGCTGTAAGGCAAAAGAAAACATTAATGTATCAAGGAAGTAAGGAAAGCTCCCACATAAAATTTTAAACGTTCATTTCTGACTCAAAAAGAAACCGAGAGCAAATGATATAACATTGCATTAGGTGATATTGTAACATGTAGAAGACCATGTAACCCATGCACATTGGTGTTTGCATAATTGAACAATGGAGTTAACCTAGTGTAGGGTGGACAATTAGCAGTCAACGGTTCACATGTGGCCCGCTGTCACTAGCCTGCGGAAGCATTCAGGACAAATCTTCAAATCTGTAATTTCCTCCGATTTATCGTAGTTAATGTTGAGGTTAACTTCAACCGAGACTTGCTTCTATTTTCGTTAGAAGGCATGGCCCTCCGCTCAAGGCAACTTCTTCACAGCGGCGCCCGAACCTAATTAGGTGCGCACCCCTGCCCTGGGGCCAAGTTAAACTTCGCACCCCTGCCCTGGGGCCAAGTTAAACTTCGCACCCCCGCCCTGGGGCCAAGTTAAACTTAGTGAAAACTTACTGTTCTTGGACAGTCACTGCCCAAAAATACACGTAGACATGCCTTTTTTTCTACTATAAATAGTAAATCAGTTGAGTAAGAACTGATCAAACATAATTCTAATGATGAGACCGGAATGAATGAAATATGCAGTATTGACTAACAAATTTTGATCAGATTTCCATGTTGCCTTAACGTAATAGGTTATAATCACTACACTTGCTGCAACAAAACTTAAGCAAGTTAATATCACAAAACTGCAAATATTTGGTATGTGCTGAACAAATAAGCTTATGTTGGTATTTTGCTTAAAGATATGTAAACTGGATAAGCAGTTGATTTATAAGCAAGAGTGGTAAGCCAGAAGCTAAATCTTCCAACTGCTAACACAATATTTCAATAAAACAAGGGGTCAATATTCGTGCAATGAAATCTTTCACATTTTTATTGGGGCCCTTAAATCTTTTTATTTAAATTGGTCTCCCTTGTCCATGAGTCCATGATCATCTGATCATCCTTTGATCAGCGGCCCTTAACATCTTGGTTGGAGACCTCTTACATTTTGACTGTGGCGCCTTGTCCTTTGATCATTGACCACTCTCACACCAGGGGGTGGACAAACGGAAAATTTCCCCCCTGAATTTTCAAAATTATGTGTAGTTGTTAGGCACAACAACAAATTTCAACCATTTTGCCCCCTCCCGAAAATAGTGCAACAAGTTACAATCAATTTGCCCCCTTTCCCGAAAATATCAGCTGGTTGCGGCCCTGTCATAGACAATTTATTGTTTATCATTTTAGTGTGTCTTATCTTAAGTTTGAAAATCCAAGTGTGTTAAAACATATCAACAATCACAATCTGTAGTAAAACCAAACCAAGTTTTCTACTAAATATTATGTAATCATTAAAATATAAAAGTAATCATAAACAAAAAGCTCAGGAATCTTTAAAAGTGTGTTAACAAAAATAGGGACCCCTTCAAAGCACGTAAATTTATAAAATTGAGGCCACCATTTTGCACACTCTTGCACACCCTGCACACTCTGCACACTCACAAAGACCACTACTGCAAGTTTTGAATACCATTGGGATGGTTTTACTTCCGCTACTTTGGCTTGTTTATAACCAGTGACCGATCATATATGCTTCATAAGATCTTAGTGTCCTCTGTTGGGAAAGATAGACAGTCTTGAATAACATTTAATATTTAGCCCTAACACTGTGTTTTCGATTATTTTAGTGAGATGAGTCTAAATAAATCTCAATGAAACAACAACGTCAAAAAAATCGGCGGATATTCACTGCTTAAAAATGAAGTGTCATCTTTTTGTTATTGTCAAACGTTATCTTCTAACGTCGGCTCCATAACAAAACAACTTTTTTTGATGTCTAGACCTGCAAAGATGCTGGGTTGGATGATGAAATTTTTGAAACTTTTCACGAAGAAGCACTTGCAGCAGCACTGCAGATTTTTGACGCTAGCGAAGTTGGAAATGGAACACCTCAACGTATCCAACAACGCGAGAAGTTAATCGCAGAAATATTGCGGGAGAAGCAAAGAAATATGACAAGCAATGAAATTAACCGAGTGATTATTCGTTACGGGTTGAACGATCCCGTTGTTACTGCAGCTTTTCATGATTATGGTTTTGATTAACTACGCTTCTGCCGTCAACAGTGGAAAAACATGTCCTTGTTCATAGGCGTCCGCAGGTGGGGTTGGCAAAACGGTCATTTGCCCCCCTGGAAATTGGGCCTTAAGAACCAAAAATTTCTAGAAAATTGAAGTCAGCAGCTTATTGTTCGATTAAACTTAATTATTGCAATGACAGTTTATTTGCCGGTATTACACTCAAACCGTACAAGAGTTCACCGTTCTGGTGTCATGCAGTGATGTGCTTGCAGTTCACTAAATCTGCTCCTTTGCCTGCAGACTGCCTGCAGAAGTAGGTTGTGAAACTTGCGAGCAGATTGTTCTACTTTTGGTCTTTGTTGTGTAACAATAACATTGCAACAAATTTTCAAAGGTTCACTTCAAGTTACGGTAGCAGGAGCTTTGCCGCATGTGACTGTTGAATTCACAATCTTGACAGGTAATGCAGCAAGACAGTGACTGCTGATAGCGGCAAGCCTCGTAGCTTTACACTGTGTGAAAGGAAGTATGAGTAGAAAAGAAGCACTGCGGCCAATGAAGAGCCTTTTTTGAGACTGTTGCCTAAAAAAACGCATTATTTGTGGTGTACGAAGAGTAAAGCGTTTTGTGAACGTCCATTTGCATTGCATCGTCAGCAACCTGAAAAGGATAAGCAAAATGTCAATTTTACTCCCCCTGTAAAAATTTCTGCGGACGCCCATGTCCTTATTCGAATATGATTGATTGGAAAAAATATAATGAACTCCAGTAATGCAATAGCGAGGAAAACGGAAGTAGAACTGTAATGATAAACTTTCTTGTACAGCAAAACGTTGTTTATTTTCATGCATGCTGAATGCTTCAAAAATTGGTGAGAACCACGAGGCATTTCTAGCCATCTTTTTTAACGATATTTAACGTATTTTGTTGCTTCCCATTACTGAACATAGTTCTGCTTTGCGGTTAATCTTTCAAAACTTCCGAAACATATGCACAAACGGTAACTTAACTGAAAAAAAGAAGCAATTTAGTTGTTCTGAAATCGAGTTGCTGTTGAATATTGTTGTTTCAGTCAAAAACAGAGTTTATTTAAACCGCAGAAATTAGCTGCTGCAAAAATTCTTGAAACCATGAATCAAGCAAAAGATATTTACAAGTCGTTGATGGAAGAAGTAAGTCTTGATACTAAGATGTATGAAAATGTAACTTTTTATTTGCCCACTGTCAAAGTTTTTGCACAAGCATAGTCAGCAGTGTTGCAAAGAAGTCCGCAAAAAGCGCAAGTTTTTTGGGAGACCACGCGTTGCTTGCGAATTTTTCTAGATATGACGTTTCAATAAATGTAAAGAGAAGATATTTTGCTTGTATTTGTGTCAATGACGAGATAGATTTTTCTTCAAAAATGTGAAAACAGAATGCATTGCGAGCATTTCTTTATATTTTTCTTTATAAATTCTTGGACTAATATTGAAGTTCGAATTTCCAGAAAAAGTACCTTGAGTTGTGAAAGAGGCAGTGAATGGCAAACATTAATTGCAGAGCTTGTTTGGGGAAAGTACTTGAAAACAAAAGTTGTAGAAGTATTTTTAAAGTTTTGAAATATCTTTATATCTGAAAGGAGAACACTTTACAATACAATTATCCAGACTTGGTTTTGACAGCGATGCGGCAGCGAATATGTCGATCCCAGCGCCTTGGACAGAGCTCATGATGAAAGCAAACGAAAGGCAGAAGCTTTCATCAAATCAGTGGAACAAAAAAAAGGGAAAGAATTCGCTGATAAGTGTCGATCAGAACTCAATGAGTTTCTTGGTGATGCCTTCGAGAGGCTGAAAAGAAAGAATGAAAGCATCAAGGTTTAAAATCTTGGTGATGCTTTGAAATTGGTTGTGATAATAATTTCGCAAACAGTACGTTTTTTTCTGCAGAGAAAAGCTCGAAACGAATTGGAGCAACGCAAGAACAACTCATTCTCTTATTACAAAGAGAACATAGATCTGGTGAATGTTTCTTTTCTGTTGGGAGGGCATGGCAACAACTGCGAAAACAAATTTTTATCTAAATATGTGTAGGAAACAGATAAATATTTGGAGAACAATGATCTGCGCAAACTACATGAGCGTATTCAGTCGATGGCTTTGAACGATTTCTCACGAGGATCAAAAATACCTGAGGACGACTTTAACATGTTCAAACAACAGCTGCATTGTGATATACAACAATACTATTTGCTCATTCATGAAAAAAACGATGAAACCAAGGTAGGCATAAAAAACGACCTGATTTCTTGTACTAAACTAACTAATAAGTATTGCCAATACATACCATACTATATGTATGTTTGATTGCACAACTTTGTTTAGACTTAAGAATATCCTTATGGCTGCCATCTGATCACGTTTCCATGATTGTCTTTTTAAGCCGCAGCGGCGCTCTGTAGAGCATTTTCAGCCAAATTATCCAACATTGACCCAAATTCATATGTTCGTAACCTGGCTCACTCAGACTCACTCATATCTGGCGCAAACAATTTCGAATGCCTCATTCCAAATTGGTGTTAGAGCAGAGCCATTACAATCAATTTTAATTCGCGTCTGAAATAACTATACTACGTTATACATCTAGTTAAATTTTCAATAAAAATAATATCACTTCATCAGTTTTATCGTTTACACATACGTTTGGCATCCGTTTTGGATTGATCGTATGGTTTAGAACGAAGCACTTGGCATTTAGTGGTGTGGCAACTGAAATACTTCCATGATCTTTATCTCAGGTCTGCTTCACTGTTTTACGCAATTGTATACTTTTGGCAATCGCTCATTGTGCTGGGGCACTTCGCCTCGATAACCGCAAGGTTTTTCGGTGTCCCGGCTGCAAGGTTTCACTTGTTTTTTTTTTGTGTTTTATGAATAACTACGACTCTAGATTGTTAAAATGCCTGTTTCTATCCACGTCGCCGATAGCTTAGTCTCGTGTGTGTTGGGGCGTGCATGACTGCCTCTAGTGTGTTGAAGTTACGCAGGTGCCTTACTTTCTTTTATATGTGAGCTTGCCATAGCTTGTGGGTCTTGCGGCTGAAATCAATAAAAGTGTCAAAACTGTCGCGAACACATGAAACATATATTTAAGAAATGCTGCTATTTAGCCTCGGGTTCAGGGTTGAAAATCAGTCAGTTGGTAAATTGGATCTTCATCTTTTATTCTGCAACAAAAATGAAGCATGGCAGTGTAAAGGACAGCCATTCCGGAAAACATGTCAATATGCGGATCGTGCAGGATTGTTTTCTATACTATGCACTGTGACAAGCACGTTTGGGAATTTAATTAGCGCTTTGGATGGTTCATTATCTGCAACAGAGGTTCCCAACCTGAGGTACATGTACCGGACGGGTACATAAAAGGGTCCATTTAAGATTAGCAGCAGAAAGAAAAATATATTTATGCATTATTTTTTCCGAATTTTATGCATGTATCAAGGAATAGGCATTTTCAAAATCCATTATACGCTTATCTATGATTAATCACGATAAAATATTTTGTCATGGGACAGTTTAAGTCCACATGTTCGTCTGTCGAAAGGCTGAAGGGGTGGCCAGAGAAAGGTAGGGAACCTCAGATCTATAATCCGTTGTAACATAATTTTAAAGGTGAAGCTGTCTTTCTTACCTGTTGAAAAAGCTGTTCGGTCATTGGACATTGTTGTGCTTTCATAAATCTGGTTTTGTCTGTATTTACTGCAGGAATATTTAAGAGTTCTAGATATCTCTGGTTTACTGAAAGATAAAACAGCTTTTAGTGTTCAATGCAATTACAAGAAATCAATGCAGAACGTTTTCCACTATGTTTTAAAATTGTTTTGCAGTTTTTCCATGTTGTGAACCAATTTCGTTTTTTATCTTCAGAAATATCTTGAAGAGAAAGGCGAAAAATTGGTGCAAGAATTGAAGGAAGAGTATTATAAAGAGATGAACCAGGTAAAAATGGTGGATGGGGATTATGCTACTGTACAACTACTTGCGCCAATGAAACAGCATGCTTTTGCGTGAAACGTAACGGTCAGAGCTGTTCAGTAATTCATAATTGCAGTGTGGCCGGAACCTCTATTTATGGGGAGGATAAAGGATGAAAAATGCTTATAAACAAGCCTGGGCAGTGATTAATATCAGTAAGATGTGTTGCAGTTGACTGCATCGCCTTGAACTACTGAGGCAAACACAAAAGAAAGATGGTAATTCGGGGCATTAAACTAATGGGGATGCAACCAGCAGCAGTAGAGTTCCCTCCACGAGTTCACTCTCTGCTTACACTCGTTACCGATTTCAACCATCAATCGCAATTGCAGTATCAGTAGATCACCCATCGACTTCACTCAACTACTACTAGGTTGCACTATCATTATATAGGTGTCGTGCAAATGCGAATTCTACTAAACACTATCTGCAGAAAGCCAGGCTTTAATTCACTAAGGACACCGCTCAATTATGGAGCTGAACAAGCGAGCAGTGAAACTCTGAAACAAACACAACAGCGTAACTGATCAAATGCTTCCCAAGGAGGGCAAACTGCACTAAAAGAACACTTTGCAGTATTGCATTACGAGACTGCAAGCACAACGCAACAGCCGCGGGGCGAACACAGGGGCACAATTAAGG
>JGI24158J21664_10006369_pt3 | contig 13407 bp, 11 predicted proteins | sample Ectturendosymbi3_FD_21664 | JGI IMG/M metagenome (IMG submission 21664) | reverse complement strand
TGGCCGATCCGTTTGAGCCGTTGAACAGCTCTCTAGCGCAATCGGCGGAGGAGCTAGGGCGTTGGTAAGGCAACTGAAAATTGCTGTTTTTTTAGGCTGAAATCAAAGTACGAATATCACGTAGGCTGGCTCTATACGTGTTAAGAAGAAGATTACTATGTTCTGCATGTCTTCATCTGTACCGAATCAGTTCAATAATTTCTTATGTGGAGTGCATATGGGACAGGTATACTGAAAGTGTTGCGATTGGAAAGTCCGTGTGGCAAGTGCGAAAAGCTTCACACTGTGGCAGAAAGCAACAATAGAGATCACTTGATGATATCACTCTATTATTGCTTGTTCATGCCACATATATATGTGGTGTTATTCTTTGTGCACATCCCGTTTGTGGTGAATTGCACATTCAATGCAATGCCAACCAAGAGGTTGTGAAAACATTCCCTCCTTTTTACAACGAACTGCACCAATCGCATGTGCTTTTTGTGAAAGTTGCACCTGGCATGGCCTTCACATCCTTGTCACAGCACCATTTTATTGTGATCAGAAAGCCCTAATGGCAAGTGCGCAAAGCTTCACACTGTGGCAGCAAGCAACAATAGAGATCATCCAACGAGACTTCTCCGTTATTGCTTATTCGCACCACATATATATGGTGTTATTCTTCACGCACACCCTGTTTGTGGTGAATTGCACATTCAACACAATGCCAACTGGGAGATTGCAACAAAAAACAATATTTTTAAAATTTAGAAAATAACCAATATCTTAAAATTGTAAAAAACAAGCATTACATCAAACGATGTTTAATGAGCTTTGTTAATGAATATAGCACACCATCGCATGTAAACAGTTCCAAACCAGTACCAATTATAATAACTAATAAAATTTTGAAATATGTAGTTGAAAGATCAAAACTATTTGAAGCAAGTTAACTATAGAAGTTCAATGCAAAAATAAAAGAATACAAAGGCAAAAGCACATGTTATAAAGTGAAGTGCATGCAGATGAGTAGGGAATGCTATGGAGACTGTCTATGGAAAGAAATCCTTTCTCAGCAATGAATCAGACACTAAGATCTTACAGAGTGTATATTTTGCCTCAGCTCTTCTTCAAATAGAATCATAGAGGCAGATGCTATGGAGACATGAGATATTTGCTTATGTAAGGGAAGTAAGATGAAATGAGAGTTAATTATCAGTAAGTCATGACCAAGACAGTTCAAAGATAACATAGGTGGTAGGAGCACATGACACAGGGTTCCCACATGGTATTGAAAGTATTGAAAAGGTATTGGATTGTGAAATCAGTTTTCAAGACCGTGAAAAGGTATTGAATTTGGCCAAAATGTACATAAAGCATTGAAAAAGTATAAAAATTCCAATTCAGCCACTTTTTATTTCATTTTTTTCTTTACCACTGATGAAAGTTTTGCAAATGTTTTTTTGCACTGTGTTCCATGCATAAAATTTTCTAAAAATGAAGATCAGTGATGATAAAATTAAGTTCTTAAATTTGGTATTGAAAAAGTATGTAAAATGTTTTTTGAAAATGTGTGGGGACCCTATTTGAATAATAGCTGATGATGCCTACATCGTAGGCGAATTATATACTCTAGAAGATCCTAGTGTCTGATTCTTTGCTGAGAAACTATTCCTTTCCATAGACAGTGTGTGGGAACCCTGATGACATACATGAAAAGCTGTAGGGGTCAGTACAGTACAGACCATGGTGGAGTGCTGGAATTACCCAATGTAACAGCAAGGAACACAGTAAACCCGAGTGAAGATAGTGTGACACACTGACAGAGGTAATAGTTGTTGCATTCAATCACTGGCAACAGACCTATCAGAGGATGATGAAGTGATTTTACACAGTATATGTTCATGTAATAATACTGTACTAAAGGAAATGGTCTGTGAATACGAATGGTGCCTGATACAGACAAGATCTATGAAATCAGTGTTGAAAGTGCTGATCTGTTCACTGCTTATAAGTGGATTATACAAAAACACTTAGATATGAAGTATAACTCTCCATGTATTAATGATGGGGTCTAGTCACTTCAGAATGATGTAAGACAGTGGTTCCCAACCTTTTTTGATGCATTCCTCCCTTTGCCTATTTTGGAACTTTTCATTCACCCCTTGTTGGGGTTCGTAGGTTAGCATTAACTACAATTGGAACAATGGTCTTTATTGATGACAATAATTTAACGAAAGAGGGACAAAAACTATTTGTTTTCAAATAATGGCACTAAACTTTGTCAACAAAAGCGTGTGATAGTCCACTTAAAAACTTAACAATATAAGGTGATATAACTTATTGAAAGAGCCAGTGTCAACTTAAAAAAGAAGTACAACACTTAACAATGAATAGGTAACTTAACTATAAATTGGAAATTCCTCACCTAAACTCATGCAATTCCTTCCTGGGGAGGAGTTCTTCCCCAGTTGGGAACCACTGATCTAAGATAATGCAATAATGTTCATGACTGAAGCCTAAATGCTGCTAAGTATAGTACCAGGCATTAAACTAACAGCTGTGGCAGTGAGATTTTAGATTCTCATTACTCCTTTTGCCCTGGAAGCCAGGGATTGCTGCAAAGAAGATTGAATAGACATTTTTTCCATCTGGATTATGCTTTGACCATAACAATATACTGCATAGATTTTTCATGCTGTTAATGAATCTGTGAGAGGAACAATTTGTAAGAGGTTTTTGATCTGGGAAGGTTGAGCCTTGTATTCTTTGCTGCTGTTCCATACCCTTATAACAGAAATATCCAACCTTCTAAGTTAGTGGTACTATTCCATCTAGAACAGATTGCTTTGTTGAATGCAACATATACTGCTTGGAATCATCATTGTCTGCAAATTCAGTTTGTTGCTTGGGAGACTCTTTGTGAAATGCACTTATAAAACTTTCACAAATTCTTTAAAAGTCACCAGGTGATATTTCTAGTNGTGTTTTTCAAGGAACAAGGTTGGTTGGACGTTAAATTTTAGCGAACTTTGACGTAAGTGATTTTAATATTTTTGTGGTTATTTCTGTAGGGTTTGCTAGCTATTTGTACCTAAACAATAATTTACTCAGATGTTTCACATACAACATTTAAAATGGGCTAGATGTCCCAATTTATAGTAATTCATGGTCTACATGCCATAAAATAGGATATTGATTTTTAGTAACACTATGTATCCTCAGACGTAAAATCTGCAAGCAATGCTTACTAGTGGAAAATTGAAAGGCTAATCAAAGCAGAGAAAGGAGGTCAAGACTAATATGATCAACTCAAAACACAAGTCGCGGCAAGTACAAAACTGGAAAATGCATCATTCCCAGATATTTGTATTCACTGAAACTTTAAAACTATCTGACGCCAACTATAGATCAAAGCAAAAGGCCCACATTGATGGGAACACTTTCAAACTCTGCTGTGCCTCAAAACAGAATGATGGTAGAATGCGAAAGCAAGATTGTGTTCGTTGGTTTGGCAGCAGTGTATACTCCAGGAAGCGCCTTAAAATGAAAAAAGTCAAAACAAATCGGCCAGGGTGAATGGAGAAATTCAATACCCAAAAACGTGGAAGAATTATTTCACATGAGGGAGGGTCATACCTTGAATATCAGTTGGGCTTGAAGTAACTATTTATCTTCACAAGGTATCCGTGGAGTTAAAACTGGCTTGTTCTACAAAAGTAACAATGTATGCTTTATGGACAGATGGTTTATTTTTGACGCCATGGAACACTGAACAGTGCCGCGATAAGGCCATTCGGTCGCTGTCGTCCTTATAATCTGCTTTGTTGCAAGTACCTCGGTGCGATGATCATCTCTTCTCTTGGAAGATTTGTTCACTGTTTGGCCAACATACTGTTGATGGCATATCATACAAGTTGCTACATAAATACCAAATGTCAAGTTTTGATTCAGCAGCAAAGTTTTATTTTTTTGCCATTGATTGTGAAACAGTTGGGACAATATACAGGAGCTGCTGCACCATCGAAGCCAGGTGTGATAGAATGGTCAACACAGCGCTTGTCAATACAACGTTGAAAAATTCGTTTGGACAAATACTTTGATTTTTTAGAAATCAGCTTACTGATAGTTATATAACTATTAAAAACGGCCACACAGCGACACGTTTGCCAGTGTGCAAGCATGCATGAAAAGAGGTATTTTTGAAAGCGGAAGAAAATTGTGTGTGGCGTGGCTCGCAAAACCACCGCGAAACGAAACTTATTTCATATTTGTTTTTTTTTAGTATGTTCCTTTTCATCGTCGTTTTGTTCTGCACCTGCGAGGTCATTCCATTATTCATCCAGCAATTCAGCTAAAGATTTTTACAAAGTACTAGGAGTGTCCAAAAATGCTACGCAAAAAGAAATAAAAAAAGCGTACTACCAGGTAAGGTTTTCTTGCTTGGTAATTAGTGTTGATGCCTTTTCTCGTTCAGTATTACCAAAAACACGCCACAGCTCAGTTTTTTCTGATTGTCTTTGTTGATAGTTGGTGAAAAGTGGTTTGCACGTCACGTTATTACAAAGTAATAATTGGCGCTAGTTTTTTAATTGCTTTTAATTTAGCAAGCGTTTCATGTACGAGGTTTTCAGTTGTGTTTACGGCCAAATACCAACAGCGTTTAGAATTAAAAAAGATTTAAATGACATTTCACGTTATGTAAATAGTTTGTGCTTTGTATGCGATCCGACTTCACAATATTTTAAAAGTATTGAAAAGAATATACATAACCCAGTTTCAAGCTATGAGTTCATCGTTAATGACACAAGAAGCTGAAGACATTCATGCATTTCTTTTTTGCTATTTAAATTGTTTTATTTATTGGGCAGCTCTTTGCTGTTTTTCGTCGTGTTACCTGTAGTTCATTTTCTGCTACATGTTTGTTGGAATTTATTCTCGGCTTTCTTTTCGTTCACCCCTTCGCCGACGTTTCGATCCGTTCGTCTTGTTTTTTTTTTGTGTCGGTTTTTATATGAAAACATGTTTAGTTTTGTGTCCGTTTTTATATAAAAACATGTTTATTTTTGTGTCCGTTTTTATATAAAAACATGTTTATTTTTGTGTCCGATTTTATATAAAAACATGTTTATTTTTGTGTCCGTTTTTATATAAAAACATGTTTACTTTTGTATCCGTTTTTATATAAAAACATGTTCATTTTTGTGTCCGTTTTTATATAAAAACATGTTCATTTTTGTGTCCATTTTTATATAAAAACATGTTTATTTTTGTGTCCTTTTTTATATGAAACATGTTTATTTTCGTGTCCGTTTTTATATAAAAACATGCTTATTTTTGTGCCCCTTTTTATATAAAAACATGTTGCGCATTGCTTTTAGCTAGCGAAGAAGTTCCATCCGGATACAAACAAGGGCGACAAAAACGCTTCGAAGAAATTTTCTGAAGTGGCCGAGGCGTACGAAGTAAGTTTACTTTAAGGCTCCTTGCTTGCAACTCGCGTAGCTTTATGCATTACGCGCATGCGATCTTTTCAGTGAATTCGTTTTAGGCAAGGTTTCCGAATTTTTTGTCCGATTTGCCGTTTCAGCTAGACTGCAACATGTCACAAAACAGTTAAGTGAAAACGATCAGCTGCGTTTTGCATTTTGCCATAAAACGCCATAGTTCATTCGTGCCACTGGAGTTGCACATTTCTTATTGTTGCTACTATTTTTCGCTGGAATAATGTCCAGGCCAGTGGTTCTCAAACGGGTGCCACCTGGCTCACTCAGGGAGGAATTTTTCATTCCTGGGGGTTTTGTTCCAGGGAGGAATAGGGGAGGAAAAGCTGTGGATGAAAAAAACTTTAATTTTTATTATTTGTTTATTCAACACGTAAAAAAACTGCACAACGTGGTTGGTTTAGATGGGAATGTCTGATGTACGAAAGGACAAGTTGCGTTAACTGCAGTGACTGACATTATAAAATAGTTTGTTTGGTTGATAACCGTCTATTGTTTCTTCACAGTAGGTAATGTGAAATTTTTGCAATTGTCTTTTTTGTGATTTTTGTTGGGGAGGAATTGACAGTGTGTAAGGGGGAATATAAAAAAATTTTGAGAACCCACTGGTCCAGGTTATTAGCTTAATTATTTCATTCATAGATATTTGGCAAAAAATCAAACCCACCAACAACTGAAGTGTATTGTGTATAGATGGTCATTCGTTAGGAGACACGTAAAAAGGTCGAAAATGTGTTGNGAGAACCGACAGCAATGCAAAACCCATGAAAGTGCCCCACATAGTAGTCAACTTGCCTATCGCTGATTCTTCAACGGATGTCACCCTCAGAAAAAAAACAANAAAGTTCAAATAAAATCGCCAGCATCCAGTCGCAGGAATTTGTACGAAGTTTGAAAGGGAAAAATTAATAATTGAGCACACAGCGGTCGACTTGTTAACTTTCGCCTCCCGAAACAATCGATTACTTTTCCAACCACCGTGACCTCACTTTATTCAATCAATCATGCCCGACCGTGCCATCGCGCTATCTTCTTATTGCGCCATCGCCAGTGATGCCTAGTTATTTTACAAAAACAAACGAGCAAATCTGAAAAAACACGCTCAAATTTGGCAACACTGGCCACCGCCCTGGCTATGTTGTTAGACGTGCTTCCGACCAACGGCGATAATATTATTGAACTTTGCAAAAACATCTTCGTCGCGCATCTGCGTGAGCGAAGCAGCAGCGCGATCGCTTCCAGCTGACAACCAATTTGTGCTGACGTCCATTTTTTTCAAAAGCGGCCATCCTTTCGTAGAGGGTCAGCCACAAATAATTGTATGTTTTTTATCTATACTCCTATCACAGAAGCACTGTAAGAACTCTTTATTTGGAGATATTCATAATAAAAATCTTTGACCTTATTAAAAGTATTGCGTCATGAACCACAATGTTATTTAGTCATATTGATAATCCTAAAGTTTTGAAGCCAAAATTTCTTGTTCCGTTTGCTAGCAAAGACGAACAGGTTTTCATGTCATGTTGTGCCTGGTGTTTAACGCGAAGCTGTTTGCATCTTCAGGTTTTAGGCGACGAAACGAAGCGACAGCAATACGACGTTCTGGGAAGTGCCGGTTTTGCCGCAAGCCAGCAGGGCCAGTCCCAGTGGGGAGGGGCTCGCGGGTTTTCGGGCCACATGGACCCGGAGGATTTGTTCCGGAAAATCTTCGAGGAATTTGCTGGCGGAGGAGGAGGCGGGTCTCGGACCGGATTCGAGGACTTTCGCGAATTCGCTCCCCTGGAAGTAAACGCACTGTTTTTGAGGTGTTTTAAGAGACCGAAACGGTCTCCCAAATTTTTCCAACGATCTTTCAAAATAGAAGAGAGCCTTACAGTATAACCACCACCGAAATGCACTGAAACCTAGCTTTGTGGCCATCTCGGTATTTAGACAAAATATAATTGCGGTCTTTCAAAATGTCTTTGCGGTCACCAAAGTCACACCTTAGAAATACCCCAAGTCCACTGGTGGCCCGGACGTGCTGCTCCGAGCTGACCTTTGCTGCATTTTTGATGCTCACCATAGATCGCTGTTATATTCCTTTTGTTGCCGACTTATGCACTAGTTTACCTCTGGCATTCCGCGGGATGTGTTTTTTGTACTTCTTGTTGCTGCTTAATTCGGGTAAGCCGTGACGTAATAGGTTTTGTGCATCTCAGTTCTTAAGTGACAGCAAGGTTTGTGAAGTGCCTGTTCAGACTGCTTAGTGTATCTGTGTTCACTTGTGACCACATGTTGGTGGCGTCCTGCAAGCTGGTGTACAACCCCAGTTGTCAGTATACTTTCGTCCGTGTTGCTTTGATATCAGGTCTACATGGACCTGTCGTTTAACGAAGCGGCGAAAGGTGCGAACAAGTCGCTGAAGATCGACATCATGGACACCTGCGACCGATGCAATGGGAAGGGCAACGAGCCCGGGTCGAAGGTGTCCAAGTGTGGCTACTGCGGCGGAACCGGAACGGTAAAGTCTCTGAGAGTCTGTTAGAAGTTCGCGCGGCTTGTTGTCGATGCTCAGTCAGCGATTCAAAGCTCTAGAGGCTTGCTGTAAGCGTGCGAGGGTTCGACCGACTAGGTTCTGCTTTCATGACTTTGCAATGATTCAAACTTGCTCATGTCTGTATTCAAGTTACTACAGTGGACTTCACAAAGACTACCAAGTTGAATCTGTCAGCAAGTTTTTTAAAATAGGAAATCAATTTCATGCAACTGAGGATTGAGGATGTGTAATGGTACGTGAAATCGATTCCTTATTAAAAAAAATTTGCCCATTGAATCAACTTCCGTTAAACTGTTGATATTTTGCTCCCAATGGAATATTAACGTAGTCATTGCCAAGTTGCGATGAACTGCAGAACCGGCGTGAACTTGTGCACGCTCAGCCGGCAAAGTGTATTCTGCGACGATATAACTGCACTATTTCGATTGCGTGGTTTGATGAAGGTTACTACAGTAGTTGCTTGTCAACATCTGCCACTGCTGTGGTCTTCGAACTCAAGCAGCTTCCAAGGAAGCCGATGTTGCTCCAATCCACTTAAGTGGATAATGAAGAAAAAAACGAAACTTTCTGCTCGACTTTCACAGACGTGTCATACTATGCTGATGTCGTAGTTCGTTGACGTCGTACTGTGCTGACGCTATATCATACGAAAGTCATATTTTACTGCCGTCATGTAATGCCGACTTATGCTAAGCTGACGTCATGTTGCACTGACGTCTTATTAAACTGATGTCATGTTATTGTGACATACCACTAAGCTGACGTGTTGTTGTGCTGATGTTACGTTAAACTGACGTCATGTTATTGTGACGTCACGCCAAGCTGACGTGTTGTGATCGCAGGAACAAGTCGTCACCGGTCCGTTTGTGATGCGCTCCACATGTCGCAGGTGTGGGGGAACTGGAAAGCTCATCACCTTTCCCTGCGTCAAGTGCACGGGCCGAGGGCAAGTCAAGCAGAACAAGATCGTCACTGTGCCCGTGCCTGCAGGTTAGACGCTCTGTGCGGGCGCCATGTTGTAGTCGTTAAGTAAATGGTCACTTTTACGATGGATCTTCGTTTCCAAACACCTGTTTTTGAATTTTTCTTTTGTCTGCGGATAAGTTTAGAATTATCTTCTTCACCAAGGTCGAAACATCGATCAAATCGATCGCTTGCGTAGATTCATCTCCGGATCGATGCAACTTTTTCGCTTTTGTTGCTGCTGTCAAAGGTCAAAACCCAACCTGCTACTGACAACTAGTTAGCAGCTACTGTCTTTACGTGAAACTCAGGAATTGCGGCTTTCCGAAAAATGTGACTAACCTTGCCACAACCCATTGTGGTTTTGGAGTTCTGGACCAACTCGCAAGCAGGCCTGGTAAAAGACCCGATAAAGCCGCAGTCTGAAGTATGACTCGAATGAAAAACGCCACAATTGAAGCAAAGGCACAGTGTAGCCATAAATGAAATGCGCCATATAAACGCAGTGAATGACAAAACGTATTTGAACATATTTACCCTTCTACTTGGAAGCAGTATTTTACCTTTGCGTTAGAAAAAGGACGCCAGAACCAGGGTAACTTGTTTTTTTTCTCTCCAGAGTATGTCATAACATCAAACTAAGAATAAGATTTGTCAATGTTCTCGTCGTTTTCAGTACTTTTCTAGTAAAACAATATTTCAATGTTTCTTCAAACCTTCACAATAGGCATCGAAGACAGACAGACGGTGCGAATGCAAGTCGGGACTCGAGAAGTGTTTGTTACGTTTCGGGTAAGTCCCCTTTTACAAGAAGAGCCCTAGACAACTTCATGATGTTTCGTGCGACTGGAGTGGGTTATCGGTGCTTAGCCGCCTGTTACTTAGTTAAGGCAAAAGGGTCTAGCATACCGGTGGCAAGGGATTTGTGGAAAGAAAACCGGTAATCTTTTTTGCAAAAACTCAAAAAAAACGCTTGACTTTAACTGCTAAAAATACAACATATCGCAGGTTATTAGAACCTGCTGTTCTCCGCGCATTGGGAGCTTAACAGGCAAGTAGCTTTAAATTCATTGCATATTCGCTAAAAACTTTTGGAAATGGTTTTAATCGCTGGGTCGAAACGATATGGAGTACTGTGGTTTGTCAACAACTCTTGTTAAGGATGCTGTGCAAAAGACTCTTACAGCGTCACTGATTTGTGATCGGATTTAGTTGCCCAACAGCAGCTGATGCATTTGTGTATCGTCTTGACGTATTTTTGTTCATGCTGTGCAGGTCAGTCCCAGCAAAGTGTTCCGCCGGCAGGGCCCCGACGTGCACTCTGACGCCGAAATAACGATCGCTCAAGCGGCGCTAGGTGGCACTCTCAGGCTGGCGGGAATTCACCACGAGATGGAGCTAGTGGTAAGCACTTTTCCTCATCTGGGAAACGTTTAAGTGCAGCGCAGTGGGGAAACTGATCATAGTCAGCTTCGAAACTTAGATTTGAATCGTGCTGTGCAAGGGCCGTGCAGTGTCCTGTTGCGGGTTTTGCGTCGCCAATATGTCTGGCCCGTGGTCACCGGGGGCATCCGGGAGCAGTGCTCCCCAAATATTTTTGCAACCCCCGAAATTGTGTTTTGCCCAGAAAGATTTGATTTAAACATAATGACAAAAGCAAAAATCTTGACCCCCTAAAATGTACTCTCCCTCAAACTTTAAAATCGGGCTACGGGCCTGCAATATGTTTGCATGGATTTCGCGCAGGACGGTTGGAGGAACGGTTGGCGTTTTTCAAAGTTCGGNAGCGGAATCGNCATCAGTGTTACAATTCAAACGCTCGTTAGCGGATGAGATAACTCATTCGAAATATTGATCAAAACTGCAGAATTAAGTAACGGCATTATATGAAGCCACAGAATGAAGAGTTCTGAATCGTCTTTCCACGTTCATATCAGCTCAACGCTGTCTCTGACAACCTCTGCGAAGTCTGCCCCCCCGAAACTCCCCCTGCTTTGCAAACGTAATCTCTTCATGTTGCGACGGGAACCAAGTAGACGCCTAATGACTTGTTTAGCGCAGACTCTATCAACATACGCAGAACATTGAAACAAGTGCAGATTGCCGTTTAGCATCTCGGGCGTTTCGTCGCGGATTCGCGATCGTCACGCTCGAGTTGTTTTGCTTGCAGAGGGTGTCATGTTTGTTTCTTGTTTTTTTTGCTCACGCACTAGATTTTGTTCCAGATTCCACCCGGAACAGGCTCCCACGAGCGCTTCCGGTTCGCAAACAAAGGTATAAAGAAAGTAAACAGTTACGGCTTTGGAGACCACTACATTCACGTTAAAGTTAAGGTTCCCAAGTAAGTTTGCGGTTTGTTTTGAGCGACTGCTTAATGTGAAGTGTCCTGCTTGGTACGGAACGGCCTAGAGTGTGAAGGTGGGAGTTGGGCGATCCATATTTAGATGTTGACGTCACAGTATTCACTTGAGCCAATAAGCTTTCAGTCGTTTCATGCCTTGTTTGCTCAGCTCAGCCGACGCTGATTCAGTGACGATTCGCTTTGAACAATTACTATGGGCCAATTCGTTAGTGTCGTCATCCGATTTGGATCATTGCTTTGCTCCGTGCAGCGGATTCAGAAAAACGTTGCGTCGAAAAGTCGAAGTTTTTTTTTCTCAATGCATCGGATTTGGAACTTTCTTAGACTGTTCAGCAATGTCGGCAGCTGCAGGGTTCGGTTCTTTTTGTGATTTATGTGAATACATGCTTAGCAACAGCGGTCCCGAACTTTTTCCCATCGCGTACCATTTGTGGGTCCCGTACTATCACCACGTGCCACCGTTCTCCAGGAAAACTCAATCTACCAAATATCATTCGATCAAAAGTTTGGAAAACCAGAACTGACACATATGTGACATGAAGATACTGGCTGTGAAAAATGATAATAGACATTTTTCGGGACTAACAGGGGAAGTACACAAAAATGCAGGAATTTATTACAAGATCCCCATCAGTGAAAACAAAATGTATTCTTTTTGTGTAAAGAACAGAAGGGTCTCACGCACCACCTTGAAGGCCTTCGCGTACCACCAGTGGTACGCGTACCACAGTTTGGGATCCACTGCTTTACAACTACGATATATGAATGCATGCGTCACTACTAAAACATGTGAATGCATGTCTTACAAGCAATAACTATAAACATGGCAAAACAGTTGGGACCGTTTTTCTTTATACTTTAATATCAAGTTCACGATGCACTGTTTTGTTGAACTTGCGACTTCAGTTTTCCTTTGCAATGGACGGCTTAGTCAACTCAATACACGCTGCATATGCGCCATGCGGCGTTAAATCTTCGTGTTTTTAAAGTTTTCGATTGCTGATATGAATACATATCTTCAACCAGTGATGTGCCGTTTGTGGATTAAGCTTTGCATTGCTGTAAACGTAAAGTGTCATGTTCAGTAATCCGCAGTCTGTAGCTGCCCAGTCAACAATGGAACTGCTTAGACAGGGGGGTGGGGTGGAGTGCTGCAACAATAAGCAGCTCTGCTGTTTACCCCACCTCGGTGACATGGACTGCTTTTCTGCTTAGATAACGTGACGTTAGCACTTAACGTGGAATCCGATTGTAACGCTAACGTGATTGGTTATCTCCGAGACATGGCGGTTTCTGTGTTGTTTTTGAAGCCTTTCCCCACTTGCACTCGCGAAGTGTAAGCACCGTTTTACACGCGTACGCTGCAAATAGACTCACACAACCACGCACGCACGCGCTGTACTGAGTTACTCGCTCGAGTTCATCGAATTTGTAGCAGCAACAGCCCAGTGGGTGTTTTGCTAAACCGCGAAATATTGAACGAAACATCGCAGACAACTGACGCAACGCCAGACAGAAGCTCTTCTGGAATTCACTGAAGACGACGCTCAACTGGATGGAACGGTCGAGGGGTTTCACCGAACGGAAAGTAAGTCGCCGCGTGCCCAGCACGGAGCCCGACGACGATGGAGGAGTCGTCATAAATACGCTTGTGACGTGTTGAACGTTTCTTTGTTTCGCTCTAATGCGCGTTCTTTATACAGTTTTGGAAAAAACGTCGTTTGTACGACTTTTTTTAATAGATGCTGGCCACTGAACCAAAGCAATTGAGTTGAAGATTTTTAACAATTTTTTTAGCGAGTAGTTTCCAGATGGGCCAACGAGGCCAGAATGGCCCTGGGAAAGTGTCAGTGGATTCGTGGTTTTCCTACTTTATGGCACACTTTTTGCGATTTACATTAACAAAAACAGGTAGCCTTTGCTTCGCAGTATTTTAAGTTGAATTTTGACCCGACTGTGGTTCCGCGGTGTTGTTGGGTCTGCAGTGTCGGGGATTCGGCAGTGTTGGGGGGTCTGCAGTGCTGTTGGGTCTGCAGTGNTNNCATNNNTCTNCNNTGCNG
>JGI24158J21664_10008874_pt1 | contig 13408 bp, 7 predicted proteins | sample Ectturendosymbi3_FD_21664 | JGI IMG/M metagenome (IMG submission 21664) | reverse complement strand
TAAATGGTTGATTATGAATGTTTGATGGTTTTGTAGCGTTATTCCAGCACTAATGACCAACAATTTCTCTTCATTACCTTTCAACGGGAGTACTGCCCTGGCACAGTGGCACGTTTTTAAAGATTCGCGGTCATGGCAAACAATTCTGCAATTCTAACACCAGCATCTGTATGTGTTTTTCCTGGTATGATTTTGACCATGTCTAAGCATTTTTATATGATTTTGGTTATGGCCAAGTATTTGTGCAACTCAAACATAGCGGTGTGGTTCGCTGCCGCTACCGCTACCGAGTTTTGTGCGGATTGACCCCCGAGCAGAGGTCCAAGGTCCAACATGCAAGTCGGTGTTGACCACAAACGGCAGATCGTTTTTCATTACCTCGGGAAGTGGTCACCGAGGAGGCTCAACTCCGTGCTCCTCTGATGAGGCCACCACGACCGAAATGGTGCTGTCTGAAGGTCTCCTGTATATTGTTCATAGCCTTGAATGCTGTAAGCTCTGATGTGATTTGTAAGCCCCGCCGCCTAGCTTAAAACTCCCACTAAGAGACCTGGACGGGTGACCAGTGCGGTTAAGCTTCTCGTGACCTATGCTGGGAACTGCAAACAAAAACGCAGCAGCTACAGAATGATTGATGTTTCTAAAATCTGCCACTGGTGCGTCGCCTCATTCGTTGCTGCAAATGTAATGTCGAGACGACGTAGAAATTTTATCTTTTTAATGTTTTGTGATTCGGTCACATCCTGTTGCAGGTTTCACAGTTACCAGAATGGAGATGCAGTAACAGTGCCACAGCTTTACTATGAGAAAGTACGCTTCATTGCGACTCCTGAATGCTTATTTAAACTTAGCGTGTTCAAATGTCATTCACGAGGTAGAAAAAACTTTTAGGGTGAATGTTTACTATAATGGCCCTACCGTGAATACCCATCTTGGCGCCTATACTCTGGACTCGGGTAAATGTGAGTGCAACCAAATTTGTTTCAGGTTCAATAAAAAAGTATTCAGCAGTACAAATTTTAAATCGGATTTAAAATTTATATATTTCGGTTTGCATCGGAAAACAGGCAACCGGAAGGTTTTTAAAACACATAAATGCGACTATTTTTTATCCAATTGAGTTTGAAATAACCACGCGTGGTAAGTATGTCTTAAGAGACCTGGCAGATATGCCACGGAAGTTTTTCCCGGTTAAACCTCAGAATTACATCACCAAATGAAAGAAGTGAAATGTCGGCGGCAACAACATGGGATAAAAACGATTTGAGCATCTTTGACTTATACGTCGCGCTCCTTGTGGATATATTGACAATGCATGGTGTGGTAACCCTCCTTTCATGCGGAACATACCGTTAAACCTTGCCAAATTAATATTCGAATCGTTGAACAGCGTGGCAGGTATGCCACGGGGGGCACAGCCCAGCAGTTTTGTTTTCCAAAGCCGTCTTCCTGTGAATAAATATGTTACAGCTTTGCGTTTACAGACGATTTACATCACCCTGCGAAGTATTGCTCCCACTTGTGCATCTCTTGTCATCTCGTTCAAACACGCCATTGGGTTTGAGGATTACTTTTCATAATTTTGAAACCTGCTTTTCCGAAACAATATGGTGGAAATGCTCTGCAAGCTTTTTTTCGTGCATTCGCGTCTTTTCTGCTAACCTATAGCCAACACTCTCAATACTTGATGAAATGAAAAGCTGCTCCCGTAGAGTTTGCCTTTTCTACAAAACAGTTTTTGACCACCTGAGTTTCTTTTGCTTGGGCATAATAAATGTCAAAAGCAGCCCAGGGCGTTGACTGTACAGTTTTATCTCCGCAATTCGTCCCCAGCAAACATTTGAAAAACGCGACGTTAACTTCGCCCCGAAAAGATCCAGCAGCAATGACGCATCTCAGCTAAGCTGAGAACCGCTTCCTTCTCCAATTTTTATAGAAAGACTCAAAACTCCGAATGCTGGTCGTTCTGTGGTTGGAGAAAGAGCCTTATATGCGGGAAGTGATACGTCGTCAACACCCCGTGTGGCATTGAAATGACCGACTATCGCCTCCCTTCAATAGAAGAAATAAGGCAGTTAATAAAAATTACTGCTTTGATTGTTTGGTTTCAAAATGCACAATCTTGCCAAGGTGCATGGTGCTTGTCTGTATTTAGTGAGTGCATGTTTTTATGAAAAAAGGGCAACAGTTCTCTGGCTAAATTATAATCTTCGCTGGGTTTCTTAGAGTTAGACCGACGTCACCATCAACTGCATAGAAAAATTAATATTTGCAATGAAAATGAACAGAAACTTGATGAAGTGCAACCACTAACCAATGGAAACGTTTTGCTTAACAGATTGCAGAACTTGATATCAGATACAACACTCTCGACGACGATGGGATTTTTCTTATTTGTTCCATCATGCCGAAAATCACGAGGACGCTGAACATGATTCGCTGCTTCAGCTTCGGCAAATCGAAAGTTCGCAATGCGCATAACGAAGAAAAGCAGCTTCTTCAGAATTGTTTGGAAGGAATGCAGACGACGGTAACGGACATTTTTAAAAAATGGCGCGCCGAAGTGGAAGTTTCAAATTTATGCGCAGCAAAACTTAATGCCAAAGTTTGAATAACAATGCAAAGCTATTGTTTGTGGAAAAAATAACGGGTATGACTCTCAAACTGCATCTGTATGCGGCAGTGAACATTTGGACGAGTTTCTTTTTTCTGGAAAAAAAGCCGGAGGAAAAATTTTGCTGCGTTTGTTAGTGAGCCGAACGTAATACGTCAGCATTTGTCTTTTCTAGGTGGAAATTATAGATTAAGCTTGGAGTGAATGTATCTATCACATTTTTCGTGTCCCAGTTCACAGTGCAACTGATGCTTTTTTGCCTAAGAAATAAAAGCGAAAAAGTATTTTCGATTCGCGTTTACAAGCTTTTACATTGCAAAGGTGTTACAGTGCTTTTCCCTGTTTGGTCGAAAAAGCTGAGGTTTGCCTGATCTACCATTTTCACTTAACAAAAACAGAAAGCATTAACTTGTTGTGCTCAAATTTGCATCGAATGGTATGTCGCTGCGGCTTCATGTGGAATCGTTTTATTGCAGAAGATGCGTTTGTATCTGCAAGTAAAAAGTGACAGAAAATCCTAAGTTGACCAGTACTTTACTCATTCTGAAATGATGGTTGGTTTGTTTTTATCAATGCTAATCGCGTTCAGCGCGTCGTTGGGTGTTTTTATTTTTACCGCACCTCCAAGGTGGACATTGTAACATCATTCGTACGACATTTCCAGAAGCTTGAGGTGCTGTGCGGAGGTCCACCAAGAAAGCGAAGCATTCGAAGAGGAAGCTCTTCTTGCTCTCAACCGTAATTACGCAAATGATGATGACGAGAAGATTCGACCGCTTCAGCAACCTGCATGTGGAAAGCCTTTGCGCAAACTCCGCTCATATAATCTGTTAAGCCACACATTTTAGTGTTGATCAACGTGATCCGGTACAACGCTCCAAACTTTCCCAACTTTAAACAAGTAATGTAAAGTAAAAAGTGGGCTTCGTTCGCTTAACGGTACAGTTTGCGCTTGCGATTTCGTGCACTGCGGTAATGCTGCGCAATAACTTGTCAGGCGCGAGTAAAAGCTCAACGCAGGCTGTTGTGGAACGCAAACTTTTAATGCGTAAATTTGCACTTGTCAAAGAAAGGAGTTTAGTTGTAAGCATTGCCACCGAATGATGCTATGCAAAATCTTCTCATTTCGCATGATTGTACTGGCACTTTGCTCACTGCTAACATTCACATAATAATATTTGTGAGACATAGACGTTTTCTGTTTTGTTAAGTTAGGTGTTACATTTTTTATTTTCTGCTGTTATTATGTGTTTCAAGATGTTTTTTTTAGATTTTCAGTTGAAAATGATAATACATGACTATTTTTGCTATTGCTGGTACTGCAATAATCTGCAAAATATCTATTTTTCCACAAAGTAAATATGGCTTGCGTCTCTGCAAAGCTGAATCACGGTAGATATGCAGAGATGATCACGGAGCAGGAGTGCCGGAACGGATTCCGGCCGGAGTATGCATTTTAAGCTGTAGCAGGAGCCGGACCCGGTGTTACGGCTCATGTTAGGAGGGAAACAAATTTTTGAAAGGGACTTCAGTTCATGTAAAATTTCTTTAGTGATGTATGGTATGTTGCGGCCAAACAGGATAGAATTGATTGAAACAAACTTTCTTGAAAAAACATTAGCGTAGTGCTGTGTTACTATACCGTGACATTAGGGGAGAGCAAGAAGTATTGTCAAAGCTGCTGATGGTACTCTTTTAGATATTGCTGGCCTGAGCTACACTGCACTGTACGTTCAAGCTTACTGTGGCAACAGGCTTGGGCGTCAGAATGATCTTTTCCGGGCAGGGCCAATAGTGGATTGGTTCCAGGTGATGGCCAAAAGCATTTTTCCAGGGTGGCCAACAGTGGCGAAATCTCATTTTCCCAACTCAAAACTAAGAGGTAATCACTTTTCTACAAAAAAGCTTAATAGGAAAATGTCAAATTTCTAAATCCAGTGGGGTTTTGGCCCCCCTGCCATCCCCTTCTGACGCAAAAGACCTTATTATAGCAGCCTTGCTCGTGGGTACAATGTTTAGTACTTTACGGTTTGCTTGTTTTTATGGGTGAAAATAAGTAAATATCGCGTTTGTAAAGTATGAAAAGGCTGGGGCAGGTGATATTTTACCACTAGTTCTTATTAAACAGTAGCATGCGCATTCTAAAATCAGATATTGTGGCTTGTTTAAAAAACAAATGGATGTTATGAACAAATGGATGTTATGAAGGTAATGTTCTCAGCAAAAAGTAGATTTGCAACTGAAGGGTCTATTGCAAAAAGGAAAGATTTTGATGACTTTTTTAGAACGCACGGGACGCAAAGATGAGTTTTTGCTTGAACTATTTCGGATTGTAAACAGGAGTCGGAATCGAAATATTTTTAATTTTTCGGAGTCAGAGCAAGAGGTTTTGAGCCGATACAGGAACAGAGTCGGAATCTGTAAAATGTGACTCCGCTATCTCTGACTTCAGCAACATATTTCACACCTGGTTCGTTCTACGAAATTATTAACCCTTTTAGGAAAGAAAGTCGAAAGTATGCATGAGGTTAGCACCCTTGCTACGAAATCTCTGTGAATTTGTTTGCGCAACGAGATATGAAACCCTGCACTGGTGATGTGGACAATTGTGGGAGTGCGTCAAATTGAACCTGCTGCATCATAAAAGTCAAATTTATGAAGTATTTGAATCCAGATTTGACTTCTTTCAGAAAATGCCGATTGTGAAGCTACTTCTGGTGACCGCTTTGCAATACTTTATGTGCATGAAGTTGCCAGTCAACAGGGGGCAGCAGTGGGCGGTTCTTCTCCAGGCCTGATTTTCTTCTCAGCATCCATGGTTCTGGCAGATTTTTCTTTATCTTTACAAAACAAAAATGCTTTTTTTTGTAAAAAGCGCATACGTTTTGACTTGAACGTAACCGTAGAGTGATTTCTAACTTACTAACTTCATTTGCTTTACAGACGCATTTCAACAGTTTTAATATCCACCTCATTGTTCTTCTCTGTAGGCAAAACCAATGGTAACGAAAATGTATAATACGGCGCACACGGAATAAGGAAGTGTCATGTGACTTGTGCGCGGTGTCCTTCACAATTTTCCGGATCTCGGGAAAGTGCGGTCCCTAATGAGCAAGTTAACATATTAAGTCGATCCAAGCAAGACAAGCACGATTTTGCGAAGCCTCTGTGTGCGGGTTAGATTTGCATCGTCGTTTGCGAATGAATACGCAGGATTGTCTTCAGGGTGCATGTGATCAGCACAGTAGGTGGTGGCGGAACAAAGCAGCAAACGGAAGGATTTGAGAGGTTAAGAATCTATTGCTTGCGAACAAAAAACAAACTGACAAAAATAACCATTCACGTTATAGGAAGAAGAGTCAACCTCCCTAGTGAAGAAAACTTTTAGAGTCAAAAACATACATCTTGCCGGGGCACCTCTCTGATACTAAATGTTTAATCGTTCTTTGCCCACGCATTGGTTAATGTGACTGTTAGGTGTGTCCATGGCATGGACGTAGGAAATATTTTTTCCATGGCTGGGGCAATAGTGGATTTTTTCCAGAGGGAAATTGGTGAAATTTCATTTTACCATCTCGGAACTAATAGAAAGACATTTCTCGTCTTTAGAGTTAAAAGGAAAATATAAAATTTCAAAATCCAGGGAGGCCTTGACCTCCCCTGCCCTTCTTCCGACGCCCAGTATTGAGAAAGTGACGCAGGCCTCGGGAAAGGCTACCCATTTGGAACGCTTTGCTATTGTTGTATACAGTGCGTGGCTTCGTGGAGTACGGTTTGTTGAATTGTTATATATTCAGGGAGAAATCGCGGAACTCTTGATAATGCGGCAAGTAGCCAACTGAACATACAAGCGTGCCAAAAATTTACACAAAGTATAAATCTGGTTAATCCTCAACATCCTCGATTCAGCTGCATTTTTAATTTAACAGCAAAGGTTAATGCTTTACGAAGTAATATACTAGCAATGTTTTGTCCCAGCACCCGCGATGTTATTGACAGTGTTTGCATTTCCTGATGAAGTTTATTGACAAAATTGGTCTTATTCATTGCCACAAACTGAGAAAGTGCAATGACTGAGATAACCGAAAATAGATTTTTTTACATCGGTTACTCATGCTTAGCAGTTATCAAGCAATTGCTTCAGGGTCCGCCAAAGTCTTAGTGTGAACACATCACAAATAATGTTTATAGTTTATATAAAAAACAAAACATTTATGCTATACCAAAGCTGATCTGTCAATTATTTTTGTAGAATCTAGAGACTGCGCGCTTTGAGCTAACTTTGAATGCAGTACTTTTGAAACCGTCCAATTGGAACATAACAATCTACCACATTAATATTTGGTTCGGGGAAAATTCGTGCATCCATTTTATCGCTGTTTCGCAATGCCGCCATAGTTTTTCGGGAAAGTTTGTAGAAAGCTACTTCATAGATGCATATATAGAAACTAACAATGAGATGCAGTGTAAATTTTTAGTTCACAGTTTTTTTCAAGATTTGTGGCCTTACAAAATTATTTTCAAGATTTGTGGCCTTACAAAACTCTTTCAACAATACAGTATTTTTCCCGGATTTTGCTTGAGGATGAAGATGAGCAACACCCTTCATGCGTTATTGTAATGTTTTCACTTCTTTGTTTTGGATGGATTTTTGATTTTGTAAGGTGTTTTATAACTGCAGTGGTCTTGTAGCGCCACGACTGTGTTTTGTACAATGTCTGGTTTCATTTCACTCGGTTTGTTTTGTGTTCCCTGCAGCTCTTCTGCACACCGTGCGAATGGTAAGAAGGCTACAGTGCCAGGTAAGACTAAACCAGTGGTTCGCAACCGAGGAGGAATTCCTCCCAGGGAGGAATTTCAATGAGTTCAGTGAGGAATTTCCACTTTGTAGTTAAGTTACCTATTCAGTGTACAGTAAGTGTTGTGCTTTTTTAAAGTTACCATTGGCTCTTTCAATTAGTTATGCTGTTATATCGCTTTATATCTGTCACTTATTTAGTGGACTATCACAGGTTTTTGTTGACAAACTTTAGATAGTTTTTGTCCCACTTTTATTAATCAAGTTATTGTCATCAATAAAGGCCATTGTTCCAGTTGTAGTTAATACTAGCCTACGAACTCGAACAATAAGCTACACCGTGACAGGCAAAAGACAGGTGAGAAAGATATATTGGAAGGTCAAATATACATGCACACTCGTGTAATAGGGGTGGAATGAAAAACGTTTTGTGTCATAAGGGAGGAATGAAAAGTTCCAAAATGAGCAAAGGGAGGAATGCATCAAAAAAGGTTGGGAACCACTGGACTAAACCTACAGTCGGACGCACTTACCACTAGGCCACGTGCTGGTTTGTTTTGGGTGGAGATAGGATAATTACTTGACTTTGCAATTTATAGCCTCGTACTCGGCGTTGATGTGTGGGTGCAAGGAAACGGTTCACTCGCGGTGCTGCCACCGACTCGCCACACCAGTGCAGCGTTCACTGCGGAAGCAGCTCCGTGGTCAACAGCGCAAGCAAGCGGAGATGGGTACCGCAGGCCACTAAAGTTTAAAAGAACCTAGTGTAAACGAAACTGAGCATAACAAATATAGTCGACTTTCGGGACAGCCTTTCTTTGAACGAGTTGTGGTTATTGTACAATCCGTGAGTGAGGACAATCGTTGGTACCTTACCGCTCACGGCTGATGTCAAGATCATTTTTCTGCAGTTGCGACAGATTGGCTGCACGTACTTGAACATAGCTGATGGTACTCGCGCGCACCGTGATGTTACTGTGTAAAGTGCATACCTTGTCGCGTTTAAATATCTTCAGAGCTTCTGCACTTCGGTGAAATAAAAGTTATTTTTCAAAGCCAAGATGCATTGTATTCCTTGTTTGTAGGAATGGCCACCCTTGTTAAAGCTGTTAAAGGGATTAGGAAACTTGTTTTTGTTTCTGCATGACTCCCCAGCGAAACTTACGTCATACTTTGCCATTGAGAACAAGCTTGAGAAACAAACGCCTCTGCTGCAAATTGATGCGACGTTCACAAATTCTTCGATTCTCAAGTCCACACATGCCATGTAGTCGAAGGGTTTAGGGTTAGGCGATGCTATCAACGTGTAGACACTATAGTCACTAAGTTAGAAGATTTTTCAGTGAGCATCATAATAAAACTAAATAGTTTAACATAACAATATTCATAAAAAATGTGCTAAAAGAATTTTAAATTTCAAGTACACTCTAAGTTCAGTTACTGTGAAAAACGTTGTGCAAGTAAGGATTTTACCGCGACTCTTTGCATTTACTTACCAACAATTATTCTTTTGCATTGCTTTTCTGTGTTTAACCTTTTCACTGAATGATGCTAAAGTCGGCTCAAAGCCTTACCAAGTACGTGACATCAGCCATTTCCTCGCCTGTATATGTGTATTGTGCTTCTGAATGGTGAAGTGCGACAAAAGGGCTTGTTGTAATGGCTGGGCTTTGTGTTCTGTGCGCGCTAAGCATTTAATTACTTGTTAAAGGTTTGAACTCTTTGTTGTCGGCAAACAACCTCTAATGGAACTGTTCGCTTTCATCCGCCCTGCGATCCACACAAATTACAGACTGTGCTATCTCGGGACATATCTCCCACGCAGCACAGCTTCATGCTCGAGTACACGTACGTAAAAGCACAATTTGCGAAGCGCTTTGCACCCCTGTGATCAGGTGAGGATCTTACCAGCTTTGTTGAAGCAGACAAATATCCTACTGCGGTCATTTGCAATAGACGTTTATCGTAAACTAAAAAGTAAACTCATGATTGTATTTTGGTCTTTCAAGCATTTCATCTCCAGACACAAGCAGTAAATGAAAAAAATTATGTAGCTACATGCCAGCAATAACCGATGACATCTTGATAATCACGATGTTATTGAAAGAACACAGTAGCGTCTTCAATCAGACATGTGCGAAGAATCAAAGTGAGCAGTACTAAACAAAGGAAACGCGATGTGCGCTTCGTGCTATTTAATCTTTTCACTCAAATTGAATTGAATAGTTGTCGCGTCATGGTTACAAACACTGCCTTGCCAATGGCAGCTAGTGCAAAAACGACAGGATAAACGTAAAAAGTGCAAACGAATAAAGGGCTGTTAAGGCAGCAAGCAGTAGTCACATCAATGTAGAGTATTTAATTTAGAATATCGTCGTCGCTGACCATTTCAAGAGCGAAACATCCTAAAAATTGCACTGAAGTGCTGTGAGTTGTGCAAATTTCATTTCGGAGGATTTCCTGTTTGTCAGTGCGTAATATTCCATGGTATCAGCAAATTTAAACATTTCTAATAAACATCTCACTGACGTTGGGGAAAAATAAAAATACTTTCCAGTCAGAAATTCATAAAAAACAAAAAACAGAAAAAAAGTGTTTTTGTAGGTTTTGCCAAAAACCAAGACAGATGCTAAATGCCAACTATTTTTACTGGCAGGAACGCAAGCTAATAGGCTGCTATAACGATATCACATCGTGCTAATTCCTTTAAGATGTCTATCACGTATTTCGTGATCCACTGTTGAAGACAGACGTAAGCAGTCACAGAGACGCCCTGACGTTGCGTGCGTCATCCCAGCTGGAACGTTTCGTAAATGTTCGACCTCTTGCGTTGCTCCAGCAAAACTCTGTTACCCGATCTCAGGCGGTGATTGCTGGATTTGGGAGTTGCAGACTGCATTAAGATTTCACCTGCGAAGAAAATAACATTATTAGGAGTGCGTACCTCTAGATTCCTAAGCAGAAAAAGGCATGCTTCGGTGTCATGTTTTCGAGGCCTGCACATGGAAAAGACCAAGTGAAGAGCTGAAATGCAAAAAGTAGTATGCAAAACTGTAAGGAAATGTGGCGTGCTGTACTGAAGTTGAATCGATATTTATTTGCTGTTTACCTTGATAAAATTTCAGGGCAGCTGGATGCAATTACAGGGGAATAAACTGTAGGAAATATGTCTGTAAGTCACGTGCTATTGACTGATGATATACAAATGCGTGCTTGCCCACAGCGTTGGTGATCTGCAACCCCTGCTGAAGTCTTGTAAAGATGCTGCTGAACGCGAAATTATTTTTAATTAATAAAAGAGACTCTTCTTATAAGCATTAGCAACCTGCGATATGAGATATTTCTCTGCATGGTGTGGATGTTGAGTTTGCTGAATCAATCAAATATTTCGGTTTACTACTTCATGCCTCACTGAACGATGACAAAGACATTCAGAGATAAGTGAAATTACTGTGCGAACAAACAAGGTGTGCGAACAAGCTCACGTACACCTTTGGTCAGCACTCAACTGCAGAAATGTACTTTTTTCGCGTCTGCTGTATTTCTGCGTGTGCGTGCCAATCGTTGGAACATGTACACACATTCTGGTGGTAAACCACAGCCTGTAGCAAAACCTATCCAAGTTTCCATTACATCCCCAAATGTGTTCATATGCACTGAGTTCCTCCTTTGGTCAAGACATTGTATGCCTTCATTACAAACAGTTTGCATGTTTTGCACACAAGTTGTATTTACAACCACTATATTTCTGTAAGTCTACCTACGTGAACGAGATTTCACCCGAACGAAATCAATGGTAAGATTTTGAGTGAAGCAAAGAATAGAACTTGTTACGCATTTGGAAATGCTGCGCCACCTTCATAATTTTCACGTAGCTGTTGCCTTACTGAGGATGCAGTACTTGCCCAAGTTACATCATCATATCGTTCTTTATGTGTTGATAGTCACTTAACTCTTATAGTTCACTTAACGGTATATTTTTTCTCGTCATAAATATGAGTAGGCTGGGACAAACATTGCATTGCTTATGGTCACAGGAAAAGAACTAGCCTAAACCAGCTTGTGAGGTATTCCAAACCCTGAATGGGCATCATCTGTGTGATGATGGACCCGATTCAGTTGCACTGACTTCAAGCCTTGGGCATGTTAACCTGCTAAATTGCTAAAATTGCTTTGCAGTTTGCCGAATGAGAAGCAAGCACGGAAACGTATTTTGAGTTTGCAAGGCAAACTATTGTGATGTCATTATGAACTTGAAATATGCATTATCTTACAGATGGCCCATGCCGGAAGATGCACGCAAATCATGTGGAGTTAACAACTGAATTTAGGATGGAAGTCATCATCAGGAGTCGGGGTGGAGTCTGTCTCGCAACCCTGGCTAAAACTGTAGTCACGACGAAAATTTTAAGACATCAGAAAGAATCCAAAGAGCAACCTTGAGAAGAAATGAAGAGTCTGTACGTATGCTCTGATGTTTACAGTTTCTACATGCTGTGTAGTTCAGAAAAAACAACAGATGTTTTGCACAAATGCTAGCCCTTATTTTCAGAGTTCCGCACTAGTAGATGGAAACTAATTGTTCCAAAAACAAAAAAGATGCTCGTAAACTATAATCTTATTTGCTTGCACAGTCTTCCCGAGTACTTTACCTGAACCCAGGTGTTGCTATACGAGACATTTTGATAGGCCTACGTAGAATAACCAGCGTTTGGGGTTATACTGTACCACTTTGGCCCAATACAAACGAAATGATTGCACTAGTAATTGCGGCACCCTTGGCTCTTCACCTTTTCTTCAGTTAAAAGTGCCAAAGGTTTATTTGATATTTGTATAAGTACTACTTTCTACAACCCAGCAGAAGTGCAGTAGAACGTTGCTAAAGTGGGAGATCGGGGATGCTTCGGACAAAGGACGAATTCAAGCCAGTTTGCGTTACAGTAGGAAATTGCAATTTTGCTTAAGACACTATTTTAGACACTTTTACTTGACAGTGTTGGTAAGAGCATCAGTTACACAAATAAAAAGACATTCGAAAACATTACTTATAAAAATGATTGGTTCCGATGCTGTGTGAACCACACACGTTTAACTGTTTCAAAGCCAGATGCAAGCATTAGTTTGAACGGTGAGCCTTGAACTAAATCGATTTCGCATGAATGTATCGGCTTATGACACTTGGAAACTTACGTAAATGGGTATTTCTTTCCTTTTAATAATAGAGACACTTGGCTGTCTCTCGTATTTTTTCGTTTCTGTTGATAAAACAATCGCAAAACGGCAGTGGTAATTCAGTGTGGTCAGGGTTACAACGGACAATTGGGTCATTATAACATTCCATCTTCTAAAACCAAAGTTTACTGCCACATGATTGAAACAGAAAGAATTTGTGGGCTGACTACATTTAAAGTCTCCAGAACAGGGGTCACCAACCTTTTTGGAACTGCGAGCTAATTCTTGTGTACTGATTAATGCGAAGGGCTGCTAATTTGATACAAACTTACAAAATAAAAATTTTGCTCAATTTACCCTCAGTTATTTTCGTATTGATATTCCTTAATGTGAAGACATTGATCATGCTAATGTTATTTTTAGAACAGGCCCGCGGGCGACTTAAATGGTCCTTGCGGGCGACTCGGTGCCCGCGGGCACCACGTTGGTGACCACTGCTCTAGAATAATAATGCTGTAAGAGCAATGACAATTAATCGAGCACACGGCATCGCGTTGTAGACAAAATTGACCTTCATATTTTCGGTATCCACCATAGATCACCCTACTTTTTTACTTCAGCAATTTTAGGTGGGCTTGAATGTTCACGTTACAAACGCATTTTTTCCAGAACTTCAATTGCAATTTATGCAGACGGGAGGTGGCAGACGGGATGACCGAAGTATCTTTTCGCCGCCTCCCGGCCTTACTGTGTCTGTATTGTTAAGTGTACTTGCGTTGAGGTAAAAAAAATAAAATTGTTGTTGTTGTTGTATGCCAGCATTT
>JGI24158J21664_10008870_pt1 | contig 13409 bp, 6 predicted proteins | sample Ectturendosymbi3_FD_21664 | JGI IMG/M metagenome (IMG submission 21664) | reverse complement strand
GGTGATTTTCCGTTGTAATGAAGATTGATTTGCTATGATTAACCCTATCAAACCCAACATAGGCTTGTGAATATCGTCAGAACCGCCGCCAGAAAGTCTTCAAATCATTTAAAATTGTGCTGGCTGAAAGTTATCTGCTGTATATGTCAACCAAACGAACTTGAACATGAAATTAAGCACAAAACTGGAGGGCCAATCAGAGGAACAGCCAAAAATATGGGGCCCATGGATCGCCCAGCCCCTCCCCTTAGAACCTCCGCTGTTTCCAGCGCCATGTCTTCTAGAACCGCAATCTGCGGATTGCCCGTCACTGATTACTTCAACATAAAACAGTATGTCGAAGTAATCCAAACATCCTAACTGATAATTGAGACGCTCAAGAAAATTCCTAACACCAATAAACTTCACTGCTTTCCACAACAACAGGGGCCGTATAAGTGAATACACGCATCAGGAAACTACATCACTTGGGATGATATGAAGGTCCAGGCTCATTCATGAGTTGTTTTTCAATATTTCCTACTTTCAATCAGTTTATCTCGTGCAAAGTAACCTTTTGTAATCCTTCTTCGAATGAAAAGAGGTGTAAATCACTTAATTGTTTTGGAATCTACTTTTTGTGACAACGTTGCAATAAGCAAGCAACCTTCGCACATTCCAGACTCCGCGTTAGTAACTCACTGCTACAGCTTGTGCCCTCGTAAGTGATATACAAAGTTATCCCCCGTACGGCGGGGGTCAAGTTTGTAAATATGCGATTATTTATTTTAATAGCACTGATTGCTTACAGCTGGTCTGGTACAATTGTCATCTTTGCACTCGGACATACTGTACATGTATTGGGACTCGCTTGATTTTCTTTCTGTCTTTCTTCAATCTAATACCAGATTTTGGAACTAATCTTTATTTATCAAAGATTACGACGAACTGCATATTGTGATGTTCACTAAGCTGCTTTAGCAAATACACACACAAATTTTTACAAATGACTTGGCTCGTTTTTCGAATTTAGACTGGGGATAAAAATTAGATTAGTGAAAATACTCCGTTATTTCATGTGGAAAGCTCGCTTCAAATAAGTCATAATAATACTTCAACTTTCCCTACTTGAACCACGTTTCCAACATATACCATTTGTTCCAGACACACCGGAATACAAATTTAAAATTCTACATTCTTCTCCAGACGTTTTTCAAATGGTTCACCCTCCAAAAAGTTTATTTTCATTTTTTCCTGCCTTGTTGAATAACAGATAACTTGTCACAGGCTTGTTGAGTAATACTACGTTTCCAGCTCTTATTAGCATTTATTATGAGTTACATTATTTAGCTTGTTAGGTTCCACTGGAAATCCTACGTGTCAGGAACACTTTTTGTATACTCTAAATTGACGCACCAGGTACACCTGGGTTTCGTTCAGTATTCTTGTGGCCGGAAACACCCGTTTCAGATTCGTTTCGCAAGCAATAAAATCAATGTCACAACCGACACTTGCAAGGCTCTTTAAAAAATGTATGCCCTTCTACGTTGCAAAGATCAAGTTTCGCATAAAGGTATTACGTAAAAAATTAAGTTTGACAGTCGGACATTTTTATTCAGCAGCAGAAACTTTTTTAAATTGTCGTTAAATGTCAACAATGGCAAATAAGCTGTTTTGCCATCTCTGTCTATCCAGTGCTTTCAGCGTACTGCCTGTATCTTTCACAGGCTTTTCAACTCCTGTTGCAGAGTGAATAATGTGCTTTTAAAACTGACTGCAACTCATCATGCGTAACGATATCATCATCTTTACAGCTGAAAGTTGTTTTTATCAGCTGAAACACATATTCCAGTTAGCGTTTAGTTTCCACTCTTACTAAATGCAGTTTTTCGCTTTAGTAAGCCGTTCGTCAGCAACCTTACTGACATAAGAAAAACATACGATTACAGCAGACGTTGCCAACGATATCAAAGTTGCGAAGAATCCTGTGGTCCACCAGAGCAGTGATAACTCCACCTAAAGTCGCAGAGATTGACGTAAATCCAATGTCTAGACTCTCAGACCAGCTATGTCCAACCCGCTGCCCGCATGCGGCCCAGTCGAAGGTTTCGTGCGGCCCAGTTTAGGTTTTCTCTGAAGTAAAACATCCGATGTACTGACAACATGTCCTTATTTTAAAAGTCTTGAAGTTGACACTTTTTATGACCTTCAGTGCCACTGTATCACGTCTATTGCCATTGCAGTTAGGATTAGAACCCTTGCAGTACATTAGCTTAAGCTAAATTTAGTTTGCTAAGATCAACGTAAGCCGTTTATTGTGCGGCCCTCATTAATATGTCATTCAATGTGCGACCGTGGGTAAGACAATGACATAATGTTTGGCTCAGTAAGCCAATTGGGTTGGACGTAGCTGCTCTAGACCACGGATAACAGACGAAACTCTTTCACACTTTGCGCCTAACATTTTTCATTTGTTGACTGTAGGTAAGATTGAATTCTCTCTTTGATTTTCGATTTTTTTTGCGCAAAAGTCGCTACTATCGGTACCCATTTTAAGCAAAATGTTTCACAGCAACCCGAAAATACGAAGGCTTTTAAACGGATTCTCCATTGAGCATGACGCAGTTGATCGTCTTGGGTCAAGTACAACTCGTCTTTGACGTCTTTGAAACTCCGAAACGAAATGCTCCGCTAAGACTTCAAAATGCAAACCACGTTTGTTATCTTCGATTTTACAAACACCAAATCCTCGCTTATGTCGTAAACCTGCTGGTGTCTAATCTTAAGCCATGTCATTACAGAGATTCACAGTGACCAGCGGNAGGGCAGGGGGCAATGGAAACTTTAAAAATATCGTTACCAATTTTGTTTGTTTTTTGTTTATCTGCAATATTGACCTCAAAAATAATANCGTTAACTTAAAACCATTCTGAATTTTTGGGGTGCGCGAATAGCTGCAGTAAATTTGTGTCAAGTCGATTTTGATAAACCATGAAATTATCTATGATACTGTTATGTTATCAAAAGGCGCCTCCACTCCCCTTGTCTCCCTTTTTAATGGACAGAGGGGCAAAGCCCTCGTTCTCCGGCGTCCCTGGAGATTCACGCCCGATATTTGTTTTTGATGTTGACAAGCAATCCATCCATCAAATGCAAGTACAGCACAACAGATGTTTGCTGTCGAAAGGTCAATCTTGTCGAGTATGCGTTCGAAAACACTTTTGCATGAGCTTGGTGATAACCGGACGGCGGCAACATGCGAGTCGCAATTATTTAAATAAGAACTTGCACTAAACAAAGAATAAATGTTACACAAAAAACACGAATGGGAAATGCTGAAAAAACTACCTATTTCTTCTCTGAAGCTACCTCAAGTGAAAAGTAACAAATCTAAAGGTTTTTGCCACTGTAATAAGCCACGACATTTAGAGAATTCACAAGGTATAGTAAAGTAGACCCCGAAATATTTTCTTCGGCTATTTGCTCTGATTGCTGCTGAGTCTTTGAGAATAAAGACCCGTGAAATGTAAGTCTCCACAACAAATACAGGCTCGTTAAAAGCACTGACTTAGATACAAACTAGGACATTTTCTTCTCTTTGTTCTGCTGGTAAATTAAAAGAGCAATCAGTTACATAAAGTACTACAGAGACCGAACTGTCATAAAGCGATATGCAATATTTACATTTCTGAAAAGCTGTTAATTTTTGTTAAGTAAAAATTTTGTATAAAACTATTTTATAAAACTATATGCAATACCTACAGTCAAAAAAGTTTAACATTATAAGCAACTGAAAAAACGCTACAGATCTAAAGACCAGTTGCTGCTGTCGAATGACTAAAGCTCAGTTGGTTGAAGCAATCATACAGAAACAAAACGTTCCCACATTCTATGACTTCGTTGAAGCGTTTCAATGATGAGTTTCTCTTGTCTGGTTCCGAAGGTGAATCGTTCTTGACCCTGAACGGTATTGTTTTCAAAGTAGCGAAATTCGAAGGAAATTTGTACGAGATCTTCGAACGCAAGCTAAGTTAAGAAATAAAGACAAGGCGTATCTGTGTGATGATTAAAAAGTGACGTCGCAACTGGAGACGAAACTTTGCAATGCGCAACTCTGACGTGTAACGCAAGGTTGTCGGTGATTTTTACGCTCGAATGATAAAGCGAGTGGTTGAGAACATTTTTTCAAAGGCAGGTTGATGAGCGGCAGTTCGGACGGTTTCATGCCGTTTCTTCGGGTTAACTCTGTCTATTACAAACCTCCAGGCGCTTGTATGTTTAGATAAGCAAAAAACTACATGCCAAGAAAGCGATTATTATTTGAAAACGGTGTTTAAAATGGTTTTGTAACCTTTAAATCTTGCCAAAAAAAGATGTAGGTCACGTGACGAGATTACTGTGTCAACAGTCAGAGCCAGGGGCGGAAAAGTGCGGTCTATTCGAGAAGTTTGTGTCGCCTTCTAAACATTTGGTGCGAGTCTCGGGAAGAGTTCTCTTTTCTTGGTAGGGGTTGGCGACCCTGGAATCGGTTTGACGGGAGTTAGGGACCTGGATCCCATAACGCATCACGTCTCTTGCGGTGTCCGGTGAGCTCGCGTCGGCCCGTGAAAATCCGAGGGAGGTGATGTAAGTTCCGCGCGAGGTCGTACCCATATCCGCAGCAGGTCTCCAAGTGAATAGCCTCTAGCCGATAGAACAATGTAGGTAAGAGAAGTCGACAAATTACATCCGTAACTTCGGGAAAAGGATTGGCTCAAGGGCCTGGGCTTGTCAGGCTGAGGTACGAAGCGGGCGTGTCGGGACTGTACCGGACTGGGCAAACCCTGCTTCGCGGGGATGTGAGCCTGGACCTGTGTCGGCCTCTGATCGTGAACTGCCGCAGCCACGCGTGCCCTTGTGATGCGCTTCGGCTGGCGTCGTACAGGCAACTTTGAACTGGTGCGACCAAGGGAATCCGACTGTTTAATTAAAACAAAGCATCGCGATGGCCGTCATTTGGTGTTGACGTGATGTGATTTCTGCCCAGTGCTTTGAATGTCAAAGTGAAGAAATTCAACCAAGCGCGGGTAAACGGCGGGAGTAACTATGACTCCCTTTCCGTGGTGCCGATATTGCCGTCGTACGGGGGCCGGCCGCTCAGGCGGTGGAGGCTAAGGCAGCTTTTGATGCAGCAGAATCCGAGGTTGTTGTGGCTTATCATGCTGGTAGGGTGGTCGCTGGCAGGCACCACATGTATGTGATAGAGGGAGAGAATTCCCTGGACCTAATTTTAATGACAAGGAGCGATTGCTGCCTGGTTGGAACGAATCGCTGTTTGACTCACCTGGGTGTATGCCTGGGGCTTTGCAACACTTGACCTGTTCAAGTGGAGTCAAAACCTGGCATTTGAGGTTGAAGACGTGAGAATTGCTGAAACTACTGTACGAGACTTGTACTACTTATAATGCAGGAATCGCTGTCCCTGTACGCGTCTACTGCTGGAGTCGGGGAAGTTCCACTTGGGCTCTATTTTGCAAGGAGGACTTGGTGAGATGTAGCCCTCGCCAAAGAATATGACTGAACACCACCCTCGTCAAACGATCAACGATAAGATCATGCGTTGAACGAGTGAGGCTCGCAGACGGTTCCAACCAAAATGAGCCAAGTTAATGACGCCCCGTGACGGGGCTGACCTACAGTAGTTGACCTGTCGTTGACGCTAAGGCAGTCTCATTGTGGAGGCTGATAACGGAACTGACTCCAGTATTGGAAAGATAGATGGTAAAGCTGGACTGATTCGGTTGCAGCACTTACTGCATGGTGCTCCTGATTACTGGCTTGTGGAGCCATACTATCATAATGGCCCATAGGGGCCGAGACCACTCTGGAATGTTCCCACTGTAAGTTGTTTGCCTGCAGTTTGCGGCGTTTTCAACTCCATTAAAACTGGAGTAAATGGCGGAGGGTGGATATTCTGAAATAGTCAAATACCTCGTCATCTAATTAGAGACGCGCATGCATGCATTAATCTAATTAGTGACGCGCATGCATGGAATTAAAGATTCCCGCTGTCCCTATCTGCTATCTAGCGAAGCCACAGCCAAGGGAACGAGCTTGGCAGAATTAGCGGGGAAAGAAGACCCTGTTGAGCTTGACTCCAGTCCAACATGGTCAGGAGACGAGATGTGTAGGATAAGTGGGAGGCTTCCGCCGCCGGTGAAATACCACTACTCGCATCGTTTTTTTGCATCGTTTTTTTACTTATTCAGTAAAGCGAAAAGCGGCCTTCCGGCCACGGTTCTAGCATTAAGCGCAGCCGGCTTCAGTCGGCGCGCGATCCGCTCTGAAGACCGTGTCAGGCGGGGGTTTGATTAGGGCGGTACATTTGTCAAAGTAACGCAGGTGTCCTAAGGCGAGCTCAGCGAGGACGGAAACCTCGCGTACAGCAAAAGGGCAAAAGCTCGCTTGATTTTGATTTTCAATATGAATGCAGACCGCGAAATCGTGGCCTATCGATCCTTTTAAACTTGGGAGTTTCAAGCAAGAGGGGTCAGAAAAGTCACCACAGGTAAACTGGCTTGTGGCTGCCAAGCGTTCATAGCGACGTTGCTTTTTTATCCTTCGATGGCGGCTCTTCCTATCAATGTGAGAATTCACCAAGCGTTAGATTGTTCACCAACTAATAGGGAACGTGAGCTTGTGAAAGGGGGAAGCTCTATTGCTGTTACGCCTGGGTTCGACTCTCCATTCAGGTGGCTCAGGGCGATGCAGCATTGTGGCTGCAACAAATGGCTCCCGACGTGTTGTTGGCTTGAATCCCTCGTCCAAGGTCGTCTTGAGCTTGTGAAAGGAGGAAGTAATGTGACGTGGTGATTCGCCACACTAAACCACGGTAATGTGCCAATGTTTTACGAGCTGCTAGTCCCTCAGTGATAAGAAAAGTCTCATTTCTACCTCTGTGTCAAGTTGAACCCTTGATCCTGAAAATCTAGCATAACACCACTAGGAAACACAGTCACAACAGAAAATTTGCGCCAGAATGAATTATGCGTCAGTGAAGCAAAAGAAATTCATTTATTTGTGTGCAAACTAAGCGTGTTTGTCAATACGACGTTTGGAGATTTTGTAAAAATAACTCTGACTCGAGTCTCGAGTCATTCATTGTGACTCGAGTGGAGTTAATCGGTAAAAAACGTGATTCGAGTCGAGTCATCACAACATCGTTTCTCAATGTGACTCGAGTCGAGTCATTGGCTCGAGTCACGCCATCGCTGTATTCTTGTCACAGTTCTTTCAGACAGGAACGCAGTTCCCTCTTCACAAAAGTAGTCGGGACCAAGTTTCTCCAGATTGCTGTAGCAGCTGCAGCTTACTGGAACAGCTTGAGCTACTTAACGGCAGCACCAACAATCGGAAAACATTTTGGAATGATAAGCCATATTTCTTCAGTTAACTAAATACGTTTTAGAAACTTCGGTCACGTTTTCTCAAACCAATTCTATCACACCTAAATCTAGGAAATATCTCGCGAATATTGATCTAAGATTTTCTAGCATTCCAAAATTTCGTTGAATCAGCCCTTGTGATAATCTGTTATTTATTGCACAATAGTAATGTGGTAATTATTGAGTTAAGAAGAAGTTGACTCATGATTCTAAATTAACCTATCTAACAGTTTTCAGATTGCAATAGTATACTTAATTAACCAAGAGTAATTGTAGCAGCCAAGGTTGATCTCTTCAAACTAGTTCATTTCTTACATTGGAGATACACAAAAACGTACCCAAGCAATTAACAAAACAATGACTCAAAATTTTAAACAAAACTTTGAAGTCACTACACATACTTGCTGTAACTGTGATAAAGGCCCACCGCAGACACGTTTTTAAACAAACGCGAACAACTACAAAGAGAAAGCCGCACATTTTTGACACCATGCTGCTAGAATGCAATGCCTATGAGGTTACTCAGCAACGTGTCAATCACTTGCAACCGACTGTTCATAACAAAAAACATATGAATCACTCAAACACATTTGGCATCAGCATAATTTCTCAACAAAGGTTTCAAATCTCCAACTCTGGTTGACTGGAGCCCCCAGCCAAATCAATCCTTCTGAACCACTGCGTAAGTAGCCTACATTGTTTGTGGCTCACAGCGCGATTTGAACTTGAACATTCAATCAAGATCGCCACAGGCTATCTTAAAGCAGGAGTGGAAGTTACATTGTAGCACCAAAAAAGTGCAGTCGTCGGAAACCGTCAATACGTTTTGCTTAGCCCGACAATTTCATCAGCGGCCTGTAGAACATTAAACATATGGCAGACTCATGAACAATTTAATTAGACAATGCTTTTTGTAAACCAAATTCGCGCCTTAAACTTACGACTTACAAATATGTGTCAGATTTAGAAAGATAAACAAGTGAAGGAAGCGAATTGAAAACAAACCAGAACGTCCAGCGGGTTTCAGCTGTATTGTTATTGTAAAACTCTGCTAACTTCCCGCTTTCTCTAGCCACTGATTTCTCAATATTCTACTATCTACAGCAGGGGTTCCCAACCTTTCTCTGACCATGTACTCCTTCAGCGTTTACGCAGATAAGCACTGAACCCTAGAATTTCTTATGACAAAAAGGCTTAGCACAATAACAAAAATCCACTGAAGGTTTAATAGAACTTTTAGATTTTTATAAATGTAAAGGTAATGGCTTTGAAAATAAAATGCACTGATATGTGTATAAATAGTTGAAAATAAATAATATGTACGGTAAACATATTTTCCCTACTATTGCTAACCTTAAAGTACAAAAGTATTGAGCACGGCGTCAACTGTAACGCATTTTCTGCATTTTGCTTTTGAACCAGGAATGCCAGGAAAGGTGATGTGAAACGGCGCATATCAACTACGCAATGTGGTCGCGTCCGTTGGATAACGACGCAAGATTTCTTCAGAAACGACGTCCACAATGAGAAAGATGGGGATACGAACTGTGTGACCCCGTTTAGCTTTGATACCGCAGGAAATCGCAGGGCGTGTGATGAAAGAAAAGGAAAGATGTAACTCAGTCGTAACGTCACGTGCGAAAGCGTCACGCGGAGTTGGTAGGCTCTTACACTTTAAAAAGGTTTCCCCGCTGCATGATAATGAAAGCTTGTTTAAAGCATTAATTTCGACATTAATTCGATGCTGTGTAACTCAACTTGATACTAATGTTGTGACTGTCATCTGACAATGGTGTAGACTGACTTAAAAAAAATAACTAAATCTTGCAAAAGCCTACAAATAATTGTATGAGGGTATCGTCTGCTTCCAATTTACATGACAAAGGTGGAGCAAGCTTCCAATTGCTTGAAAGCGTGTAGAACAGTGGTTCATAACCTGGGGGTAATTACCCACAGGTCGCCATACATATGCGTTCGAGTTACGTTGTTTTGCAAAGCAGACGTTGACTGCTCAGTGTACGACTTCTACATTAAAAGCTTGAATCGAAACATTTTGAAAAAAATGTTTTATTTCATTTTAGGTATTTACATACTTAGCTCAGACACACGGTTCATGCCACAGGACAGGAGTTCGCAAAACAACGGAAAAATACAGAAGTCCTAATACGTAGAAAACTAATGTTAAATGTTAACTGATGTACGCAGGAAATACTGGAGGAGCAAACACTGAAACAACGCACCAGCAACTAACTGCATACGGCTGAGGTGAGCAACTGATTTGGCTCGGGGGGCACTTGAGAAGGTCGCATGTAGCGGAGGTCCGTACCTTCCAGTTTGATCGCAAAACAATTAAATTAAACAAAAACAGTAATGGCACACAGAAAAGGTTTTATTAAAATTGTTCTTGTGCAATACACTTCATCCATCACAAGCGATTCCATGAGACAAATGTAACCTCATACTTTTCAACTAGTTTTTTAAATTAGGAATGAGGTTGTTTGTTGAAATTTTCATCAATGCCTGCAAGTTTGTGTCAGATTTGAAGATTTGGTGAATGCTTCCTAGGGCCACTGAAAACGCTGTGGCGGGCCACATATGGTCCGCGAGTTACTGATTGCCCACCCCTGGCATACGTCATACAGAAGCGTTACGTAGCGGAAAAAATTGACGATTAGTAAAAAGCATCAAACATTTGAAGTGAACCCAGAATGAGTTTGTTCAACAAAAGCATAGAGATTGTTTTTAATAAAGGCGCCAAAGGTTCTAACGAAATGGTAACTTGATGCGGGCGAACATTTACGTTCCTGGGGATGTAGGCTAATGGAAAATTCTTAGGCGTTGCTGCAGGCAATCACTGTCACTATGAACTTCGCGATTGCTCAAGCTTTGTTTTACTCCTTCAGTGAATATAGTGAAAATATAGCCGAGTCATGTTTTTTACCGAATGACTCGAGGCACAATGGATGACTCGAGGCAGAGTCTTTTTTACAAAATCTCCAAACGGCATATTGACAAACACAGTTGTTTTTCACACAAATAAATGAACCTTTTAAGTATTTTTTTCGTGAAAGCTATTTGGAACAACTTGTTGTGAACATTTAGTAATTTAGAAATGAAACAATACAGTGAAGATGGTTAATATTACCTGAATCGGCATTGACTCGAGCTTACAAACCAATGATTCGACAGTTTTTGTGACTCGATCAAGTCATGGCTCGACTCTAACTCTGCACGAAAAAATTTTAGATGACTCTAACTCGAAGAGCTTGTGACTCGACAAATATGACTCGGACATATCACTGCCGTTTACAACTCTAAGTTAATTTTTTATTTTAAATATTTACAAGGGCATAGATTATTACTCTTCGTTTATCTTTTCTGTTTAAAATGCTTACAGTTTACTTTACTTGCATCGTTACACTGCGTCGAGTGTTTTATGCTTGCATGTAGTGGGACTTTTAAAATTCAATGTTGCAAAGAATTCCAGAATGAAAAACCTTAAATAAACCTTCTTGTTGAAGTTTAAGCCTGGCTGTTTCATAAATAACTTTGTGATTTTGCTCTGGTGCTGTCAACAATGTTCAGGTATAAAAGTTATAATGTATTCATTTATGAGACACTGCCTTTGTATCAGGTTTGTCTCTTCAGGTTTTGAAACAGACTAGATAGACAGTTAACAGAAATCCTGCAACAATCAGAGGGTCTTTCTTGTAGGAATCTGACAGATTGGGTGATTCATTGTATCTGTTGACTTTACCTTAAGCCAACAAGACTGGCAGAAGCAACCTGAAAAATTTTTATCGCCCGCTGACTACAGCCATGGGCATCGGAAAGGTGGCCTTCCCTCCTGGACTTTGAAATTTTTAGCACAGAAAGGTTGTTTTCTCAGTTTTGAGTGAGAAGAAACAAATTTCACCAATTTTTCCCCTCNTGGAAAAGTATCCTTCAGACGCCCATGACTACAGCATAGCTGTGCAACACCACCAAGATGACGTGATAAAAAAACAAACGGCTTNCAGTAACGGTCCACGAACCTCCCACGGAATGTAGGCGTCGTGAAGCCATCGNCTGAACAGCGCCNATGAGAAGGGATACAAGAGGCAGGCCTACATCGAACGNGGCAGTATGAAAGTACGCACGCTAAGTTTTTCTGTAATCAAGCCCAAAGTTACTGGTGGAAGCCAGTTTCCAGTATAACAATTAATCTATTTCTAAATCTTAGCATGGCAGCTGTTTTGTCTCTACTCTGATTACTGTAAACAAGCTATATAAGTTTTGGTGAAGGCCCCAGATACGAGGGGGGTGCGGTATCGGTCTTCGCACCCCTGGTAAAATTTATCTCAGAGGCTCCACGCCATGCATGTGCGACTGACAGGCGCAAAGTCGTAAAAAGCGCTCTGCTGCATCGCATTTCAAGCGCTCGCGCCAGCCGTAGAAGAAACGTCCACGAATGACAAGTTGAAACTTAATGAATAACAGTCTGACATTTTTTTACCGAAGCAGGCAGCTGACGAGGTTTTCTGAATCACTGGTAAAAAGCGAACGTCCTCATTTATCTTCATGGGTTCAAGCAGTGGCGTACGCAGAAAATTTTCATACGGGGGGGGGTTCATTCAGTGGCACAAGGTGGTCATTTGTTTTCAGTGTGCGCTGCTTGTGACGTCACAATTTGACGGCATATTCATGTTTTAAGACCAACGTTTTGGCGGTGTTTGTTGACATAATATGCATGTTCTTGTACACTCACTCCCCTTATTTTATGGGTCATTGCACTGACTATAAACAATCAGCGCTCCAAGTTCAGATATCGGAGGAAAATAAACTCAACGCTACGACACAGCAGTTCATAACTGCAAAAATATCAAGCTGCGCGTTAAAACAGCGGAGTAAAACACACTCATCACTGCGTCAGAGCAATTTACAACTGCAAAATGAGGCTGTTGCTAATGCTAATGTCTTGCCGCATACTAATGTTAATGTCTTGTCGCATACGAGCGGTCATAGAANGTGTGCGGCTGGACTGGCTCGAGCACACCNCGGTTTGCGAGATGGAATTTTGCTAAACTACACAAGAATTGAGAATGCGCATAAAGTACGCAAGAAAACTATCAATTTTTNGTTATGTAAANAAGTCCAGCAAACTTTTAGTTTTCCTTTNTGCCTGCTCAGACATTTTCAAATGCCTGAATGCTTCTGTATTAAAAACAGCTGTTTTTGAGCTCGTGCAACAGATCTACAGAGATTGACTTAAAAGCACTAGTGTTTCTGCATAATTTCGAGGAACCAGTCGACTGCGCTCTGTTTTCATCTTTTCGCGATGATTCAAACTTGCACATATCTTTATTCAAGTATGTACTTTCCACGATGGGTGTAAACAAGGAAGCGATCAGCAAATTTTTAATAAGAAATCGATTTTCACGTAAAATTACGCATCCTCAGTCCTATTTCAAATAAATCTATTTGATAACCTAGACTCCCACCAAAAGCTAATCATTGCTTTTTGGCCCATTTTCACAAAGAAGAAAATGAAATAGAGGTGAAAGCGTTTGCACTGGCACAGGAGACAGAGCGAGAATAAGCGACATCGAATACAAAGGGTATCGGCAATATGGGCGCATGCAACGACAGCACAGAGGGTTTGATTCGAAGGAACCGTGTTCTACTCGAAACCCAGTCTTAGGACTTTTCGGTCTAAGCACATTTCGTTCACGACATTTTTGTACATAAACAACTGATTACATTTGTTTGTTTAAATGATCATATCAGCAGACGAAATGTCATGCTTAGGTGATGTTATACTGTCTTTTGAGGAGTCAATTCTTATTACGACTTTGAAGTATTCATATTTAATTGCAAAATCTCGACAATGATTTAATTTGCTTGCTGGTGATAATGACAATCATATGTTGATGCTGATTAACTGTTGGATCTTGCTTTTTTTTAAAAATAAAACCTTTCGTTGATTGGGGGAAGTTTGCAGTAAAAAGTGAACATGTAAGATTTCTG
>JGI24158J21664_10008869_pt1 | contig 13409 bp, 10 predicted proteins | sample Ectturendosymbi3_FD_21664 | JGI IMG/M metagenome (IMG submission 21664) | reverse complement strand
TTACTTCTCGCAGCTAACCCAGTAACTGTATGTGCATTTGAGAAAGCACATTTTCGACTACCGGAAAAAACAAACGGGAACCTTGCGAATCAGCGAAAACTTAACTTGTACAAACGTTGACGTCATGAATTACGTCATAGGGGCCCCCCTACCCTTTAATCCGGCTCTGTGCATTTGCAACGTAAAGACACTACAGCCTACAAAAATAGAAATAACTGAAAAACTGACGCTTCGCTAAACACATGTTTGCAGAAAGAAAATAGATATCAACGCAATGCGAGAAAAAATTACCTGGCCGTAATACTCATACTCTCCGGTACGACACTTGATGAAGTAATCAGTCGCCCATTTGATCGTCTCCAAAACCTCATCCAGCTGCTTTAATATTTCGTACGACCTTCGGTAACGAATTACGCCCCAGGACAACACTGTAGTCATGTAGGCCATTGAAAACCCGTATTTCACGTACGCCGCGCCTGATGAGATGTAGACTTTAAATTTATTCGCTGACGCAGATATAGGCGCAGCAAAGGTATTAGAAATAAGACTGAAACGTGTCATACAGCGACTTTATCTCTTCAAAATAACGCGCATCACGCAAAACACCAACCGCTAAGTTTCCTGCGCATTACTGTGTCAGCAAAATTACGTATCGCGTGTGGGAGTTGGTTTGGGAGTTGCACGAAACACAGAACAAAGTCAGCTTCACCGAATACATCAAGCGGTTACAACTTTTGCTAATCTTCCTGGTTAGGACAACGCGTCACTTTACCGTCGTAATATCCGCCTGTTAAATCAAAACCGACGTCGGATCCATCCGACAACGCCGAATCTCCCCTCCATTTGACTCTCTCATTCTGTGGCAGCGGCCCAGACCTCTGGGCCTCGTAGAATAGCATGCTCATTCCCAAAGCAGTCGCATAGTCATAACTGAAAAAGATCAGGAAAATCTTGTTTGACAATCTTGTTCCACTTACTTCAGTGACTTTATCACGTTCAATAAAAATGTGTCCGCCTCCTACGCTTGAACATGCTTTACGCCTGTGCAGCGTACAATCTGTGAAACTAACATTTTTGGACCGAGACACAGCATTCAGCACGCCTCTTGCCATCCTTTCGGACAGAAGTTTTCAGTCTTTGAATCACGAGCTATTACCACCACCATTTGATTAGTAGTTTCAAAGGTATCTACAAAATAGCAACACAGTGGTGAATGCCCTGTCTCTGTCCACGCTTGCGAACGTGCTGACAGGCTCTTCTTCCCACAAAAGCGCAGTATGTTTTGTTCTGATTATTGAAACCAGTGCTTGCTTGCAAACAACACAATTTTATGATGGTGTCGATTGTGTTGGAAGTGAAACGTTGAAGTAAAATTTAATCACGACTGATTCCAATTCCTTCAAATAGCATCGTGAAGGTAAAAAACAACGGGATAGACATTTGAGAAAAAACACCGATCAAGTTTTATTAAAGCAAAGAAGACACAATATCAGGAATGCAGCAGTTTTGCAACATTAGGACTTTGCCTTTTTCAAAAGTGCCCAGTCATTGGCCGATCGAAAAATGACTTTTGGTTGATGGAGACTGTATAAAACAGCCATTTTATTTCACTTCCCACGATCAAGATTAAAACAGAAGAAACTGCTGGTTGAAGGTGGGCTCAAGAGTCTCACCATCATCTTACCTTTACTGGGAATCTGTTTGCTGCTTAGCATATGTAGCGCTTAGTGGATGTCTTACACTTTCCCAATCCACAAAAAAGCATCCTTATTTGAGACACTCCCACTTACGGTGGTTTCTCTGCGTATTGCACCTCTGGTATGGTCACAACGGTTGGTGCTGCAGATGTGGTTTGCGTGCTCTGTGCTTCGGTTGAAGCCAAGTTCCACACAAGCGATCCACCTGAAAGAAAAGCAGTAATTTTGCGGCAAAGCTTTCTGATGACCGCAAAAATCTTTCCCTGAAGCAAGCATGGCAAGCAGTATGTTTGGAACGAAGACGAAATAATGCATGAAGGTTTTTACTTTTTTCGAGTGTTTTGTTAGACACTGCAAAGCATCCNATTTTCGAAGCAACAAATCACTGCAGTGCTGCATATTTTTGTGATTATTAGTTTATTGATCAGCGAGAAACACCATTTTAAACNTAATTAACAGAGCAGTTGGCAGCATACGCACCGGCGTAACTGTATAGAATAGGGATGGGGAACCTATTTATTATCACAGGCCGCATAAATTGTGCGTTATCGCTGCCGGGCCGCAAAATCAATTAATTTTATCCTAAAATTCTACCTTTATCTAACTATGAGGAAGAGTGACTTATCTTTACTTACTATCTAAGTACCTGCTTTCATGGGACTTCATTTTGACGCGATGTTGTGTTCTAACTTGGTAACGAAAATTCTGATGCGGGCCATGTCAAATGTTCACGTGGGCCACAGTTGGCCCGCGGGCCGCAGGTTCCCCACCCCTGATATAGAGATATGAGCCGAGCCAGTAGGAGAAAACTTAGCTGAACGGGGACCAGCTCTTGAAGATTTATTTTGAGACAGCTTTCATTACATATTTTTCCCAGAAATAGCGATTGAGTAGACTTGGCGATGTTATAATGATAAATTCAAACGTTTCCTTAATGCTTCAATGTTTGCCTAACTCAGGAAACCACTTTCGAGAAAGCGTCGCTGACGAACTGCATAACGAACAAACGCTTCTAACCCAAGCTTGCTGACCAAACCTACTCATCATAATGGAAAATGCATTTAACAAAGCTTGCGTCCCTACTGGGTTTTGACCTTTGACCTAGCCGACACAAAACGTTTTTAGAGATTCTAAGCGTCATACCAGCTTGAGGTGTGGTCTCACCTGGAACAGGGTGATCACTGCAAGTGGCGTAACTAGAGGTTTGAGCAAGGGGGAAAACTTGGCTGAAAGGGGTCCACTAGCCAAGACTCAGAAAAACATCTGAAGAAATGATGGCGCATCCGGATGTGGATGGCTATATTAGAACTCTAAATCACCGGAAAATAATCCGAAAAACGCAAAAATCAATAACCTACTGAAAACCAAAAGAATACTAAAACCAAAATATAAGCCAAGCGGGGCCCGGTTTTTGCGTTTAGCTTGTCAGGGTGGAGATTCGCCACTCTGCTACCCACCTCCCGTCAGTTACGCCACTGATCATTCTGAATGAATGGAAAATGACGATTTCGGTATATCCCAATTTTGTCATTGGTCTTACCACGATCACAACGTTAAGGATGCATAATAGCGTCCGCTGAGCACATGAAAACCGTCTTTACACGAAGAATACTAATTTATGTACAAAGAATATCTTGCTAGATTTTCGCCGCCGTTAGAGTAGTTCTCTAAAGAACAAATAAAAAGTAGTATCGTCGAATTTCAAAGGTTCATCCTGAAAACGTCATTTAAAAAAATTGCTGCAACCCTTTGCACTGAACGATTTGGAAAATAGTCTTAAACAATTTTTACTCGTGTTTTTTTTTATCTGTGCTGTTGATACTCAGAAATAAGTGCTGAATAGTTTGATGCAGGTCTTCATTCTAAAAGCACACATCACAGAAATGCGGAACATCAACAGTTACCAGCACAAAAATCAAACCGTCTTCGTTTGCACCGGACCCTGGATCGCAGTTCCCAGTTGAGACTCACCTGAGCTATCCGACCGTGACGCCGTGAATGGCAGAAGACACATTAACAGGTAAAGTTTGCTTTTCATCCTACAATACTATTGTCACTGACACCTCCACAACCTGCATCCGAGATCAAATAACTGTAAAAAGGCAGCAGAGTTAAGTTGTTCTAAGATGAAGTGGACGAACTTCTTTTGTTCGCCTATGTACATGAAGTCAAGGGCCGCACTAAATCGACAGCAATTTTCGGTTTCATTTGTGTCTCAAGAACAGTTAGAACAGGTTTTCATGCCAGGCACATTTCTGAAAGGGAGCTTCTTGGTCGTTGCATTTTATGACCGTCTCATTTTTATCAATGCAAAGAATGCGTTCATACCTTTTGTAAACTGACAGCGGCGCATATACACCCGTAGGTGGCGGAAGCGTGGGCCCGCATGGGCCCAGGCCCCACTTTTATTTCCGGGGAGGCCTGGCCCCCCACTTTTAACACGTATTGGGTCCGTTGTTAAATTATATTATTCAATGAAAAAATTGCGCAATTTTAACAGTGTTTTGTCAGTATTTCTGCAATACATTAATTGCAATTTGACAGGATTCATAATTGTGTGGCAAAATACACCGTGCACAGTCTGTCGTCGTGCTGTGGATTGCTCACCGCGTTGGCGTTGTTGAACAGTGTTGCCAGATGGTGCAATGCGACGCAATGTTTTCCAAAAATGGTGTAATTTAGCAGGCTTGTGTGCATGGACATCGGAAGGTTCTTTTCCAGAGGGCCACATGCGGATTTTTCCAAGAATTATTCTCGGGGGACCAAAGAGGTGAAATTTGTGTTTTGCCATTCGAACTAAAAAACAACCTTTATTACTGAAATTTTCGAATTCCTGCCTCCCTTACGTCGCCCATGCTTGTGTGTAGGAAAACGTTCGTGTCGCACCATTAAAATTGGTGTAACTTCAAGCGTTTTAACACCATTCTAAATAGTGAAATTTTGCTGACTCTCAAACATAAAATCAAATATTTGACAGATCAGTTTCAATTGTGTTTTTGTTTTTGCATTGGCAACACTAAACACCTAGATTTTATTTCTGCACTGGCAAAACAATTGGCATCTTTACAGGCAACTTGCTAGCTGCTACATATGCTCTGTCTTGTCTTTGCATTCCGGTGTCTAATGCAGTTGTAGAATTGAGTATTCAGTCACGTTACTTCTGTTTTCAAGATGTAGAAAAGTGTGATTTTGAATGTGTTTAAGACAGGTATCAATGCTGNGTCATTTTTGTCCAGCCTGCTTTTCAAGCTGTGTTCGTGTTGTTTTCAACAGCCCAGTAGCNACTCCGGCACACGGGCNCCTCGGGCTNAGCCCGATTCTTCGATTACGGTTTATACTGGAGAACGCATGCTTGCTTGCTTTGTATATTTGTGCCACCACCCACGGTCCCACTTCACTACGCTGTTAACTCGGCCTCTTTGCTATGGGCCTTTCTATTGTTCATATGTTTTCGTTCCATGGCTGGCCTTTCGCCAGAGGCGAATTTTCACTTTCGGGGCCGTAAGCAAATTTAAATCGGGGAACCTTCTGGAAGGTTCGCGACGACTGATGTCATACAAATCAGCACTGCACGTGCTCGCTGCATTCACTGAACAAGTTGTTCCCATTCATAAACATATTACTTTATTCTGAATTGCATCGATATCAGGTACAAAAATAGTCACAATGCAACTAACGAAAAAGGCAGCGGTGAAGTTATCTGACCACACTCCCATCACATATTTATTGAGTACCTCACTGGCCTCGTGTAATCTGAAAAATGGATTAAGGCGTTTTGCTCCACATATTATACGTAACAATAACCAATTCTCGACGCCATGAAAAGAGAATGCCCATGGTCATTCACTTCAATCTTTCGCGCTCATTCTTCTACCTTTTGTTAGCGGCATATAGTAAAAAAACGTGCGTTGAACCTAAACAAGAATACAAATATAAATGTTTACAGAAATGCTGGAAATTGTCATTACTCCCAAAATTTTAGGGCCCCCCGAAATCGGGNGTCCTAGGATTGAGCCTTTTTAGCCTAATGGTAAATCCCCGCCTGCCTTTCGCNTTCATGTTACAGGTGACCTGAAGAAAACAATGTCGTTTGTAGCAGGCGTTCTCTCGACTTCGTTCGCTCGCGCTTTACTCTGGCTCATCCATTAGAGCCCGAGCTGCCCCCTGCAATTAAGTAATTTTTAAAACGTTATTCATATCGGACTGGATGTTTTCTGCAGCAGTGGATTTGTTTAGATTGGATTTTAAGTCCAATCTAATGAACAGTTACCGTTTCGAGAATAATTTCAAACGAACGATAAATTGTCCAATAAATCGGCGAATATGAATGAGTCTAGTACGCAGAGGTCTTAGGCGTTATCACTACTCTGTGACGTACGTTACGCAACAATGGAGAAGTTATCATGAGAACTTCTCATTTACTGTTACGCAACTAACGTTACAGAGCAACGACAGTGCCAGCCAAAATGAGAGAAAATAGAAATTTCAGCGACGCAAGCGTCGAACGGTTTTATTCAGCCAGAATAAATCGTATGATGAGCCCGAGTGACGCTGTTGACCTGGGTCGCCCCTGTAACAGCGAATTTGAATTTCAGGTGTCTCACTGGTACGTTTTCACAGTGGTGCAATTTTGCAAATTAGGCCTTCATATGGTGCATAGGTAATGACGTCATATTTTGATACTTTGTGACGTCACAGTTGCCAATTCAAATCACAAAAATGTTTTATATTTTTCTGACGTGCGCTTGTGGCCCCCCACTTTGAAAAAGGTTCCGCCACCCATGCATACACCCCAACCCACACGTTTGAAATAACCGCAGAGGTTTGACATGATCAGCTTCAGAATTTGGTTGAGCACGCGTCACCGAAGCACGTAGGCTGGGTTCGATTCCCGGCCGGGACTTAAAAAATGATATTTGCGGCCTGTCCAGCCTCGCGCTCGGCAGTGATGGGTGGGTGCAAGGAAAACGGTTCGCGCGCGGCACATCCACTGACTCGCCACCAGTGCAGCGTTCACTGCGAAAGCAGGCCCGTGACCCACGTTCAGGCCCGTGAAAGCAGGCCCGTGACCCACGTTCAGGCCCGTGAAGGCAGGCCCGTGACCCACGGTGCAAGGAAGCGGAGATGGGCGCCGCAGACCACTCGCGGCTCTCCGAAAAGAAGAACAATATCGAGTGTAAACGAAGCTGAACTGCAGAGTTTTGAGGGGAAATGACTGCTTCAACTAGCCACTGCGCATTGTTTCGTCATAAACCTCTGTTTCATTTGGAATCTCCAATGTGTTATTGAAGTACAGTACCAAAGCCCGTAGCCAGGTTTTATAGTTTGGAGGGGCAAAATACTTTTTAGGAGGGCAAGATTTTTGTTCTAAAACAAATTTTTGCTGGGCCCAACAAAATTTAATGGAACTGCCTTCGATTGCTCGGGCCTGGCACCAACATGTTTTGCATAACTTTCTCACAGATTTTGGAAACTGCCATGACTCACACGGAGATTCACATTGTTAGCATCCTTTGTAATAAAACAAGAAACTAATGATGAGACCTTTGATTATTCCCAACATGAATCATCCGATGACTCCGACATTGACTTGAATGTTGAAGAAGAGACTCGAACATTATGGAAAAGATCAAAAAGACTTTCAGACATCACTTCAATAAGCAGTGCTAAATTTGAGCTCCTGGTGGAAATTTCACCTTTTCCCAGAAACGTGCATCAAAGAAGCATAAAAGAAAGAAGAGAATTAAGCAACTATAGAAGAAAAATTACCAAATAAGATACAGCATTGAAATATCACAAACTTTCATACACTCTGTACTTTATATTTTTGTTGTTGTATGTGTTCCATTGTGTTTTATTATTTTAATGTGAAAACATTTCCTCACAGAATCCAAACTGTACAAAGACAGAGGCCTCCTCTGTTGCAGGAACACGAATAAGCAACGTCATGTCATTCGACCAATCACAGCTGAGCACCTGACTGACATGACGTTCACGCCATGATACGCTTTACGATGTTGAATATAGAGCTGGGGTTGTCAATTTGCTTCTTTTTACTTCAGAGTTTGAAATTCTGACTTTTCTAACGAACTCGGCTTTTTTTATTGAAAAAAGCCGCACAAGACCGTTTTCTTCTGGATTTTTTCAGTCCAAAAGGCTTCACCCTGATAAAACATTGTCTGAACTGTATTTTCATTACAAATCTTTTCTGACGAGAGCCTGTGGTCATGAAGGGTGTAAAATTGCACTCTCCCGTGAGGACCTCAGTAACAAATTCCAGTCCGAAACTTACCCATTTTTATCCAAAAGTCAAAACAGGGGAGGTTATGAAGGTAGTGTGCAGACATTGAATAAAATATGCAGAGAGATGTTGATGGAATGCCTTGAGCAAGTCCAGCAGAAAACATAAAAATATTTGAAGGTTTGAGTGCTCTGCACCCTAACAAAGTGGTTTCGCAATCTGCTCGACTTCCATTTTCACCACTAGTGCTTAGTTTTCTTAAAGGAAGACATACGCATGAGGCAGAAAAGTAGAAAAGAAAATTGTTTTATGTTGATTGGGTAAACGCTTTGGGCAGTGCTGGTTTCCATTTAAAGAGTAAATATTGGACTGGCAGTGCTGGTGTCCATACTTCCACAGAAAAGTCTTGATAAAAATATAGATCATAAGACCATACCTGACCTCTACCAAACTGTTTCATGACTCAGTTGTTGTATTTCTCGTGTTATAATTCCTGTCTAATTAATTCGAACTCACATAGTCCTGATTTGTGGTTATTAATTAATAGCTAATTGTAATTAATGAATTATTCTATCTTTACTCGATAGAGAATGACAAGTAGGGTGAATAATACCAGCAGTGATTCACGCCTTGATTGAGTGCTAAATTAATGAGCCAGAGGGTAGCATTTAGGGCTAGATCCAGAAATTATCTTACGGTAGTTTCGCCTTATTGGCCTCGCTGATATCACTGGAAAGGCTGCACTGAAAAGCATTTCGTAAACGTTCACGTTGGGTTTCACTTTAAGATGTTATGTAGTGGATCACTTAAAGATGTACAGCCAGCAGCCTTGTAGCTAACGAACTAAACGAGCCCTCCCCTAGAAAAATATGTTAAATTTAATAGCTAAAAATTAAAAAATAAGCGGTCATCCCCTAGAAAAATACCGAGCCCTCCCCTAGAAAAATATGCTAAATTTAATAGCTAAAAATTAAAAAATAAGCGGTCATTTAAAATGTATCAAAACAATTTGCTGCACGCTGGTGCGCCACGGCACACATTTTAGGAAAACCTGCTGTAGGCCAACCAATACCTCCCATCATTTTCAACGTACATGTTTAGATTAGCCGTAATGGTTATGTAGAGTTGTGACGAATGGATTCCTAGCAAGTATCAGTGGCAAAGGTCTTGACGTGTACGAACTGTCACCGAAATGTTGAAGTGGATCTTGCTGTCCTAAATCTCTTGTGTGAACATCTGGGAGACTGTAGAAAAATATGGGAGCTTGTTGAGTTCTGCAGCTCGTTCGAGCCCGAAACGTTACTCCATGTTTCGTAACACCCGTGTGTTGTTGGGAATTTTGACGCTGTCGATTCGTAGCAGTTTGCAACTTTCGCCATACATCTGAGTAACTTCCTATCAGAGATTTCATTTCCTCAAACGGAAGTTAAACAGACGATTAAAAATTGCGTTTATCAAAAACTTTTGCCATAACTTAGCTTCACATGATTTCAGAGAAGTGCCGTGACGTCACGCGAAAAAACATGGGCTCTTGGAATACAGGCACGATGTTGAACGACATTCCCCCTTGCTTCCCTAGCTCCGCCCATGGTAGCGCGCCCATGGTCGTCCTTTGTGTTTCTTTCAGAAAATAATGTAGCAGTTAGTCAGACACTCAATTAAGTAGTGTTTGAAAGAACACATAAAACAAAGCAAAAACTTTGTAGCACCAGTACGATAACCTTATGAGCAGACAACACACATTCAATAAGTGCTTTACAACACTTCATGCAAGGACAAAACAGAAAATTATGGTTGTTTGTTGAACTGTGTTAGTTTAAATTTACACCAGGAAACCACTGATAAATTATCGCTTTAATAAAATTATTGCCCTGAAATTTAGAGTCAGGGAACCAAACAGCAAACAACATTAGTACACGTTTATTACACATTTTAAGTAATGTTCAACGCATTTGTACTACTACAAAGAATTTCAGAACTATGAAAAGAAAGCTATGGTCATGGCTTGAAAATGTTTGTGATGCCGCTGACGAGATTCTAACCCATTTTTTGTTTGATTCGATTTTACATGATGTAGCTTTCCGTCCACCACAAATAGCTAATTTAGATGTGGTTGGCTGATCTTGATCAGAACCACACTGAGCAGTGTTCCACACCTCTATCAACTGCCAACTGTCTCTGCAACAATAAAGCTGTAATCGTCCTACAACGCTGTTTAACTGCCCATAAAAATCTTCAACATAAAAAATGCAAAACAACGATGTCTTTCATGCCACAAACAACGAAGGCATGTTACACAGTGTCTTATCCGTTGTCTCAAATGCTGGTCTACTTGCGCTGACCCATAGAAGTACTTTACAAAGCCACATGCGTCCAGCGAATCCCAGCATCAATGAACAGTTGTTAGATTTACGTGTTGCGTGGTGTTGATTTGCCGCCGGGCAATTGTTCAACACCAGTCTGACAACTTTCAGCGCGCATGCTTCATATCACTTGCTGCAACCTAGTTTTCCTTTGTGTCTATGCTTTGAAAAAAACAAACAAACAAACAAAAAGCAACATTCAGCTGCAGTGTATATTAAGATAGCTGACCTCATATTAAAACCGATATGTACATGAGTGTCAAAATCGTCGACTTCTGTAAAAACCTTTGAAACTTATTCAAAAGCAGCATTTTACGCTTGCGTGCAAGCACGTGAAACCTCTATGCCGGATAGAGCTTATATCTGGCGCGTAGTGCTGTTTAGGTCAGTTCAGGGACCGCGTTTAAGGGGGGACGGGGGACATATGTCCCCTCCAACTTTTGGACAGGGTGGGATACAATATCTTTTGGCCCCCTCAACATTTCGTGATAAAAAGTAATGTAGTTGTGCAAATTTCATGTTACATTACTGTGGAAGCGTTTCCCCAGCATAAAACCAAGGAATAAATGAGAAAAATGAACATTATCACTGGATTATCTGTACAGTACACAGATTTACACAGATTTCCTGTGCAAACTGAATTGTCATGATTGATGAAAATTGTGTCGGTTAATTTCAATTACCGAATCGATGTGCACATGAACTTCGCTCAATCACGAATTCCCGAGCTGGTCTGTAGCCTGCAATCAGAATATGGTTGCCATCAGGCGAGTAGCCAGGTGGGGCAACGGGGCAATGCCACCACCGAGTCCTTCAGGTTAATAATTTATACGTATCTTATGCTCTTAAATTTAGTTCATAAATTGAAATGTGAAATAAATTTAACTCTTTTATCCACGTAATCCTACATCTACCTTTCGCAATGGCGATGTTTTGGGGCCCCTTTCTGAGCGCTTGCCCCTAAATTTTAATGTCCACTCCTGTGCAAGATATCTCAGTATCTGTAAGTAATGGCAGTGTCAATTCCCTCAGCACTTGCAAAATACAAAGCATGTTGGTACTTACGTTAGATTTTGATGCTGACTCTTCTCGTTGCATTCAAGTGATTTCAAACAATTTACAGTAGGATAGGGTGGCAATTAGCATTAGATGAAAGTTGAAAGACTGAGATTATGAACAGTAGGTCGGAGTCTAATATCTTGAAAAGACTGATTTTTTACTTGCCGGCAAGGTAAAGGGAAATCATTGATGAAAACGTTAAGGCTCCACATAATTGTGATCGAACCGTCACAATACATGTCATCACAAATAAATATTTAGAATGAATGCTATAGTTGCTAAACATTGACTATGGCGCAGTGAAGAAGACTTTGAAACTGAATCGCTTCTTAGCCAAAGTTTGAGCTTCAAGACATATGAAATTTATCTCAGCGCCATTTCCACGCATGTAGTTTTAAACCTGTGCAAAAACAAAAATTTACGATGTTGATTTAAGGCTACCCTGGCACTGGAAACAAGGATAGGTTGTATTTGTAACACCCACGGTTATCAGAGAGGAATTTGCGATGGTCTTGAAATTAAGCTTACATAAACATTAGGTGGGATACAGCAAGCTGGTGCACCAAAAACAGCTACGAAAAGCGTTACTTCAATTGTTTTTACCTCCAGTCATTGATGATTACGTCAGATACAAGTTTCTGTTCGACGAAAAACTGAAGTAGGATGGGTTCCTTGAGGCAGTTTCGTTGATTTGCGCTGAAGTATTTCTTTGGCTTATACTTCAAATATTTTATTAACCTGCAAACTTTAGAATTGGGGGTGGCATTGCCCCGTTGCTCCACCTGGCTACTCGCCTGATGGCAACCGTATTCTGATTGCAGGCTACAGACCAGCTCGGGAATTCGTGACTGAGCGAAGTTCATGTGCACATCGATTCGGTAATTGAAATTAACCAACACAAATTTCAACAATCATGACAAATCAGTTTTCCTAGGAAATCTCAAAACTGTGCCTACAGATAATTCAGTGATATTGTTCATTTTTCTCATTTATTCCTTGGTTTTACGCTGGGGAAACGTTTTCAACAGTAAAGTAACATGAAATTTGCACAAGTACACTACTTTTTAATACAAAATTTTGAGGGGGACAAAAGATATGATGTCCCCCCCGTGTCCAAAAGTTGGAGGGGACATGTCTCCCCCGTCCTTCCCCCTAAACTCGATCCCTGATCGTGGGCGTCATTGTGATTGCGTTTTTCATATTTACACGTTTCTGATGTACACCAACACATGTTCAATCGAAGCCGAGTAGCGACTTTGCTCAAAGACATCAACTCCCGATGCAGGTCCACGAAACTTGGGCGCTCTCTAATTCTTGAGCGACTGGTTGACGTATGCAACTGGTAATGCAAACGCTAGAGTCTCTCAACGCGTTTGAAAAATGTTTGCANNTTATGTGATTAAACCCTATGAAATCCAACTGCGGTGGCATTTTTGCACGCTACTTGNACTAAGCCTATACTTTCCATAAACGATTAGGTATTTATCTGTCTAGCTTTCCAAACTTAACAATAAAATTCACAAATATTGTAAAGACAATTCTTTTAATTGGGGAAAGTTATACATGCCCCTAAACAAACCTGCATATATTTGATCCACTTTGTCTGCGCTACGCAAAATGTGAAAACGGTTGTGCATTTGCGAAAACGAAGCCACAATCGATTATTACTACGGCTCTGCAATGAAATAGGCCTACTTGTCGCCGCAGCTTAACACAACGGTTGGTTAGTTGATCTAGCCCCGTGGTTTCCAAAGTATGGATCAAAACCCAAAGAAGGGTGAAGGGCCGAAAATTGGGTCGCGCAGAGGCGATCCAAACCGGAGTTGTAAGATTTTCAATGTTACCGCTGCTTGTCTGTCGATAGCGTAGACAAAAGAGTAGATTTCTAACAGTAAAAGAGTAGATTTCTAACATTAAAAACGAACTTAGCAACTTGCCGCCAAAAATCATCCACACAATCAGTATTGTTTTCATATGTTCTTTGAGGATTGAGTCACTATAGGTGTTCACCAAACTCAGATTTGGGTCGTGCTAAAAGACGTTTGGGAA
>JGI24158J21664_10008868_pt1 | contig 13409 bp, 9 predicted proteins | sample Ectturendosymbi3_FD_21664 | JGI IMG/M metagenome (IMG submission 21664) | reverse complement strand
GTACAAGCTGATATCGGACAGTCGTCGCGCGTCGGATACGTTTACCGAAAAGACGCCCGCCTCAAGCGGCGAACGGCGGCCCCCGTCGCCGTACACAGCTAAGCTTAGCCAAGCAGTCGACGAAAGCAATGCTGGCAACGTGTCCCCGGCAAGCGAACCTGACTTGTCGTCGAAAGGCAGCAAGAAACGTTTGCTCTCGCGCTTTAAATCGAGCCTGAGCCGCTCTACCAGCACCTCCAGCCTCCAAGGCTGGGACGCCCTGGTCCGGGCGCTTGCTCGGGTGGGGGTTGACACGGAGGCCCTGTGGGGCATCGAAATGGAGCCGGAGGATGTTAACCCAGTTGTGACGCCGATATTGAAGCGTCGATCGCACCAGGGTCGCTTATACAGCGATGGCAGCGTCGAATCAGTGCAGGTGATATGCGGTGTAGTAAGTCGGGTTAAGGGTGACGCCTTCCACGCGTGTGTCCCTTGTGATGGCTCCATTGCATCGAAATTTATTTAACACCAGCGTCTTCGTGTAATAAACGCTTCATCAAAAGTAGTTTTGTTGAAGTCGTATTTTGGAAAAGCTTTTCCTCTGTTCAAAGTGTGTTTCTACCAAGTTACCTTACGAACTGATTTTTCTACGCAATTTTCGAAGTGCTTTGTCTCTGGTCGTGCATTTGCACACTAGGCAATAAGAAATGTAGTTTTTACGATTGCCACGTGCTATTCTTTTGGGTTGATGCAAAGCTTAAGCAATTGACGTTCCGTTGCTGATTCGATAATGATCCAGTAAGTGGTTTCGGTAATCCGGTGAGCGGATTCGATAATCTAGCAAAGTGGATTCGGCAATCCAGTCAAGTCCCAACTGCGGCATTCACTTAAACTCTTCTCCATCCACTTAAACTCTTCTCCATGCGGCGTTTCCTGTGCGGTGACTGCGTGCGGCACATGAGCATCACCTCACAGCGTTCGACAGTTTACACCGACGTTGCGGTCTGTGACAAATCGTCGCCGTTACTTTGCGGGCACGAACCTTTTAGGGTTTAAACCCAGGTGCGTTTGAAGTCTGGAACCTTTGCACAGGAAGCGCTGCTTGTGTTTAGGAATAAAACGCAAGGTCGCTTTGTCTTCCGATCGTCACTGAAATGCTCTTCTCTTTCCTCGCAGTTGTTCACTGCGGGTGAAGCAGTTTTAAACTGTGCTTCCCAACCGCGGTTCCAAGAGCAACATGCCGCTCCCAAACACCCTTTGTGCGGCTCTCACCAGTCTTTCAATAAAACCTTTAATATTTTGTGTAACAGACTTCGTTATACAATAAAACAGAACGTGTCAATTGAATTGTGTTAAAACTTCTTCAGTGTTTTTAAAACTACTCTAAAAAAATTGTAAGTCTGTATTTGGCTCCCTTCAGCGAAAGGGTTGAGAACCACTGAGTTAAACCTTTGATTTGTTTGAAAAAACAAGAGCAGCCAAGCTTGTGATGCCAGGCGCCTTTCCTTACCTTTCAATTTTTTTCAACACGTTTATGCTTCGACGAAGAGCAGCAACAAAAGAACTCCTTGTTTCCCACAGGACCCCGGCGCGAAGCCAGGTTTGAGGAAGAAGACAGTTTCCTTCAGTCGATTGCCCAGCGAGGCTGCTGTGAAGAATTCCGCCGATTGCATCTCCCTCATGCAGGCCGGACATCAGTTCGTGAAGATGCGGTCGAACTCTCGAGTCTACAACCGGCTCTACTGGCTCGACGAAAGTCTGAGGTGAGTGCTGTCCGGACCTTGATATTGCCTCCAGGTTGTGTTAAGAGTTGCGTGCGTTGGCTGTCGGTTTAAAGCAGTGGTTTTCAACCTTTTTTTGTACCGCGACCCATTAAAGCAACCCACTATAACCCAACGATCTCAAGCTAAAAACTTGAAATAAAGCAAATATGAGACAGTTGTGTACACAAAATATCTATTCATGACCCCTCCAATGGTTCACGGGATCGCGACCCCAGGTTGAAAACCACTGCTTTGAAGGCAAACTGTCGAGTCTGCAAGACAATTTATTGTTGTGCTACGAAGTCCCGTCTAGAATCGCTTCTTGTTTCGTTTCCAACTTAAGGAACGTTAAATCAATTAACCGCGGTGATCATGGTGATTGGTCCACACAAGTTCGTGATCATGGATGTGATTGGTCAACACATGTTCGTGATCGTGCATGCGATTGGTCCACGCAAGTTCGGACCGTACTTGCGCATTCGAGCCGCATTTGCGACATCACGTACACGGCGTCAAATGCATGTACAGCGTCGGGCTTAAATGCGCGGCCAGTCTGATCCTCATTGAAAGCTCCGACCAGAGTTCATGTCCGAGCAACAAACACTTGGCTTAGTTTCTGGCAAAGCTTGTTTACTTTTCCCGGACGTGGAAGTGGAAAGTTTCTTTTTAACGATTCCTCTGTGATTGGCCGGATGCTTCTCCGTTTGTTTGCATAGCGTTGAGCTCTTTACGGGAGAATAGTATCGGGATGTGCTTTGTTCCTGTAACACGATGCGTGCTCGTTGCACAGCGGGTTCAAAATGAAAAAACGTGGTTTTGCATTGAATGCTTTGTAATTAACTAATATTTACGTTGTGAAAATTACGGTTCAAAACCCATGCAGTACTCCCTGCCGTGTTTAGTTTAAACCCCACTATTGTCTTCTCCGTAATTTTCTACTTGTTTGGGTAGTGTTGAGAAAGAGGCGCTTGTTTTCATACCCAACACCTGGTGAAAAAGTTTAGCTTTCCTTGAGAAGCAATGATATATGTTTGTTTTCTTTCGGTAATCACCGGTGGGTTTGCAAAGCGCAGGTGTGCTTCTTTGCGCATGGAGAGGTAATTCGTTATTTCCCAGCGCTGTGGAGTTGTTCTGGGCCGTTTGTCTTAAACTTCCTTTCGTTAAAACCGGTGGCGGTTGTAAACCTACCTACCTTCACTCACTCGGTCGCGCGCCAGAAGCCAATAAACCTTTAATTTTCGGAAGTTGGCGCGCCGCGATCGCCCAGCCTACATACACTAGCTAAACATAGGTGGGCAGGTGATGGAGGAAGATGCTCTCTCTGCTGGCAGTAGGCGTTTTTTGAACTGCTACTGGTTGACAGCGACCGACTCAGCATCCTCCGCAAATGTCCAGTCATAATGATACGACCAGTGCGAAACGCTTTGCAAAGCGCCATTGTGATCCAACAATCACTTTGGTTTCCACGCACTGCGATGCGATGGAAAGTTGTTGACTGATTGGTCTGTTTTGTTCTGGCTGAAACTACAGAGACCGTCGTAGCGTAGAGACCAGGGGTCATGGATCAACAACTGCATAGGCAAGAAATTTAACGCCTTCGGCCTGTCACTGCTAAGTTTGCGTGTCACGCGCATGCGACCAACCGTGACTTGGTCGTCGCCAAATTAAAAAAGAAATCTGATTCGCTTGCACGAGACTTGAATTTTACCTTCACATTTTTTCTTGTGTCGGTCGTATTCCCAGCGATGGCGTACAGTATTGCAGTTGGTGGTAGAGCCTTAACTACGAATGAAACAGACTGCTTGCCAGCAGCTTTTGTGGTTTTGCGAGTTTCCTACAGCTCGTTCATTTGCCTGGGTCTAGCTGCCTCACGAAGTGTTATCTTACAAGATGAAGCGCTATTAAGGGGAGATCACTGTTTTCCTCGTTACTCAACTTCACGCATTTTATTTTCGGTAGGCATTGCATACAGCTTCATCTGTTACTTCCATTATTACAATAAGATCGCAATGGTTGCATCTTTCAAAATTATATGCTTTCTCTCAGCAATAGATGCATAAGTCGACAGGTCCGTTTGTCTTCCAATTGCTTGATTATGAAAATAAACTGGCAACACTTGTGCAAATCGCCGCATCGAAGTAATTCCGTGCACACTTCCGTTTGTTGAGCCCCCCCCCAGCTGCTGTTTGCGTTGGTGCACCTGCGTTTTCCTGAACACTCGTTTGCGTCTCTCATCCTCAGCTGCCTGCGTTGGGAGCCGTCCAAGAAAGACTCAGGCAAGGCGCGTATCGACATCACCGGCATCCGGGAAGTCAGGCCCGGCAAAACCACTGATCTCTTTCTCTCATCCGATATCTCTCTACACTTCCCTGACGAGTGTTCCTTCTCCATCGTCCATGGCGACGGGAAGACGCTGGATTTAATCGCGAACTCGGCTGACGACGCCAACGTGTGGATCACTGGTACGTTGATCGATGGTTATTGGGCTGTGCAGCCAGCATTTTTTTCTTTGGACGTACTTCGCTGACACCAAGTCGTTTGGTGAGTACCGCGGGAGGGGGGTCAAAATATATGCAGTTTATGATTGTAGTGTACGGATCAATAGTATAGTGCATTGCATGATTCACTGCACAGGTTCTTGTACGCATGTTCTCCTTGGGACGTCGTCATAAACTGTGTCTAGTTGCAGAAGTTCGTAAGTCGGAAATCACGCTTTACGCTGACTTTTGGTCAGCATATATTTTGTCTGTTGTTTCACAAGCTTTTTTTATTTACTGTCTTAACCAAGTTTTTTGTCTTCTCAGTCAAGTGTGCTCCCTTGTTGAGAGTCGTTTCGTTAACTTTAGTATATTCGCTAAGTTAACCTAGGGTTTACGAACCCGCAGGTTTCGTGACCATTAAATGTGTTCTGCGCCAGAACTTTCCTTATCCGGATTAGAACATTACATTGCGTCAAAGCGAAGCTCCAAGATAAGTAGATACTCAAACGATAAGTAAAGACAATAAGTCATTTGAAGTCTGTCTACCGGTCCTCACAGTTGTCTTTCCTGCTGCTTTGGAAGATAACGCTAGAATTCAAGATAAAATCAGTTTTTTTGCCACTCGCTCGTGATATATCAAAAATCATGCGCCTCGTGACAGGGAATAAATACTCCCCCACTGAACTATGCGACCGGATCAACTGGGGGTTGTTACTGTTTGTTGTGGTCGTCACTGAAGATTTTCTTTTCCTAGTGGGCATTCGGACAAAAGTACCGCGCGCAAGCTTTGGTCACTGAACGAACCTTTAGGAAACCGAACGCTATTGTTTGTAAATTTTGTATGTTTTTGTATATGCGTTGAAAAATAGGCCATTGACGGTTTGCAGAGAAGCTGCGCGTTATGTGCGTGGTTGAGCTGAATTTGTATACGCAGACAAAATTAGAGGGCATCGGTGACAATTAGAGCAGGACGACCTGATTTGTTTTCCGGTCATGGAGCGAACGTTTGTTGGAATGACCGAAAAAACAAGTCATTTCGGTCAGAATGTCCGAAAATATCGGCTAATGAACACTGTTACGGTGAATTTTAATGCAACTGTGAGACAAATGACCGAAATTTTTTTTTTGTCTCAGCAAAATATTGACCGAAATGCCTAAGCGAAAGAAAAGCAGGGGCCAACCACAGTTACCGGGTACGTCCAATTTGTCGCTGCTGGATTTCGCTATTTAAGAAAATGTACAGCTGTTTTTATTTCTGAGACATTTCGGTCATTTGACCTGTAATAATATTAAAACCCGCCACAACAGTATTCACTGGTCTACCTTTTCAGATATTATGACTGAATTAAATTCGGTCTGCAGCTGAAAAAAAAAACAGATTACAGGGAAGACCCAGAATTTAGGGAATCGACTTCGGAGCGCAGCTTTAAATTCGCAAAGTAGAGGAACGCACAACAATTCCACCTGCCTCATTTATCTCGAATTTTAGATTTGTGAAACTATGTTTGTGAACAGGGAGAAGTTAAATCCAAAGTAAACACGTAACTTGTACTGTCGTTCTGGTGGCACTTCCTCAAAGCAAAGACGCCGATCGAAAAATACGTCGTGTCGTAGTAAACACGATTTAATTTAAATTTGTTGTGTTTATGTCATTGCTGTTGACAAAACTTAGCGCTTCCAGCAGCAGAGCAATATGTCGCGTTGGGCAACGTGCTCGTACGTGGGCTTGCTTCATGTTATCACGGCTCGAGCCGCCTGACCGTTGTGATGCTGCCCTGTCGAGTGAAGATGTGCGCATGAGTGCGTAATGAGTTTATGTTTTGGAATGATTAACGTGGGACTGATCGTTTTCTTGTTTGGACCGTGTCCACTTAAAGCGTTGCGTGACTGGACCGGTTCTCTTAGTTTTTAGCAATCCTACATCAATTTGCCGATATGCTTTTTCCACTTGGAGACCGCGTCAAGTGTCGGTCGTTGTGATGTCACAGAGACATGCATTTTGAAAAATAAGGTGAAGAGAGTCGATCTTTCTGGAAGCTGTGATTGGTGCGCCGAACGTGGCATGAGCGTCACAAAGCAGAAATTCCGTTTGATTTTGTAGGAACTGCGATGCAGAGGTCGGGAAACTGGAGCAAAGTATCCCAAATGAAGTAAAATTGAAAAAGTTTGGGGTGAAATGTTGTTATAAGCTTTCTGAAAGTTCTCAGTAACCAGGTGACATTATCTTTAATATTTCATCCAAAAGAATACCAGCTTCTTATAAATAAATTTATTTCTAAACTGTTTGTCCTGCTACTCGTATCGGATATAACCTACCTTGAATGATTGTGGTATAATTCCATTTTCCTTGCAATAATTTGGGTAATACCCAAAAAAGTTCCAGGTCTCGTGTAGCATTGGGTCTTGGTTTCCACCGGACCTGAACTGAAAAAGCTGAAGTGTTACTCAGTAGAGAATTGTAAGTAAAGACATCGTGAGATGTAGAACTGTGCTTCCTTGTCTTCCGTAACTTTTATCTGTAATCAGCAACGTCAGCAGCAGAACTACTAGTTTCAGTTTTGATGACCATTGACACTGCAGTTTGGCCACATCTCGCTTTACTTGAAAGGATTGATGTTATGATGAAGCTGAACATGAAACCGCTTAATTCTTTAAAGAATTTAATGATTAAGGAGGTGGCATGTACACTTTGTGAAACATGAATGAAAACAAGTTTTTATTTAGAGACTTACGTTGCGTTCAAGGTATTGAACAATTTTTCATGAACTTTTCTTTAGAACTTCTTAGTGTGGCTTTTAAGTTAAGTTCTCCTGATTAGGATTGTCGAAACTTGTGTTAAATATGCTCATTTTTTAAAGTATAAAATTTACCTGGACCAATGTCTTCTTGCACCTCAAATTGATGATCTCTAGACTAGACATTTATCGAGTTTAACTTAAGTTAAATTAGCCATCAAGCCTTACAAAAGGTATTAACACGACGCTGACCCATCTCATAAGTGGCTCACGCTAGACAAGCAATACATTCACTGCAATTGAAAAAAAGCCTCGTTATGTGTGAAATATGATGCGTGCGGTCTGTACGAGACAAGGGTACTTAATTTTTTTTAACAAAGATGGTATTCGACTGACTTCAGAGTGTTCAGACATCAGACACGACTAGCGACGCGACTAATGAGTGACCGGTTAAAACAGACTTCCCTTGAGTGCGACTCATTAAGTTGCTTCCGGATGAATTGTGACGTAACAAAGGTAACTGTGATCAGCACGTAGTAATCTGTGACCGGAGTTCACTGTTGCGTGATGCTGTAGTTTGAAACAAGCTTGGTTGTGCTGTGAAGCCATGTCTAGGTCACAGTCCCTAGAAAGCTACGTTCTGTAGTGCTCTGGTCAGAGCAAAGGATCCAATATAGCAGTGGATTGCTGCTGTTCTGTGGCCGTAATGAATTCAATTGCTCTCCAAAACAAATGATTTTTGTCCGAACCCTTTCAACCTTGCACGACTTCGTCATTAGTCAACATTGCCGGCTGTCGCATAATGAACGTATTTGTTAAGAGTTCAAACTTCTTTTTGTGTAATTGTCGACTTCAGTCTGCTGTACATAATGGGCTGTTCCCAAACGTGTAAGTACTTAGGAAAAGTTAATGGGATTGAGCACTTCAGATATTTATTGTGCGATTGAACTGCAGTTACAGAAAGCATCACATGGAGAACTTGTGTCTTCTCTATCGCAAAGAAATTGCGTTCGGACAGGTTCTATTGTCTGTTAAAGCACAACATGACATGTGGCCGTCGTGTCCCTGTCAACGCTTCTCAAATTCATGTCAGCTCCTGAAGTTATCTCTGGGTTGGGCGTAATGGTTATTGCATGTCGTTGCAAGCCACAGCTAGCCGAGGGCTTATTGATGCAGGCTTAGTTTGCTAAGCGAGGCGTCCCGGAATTTGCTGTCAAACAAGTGCACGTGACTTGTTTTGCCACAGTCATGCTTTGTCCAAATACCTCAGGCGTGCCCTGCGTCACGCCTGACCGATCCGCCTGATTGGGTTTTTTGGAAACTATCCAAAGGTGCTATGCACTTTTAACAACTTCTTTTTTTTGTGCGGACGGACGGAGAGTCACATTAACAAACACCTCGTCGAAAACAATGAGGGTCAAGTCGTAAAACAGCACTTGGCTTTTTGTCTTTGGTCGAACTCACTGAGTCTGCCGTTGGAACGAATGTAGTCTAAGTTTTGTTTACTGCAAGATCAAAGTCCACTGTGCAAGGCTTTCTGTGCACGCCTTCGAACCGACAAAGAGGATATGCCAAGGTTAAGGAGCATTAATCAATGTTGAATCGTGACCCTGGATGACCCGCTGTTGGAATTTGTTACTGCGCACGACACCGATTAACAGTGCTGTGACAACTGCGGCCGCGCGAGAGAATGACTATGACGTGATAGGCGCGTAACTGGAAGCGTCGTGTTAATGTCCGAATGTGGGAAAATTTGTTATCGCGTTCAAAGCATGGCAATCGTGAAAAATGTGAAATATCTGTGATGGTCTCTTGCCGACTAATTCTCCCTTCTAGCAAGCAATTTCTTCAGAAAATTTGAGCCGCCGCCACTTCCACGCGTGTCATCAGATAACCGCAAATAGTCGCGCAGATTTCTGGCATTTACTGCAATGGCTTAGAGTCTGTTTTCAAAAAGATCATCTCAGACTGTTTCATTAATACTTCACATGAAGATTAATAAGACTCACTTAGAAACCATTGTAGAGCTTCGAAACTATTGTGGAGCTTTGAAACCATTGTAGGCTCACAATAAGACACACTTAAAAACCATTGTGCTACGTAGAAATGATTGTAGAACCGTCAAGCAACATTCGTCTGTACCCTGACGTGTATTTCCCTAAACTGCTGTAAAGATTGTTCGGTCTGTACTTTGCGATGTAGGTTTTGAGGTGCGATTCTTACCAAGCAATGTGCAGGAATTGTGCGAAGCAGAAAGTACCTGTGGAATTGACGTTTTTCATTCTACATTAAACCGTAGATAATTATCTTCTTTGTTGCTGTTGCTGACGAAGTCGAGTCGAAATTCTCTTTTCAACTGTCTCGACTCCCACTGCGTCCCGTAGTTGCACTGATGCTACCTGACGACCAGCTGTAGTAAACGTCTTGTCGGTCGCAAATCGTGATGTAAGGTTTTTGCACGGACCTTTCATGTGTTTCCCAACCCATTTTTGATCTAATTTTTTTTGATATGATTTCTTGGTGACGGCAACTGGCGGCGGCAGGCCGAAGCCTGAAATTTGCTCTTTGCCGGGGCGGATGAGGTGAACGCTCTTTCTTACCCAAGGAGCGATGCGGCAGTTCACTCATTGGCCGTGGATCGAACACCCAACCTTGAAAATGAGAGGCGGACACTCTACCACTATCGCCGCCCCAGTTTCAACTGTGTTCTGTACATTTTAACTTTTGTGTTATCCACGTCTTTTCTCTCCAGGTCTCCGATGCCTGATGTCCGGCCAAGACATGGAGGGACTGAGGTTGAGAGCGGACGCGCGCGACACTTGGCTGAGCAAGATGTTCGACGGAGCTGACATCAACGGAGATGGATATCTCGACGAGGAGGAGTCGCTGGAATTGCTCACAGTGGGTCTTGGAGTTGTGCGTTGCTTCTTCGCTACAAATGACTTAACACACTTTTGCCATCTCGTGTAGCTTTGTTGGGGTCAGAAGTGATCAAATGCGTTTATTTGTTCATGTGTTTGATGGTACTCGCCAGCTGCAGACAAGCAGATGGCTTGTCACTCCGGTTTTCGCCCGAATGAAGTTGACTTGCACCGTCAACGAAACGTTGGCAGTATCCGTTTTTACGTTTTACCTGTTTTACGCTTTATCTCATATACCAGTTGAGGTTTTGGATATACAGCTTCTGAAAATGTTGCGAGACGAAAAACTGTCGGCGTCAAAAGTAACCAAGCTTGTTTATTTCTTTCTATATTTGATGGCGGGGGGTGGACGCTTCCCAATAGGCATAAACTGTATTGCAGTGCGGTTCCGACCGGTTTATACCTGTCTTGCACGTTTGCAAGAAGAAAGCTTCCCGACATCAAATAAAAAATTTATACCACCTTCAAAAACGTCGTGCCGCGTGTTATTTGAACGCCCGCTTTCGGAAACCAGCCTTTGAAAGCACCGGCATCTCTGTTTGCAACACATTGCGGGGATCGTGGCGCGCTGGCTCGCTACGCGAAGTAAACACAAGTGTTGTTGCAAACATCGCAGCACGGCGTTGCGCCATGGCACGACCGCCATTTGCTCCCACCCGGAGCTTCCGCGTTCCTGGCCCGAACAGCAGCTGCTGGGAATTGCGGTGATTCAGTTTGAACGGCGACGATATTGAAACTCGCGTGCATTGTTCGCGGGACCGGCTCGCGCGAACCAAACCCGAAGTTGGCAAACAGCGGGCTTTGTGACGTCATAAACGCTGCGATTGCCCTGACGCAACAGTCCACCCGGCAGAACTTCCGGAGGCCTAGTTGTTTTGCCGATCTGATCTGTGACGTAGCATTTTGTACCACAAAAAAAATTGTCCGGCTCTGCCTTGTTGGCAAGCCACCACTGCGACAGCGCAAAGCCATTGAAGACAAAGTCCAGGACCTGCTGTTGACGTATTATTGCACCTGGCCGCTCATTGGTCGGATGCGGACTAGACCTGACCGCTCATTGGTCGGATGTGGACTAGACTGTTGGATTGTCTGCCTGTGGTAAAGAATTACGGTAAAGAAACCGGAAATTGAGCAAAACGAACAAACAAACGATGTTACTGGCGCTCGTAAAACCGTGAAACTTACTTTTGTTCTTAATTCAACTTGTGAATGAAACAACCGTAAAATCCTTGAAGTTGTACATTTCACCCTAGACAGCACTAATGAGTCCGTAATAAATGGTGTTTACTTTGTTTTTAGTTATATCACCGATATTTTGATTTTTTGGAGGGAAAGAAATGCATCCACCGGATATGTTTAAACGGACTGCCTAGGTCAGAGCACCGTAACTTTCATCGTAGGTTTTAACGCAAGCGTTTTGCCTGCTTGTGCTTGCCTGTGCTTGCACAAGCGTCTGGACATGCTAGAAATTCGTCCGCACGTCTTGAATCAAAGAGTGCGGTTGCCGTGGTAACGCGCCTCACGAGTGGAATGTCTCCCGCAGACTCTGAGCGACGGCATTCGGGAATTCCGCATCAAGCAGAAGTTGCAGGAGCATGTGCAGATGAAGGAGAGGGGGGACCGACTACTCCTCAGCCGTTTGGAGTTCATCGAGATATTTAAGGTTGGTTGGTCCGCGCGTTGCTACGTGACGTCACGTCGCTAGGCTGGTTTCGAGGAAAAATGCGATGTGTTTGAATACGTGGCGTTGTTTGAAAAGTCTCGCAGTGTCGTAAATCGCCGCGAAAGAGGTCGCGCGCATCGGCGGATGCAATCGATTGCGTTTGTACGTCAGTGTGACGTCGTGCACGCCCGCAAGACCGCGTTTCGCAGCGACGTCGGTCGCGATTTCGCGCGCGCGTGTCGAAAACGTCAATATGTTCACTTGTTCGCCGCCGCGTCGATGCGCCGATAAGGTCCAGGCGCGGCGGCACTTCGCGCTGCTCGCCGATTCGCGCGCGCGAAAATCAATTTCCATTCAGTAACCTGTTGCCGGGATATCGCGCGCGTGTCGCCAGTCATATCAGTCTCTGCGTATAATGCGTTTTTGATGCCAGCTTCTTTGGTGCATCACTCCCGTTTCCCTGGCAACTTGCTCCGTTTCCTTGACAACGTAATAGTTGCTTCAGCGAATGCGCCGTCGCTTTTAGTCTCGACGCTTTCATCCAATATATTATAAATCCACATGATGCCCTGTCCGCTGGCTTTATTTTTAGACCACAGCTGGTGAATTAATTATGAGCCTGTGTTCAGTGGTACTGCAGCAATGCAGCTACTGTGCCAATAAAAAAGCTCCACCTTTTGTATCACGACTTGCCCACTTGAAATATTTTATGCTGACCGAGTCTTTTTGTATATGTCAAGCGGGCGTGATTTACACATTCCAGTATAAGGACTTACTATTTTATTCCGTGGTTGATTAGAACAGGCTCGAGGTGATTTAATTCATCATCTTCATTAAACGCTAATCCGATCAACACTGCCATGGATGAAAGAGGTTTAGCGTTTATCTGCAATACTTGGGATTTGCCACCTCAGTACACGTGAATATACGCTCTCTCTTGATGCGTGACTTACTGACTGGTGGTCAGGTCAACACTATTTGCAAAACAGCCTGCGAGTCCTAAACCGTCGCGAAATGCTGAGTTTTTGGCGGTAGATCCTGACCAATCCCTGTGATTCATCAAACAATGGTGGTTTGTTGCATCACAAACAATTGTTATAAGCAATCCAATAATGTCTGAATGAGGAAGTTTCAATCAACTCTTACATTGTTAACCGATTGTATAGGTTGATATGATGCAAATCGGTTGTTTGCCCCTATTGTGTTACGTAACTTGTTACCTAAAACCTGTTATTGGTTACCACTTGCGTTACGTAACGCGTTGTTCATGCGTCATTTCCAGGACGTTGCGACCAGACCTGAGATCTACTTCTTACTGGCGAGGTTCGCCAGTCGCGACGATCGACTGTCTGTTGATGATCTCAGTCTGTTCCTCGAATCTGAGCAAGGTGAGTTTGCGCAAGCCTTCCTGCAGCTGCTCACTTGCCTGTCAATTTCAAATAAAAACAGTGTTTTGTCGCGAAAAAAAGTAAAGAAACCCGCGGGAATTTGTGCAACGTATGACTTTTAGTGGAAAGAGTTGGCACAAAACACCGCCTGTAATTTGTCGTATGCAAGATTTTATGAATTGAAATGAGTTGATTTTAGTTTCCTTTTCTCTCTCCCTCTCTCTCTCTCTCTCTCTCTCTCTCTTTGTACACTTCCGTCCGAGTACCATGAGTGACCATCGGCGTCCATTTCCTCTTGCTCTGAAGGGGGACCTACTGCATTGGTGCCAGGGTTGCGGAGTCGGAAGGATAATATCTGACCTGACCTTTCTAAAATTTCCTGCTCCGACTCCCTTAACATAAAGGGAATGAAATTTGGATGTTAAAATCAATGGAAATCGTGGTGCACAGCAAGAAATCTCTGTTTCAACAAAAGTTTCA
>JGI24158J21664_10008864_pt1 | contig 13411 bp, 9 predicted proteins | sample Ectturendosymbi3_FD_21664 | JGI IMG/M metagenome (IMG submission 21664) | reverse complement strand
TATTTGAAACAAATAAATTTCATCACGGGGGGCCCCCTTGCAGCGGGGGGCCCGGGGCAATTGCCCCCGTTGCCCCCCCCTTAATCCGGCCCTGCTCACAACTGCATGTTACCAAAACAGTGAACGTGACTCTTGTGCAGTGTGAGTGTCATATCGCCAAACGAACTGCCATTGCAAGAATTAATCCAAACAAACATAATTAAATTCCTGATTTCACGTTTTCCAGAAATGCTTGCTTGTTAGTCCCAATTTCCAGGGGGGCCAAATGCCCGTTTTTCCCCCCCTGCGGACGCCCATGAGTGTAGGGGACAAGGGATTAAATATCTGTGTTTTTAATTGTCAGCGTAATTGTCAGTGATAAATTGTCTCGTGGTGAAATGAGGGGTGATTAAATGTCTGTACACCCAAAAATCCATATATTTAACGCGATGAGAGGCTCTGGCCCAGTGGTTCTTAACCGGGGGAGACGTCAACAAATTTATAAATTTCCAGGAGGGCGCGAACCTTTACGCGCCCTACAACATGGAAAGTTTTATTAATAAATTTACCAATAAATACATTTGTTTAGGCTACACGGTTTATTTAAAGTCAGCGGGGCTTGAAACAAAGAACAATTGCCTGGGGAGGCGTGATAGAAAAAAGGTTAAGAACCACTGTTCTAGCGTTTACGTTTATCAGCTGCATACGTCAATTAGTCGTTCAAGAATTGGACCACAACATGACCCACTTCTTATATGCGCGAAAGTTTCGTGGAAAGCTTGCTTCGGAAGTCGGGGTTTTAGAGGAAAGTCACTACTCGGCTTCGACTGAACGTGTGTTGGTGTACATCACAAGCGTGTAAATATATAAAGCACCATTGTAATGACTGACACGATGACTTCTTGCTCAACTGCAATATTAGCTTAGCTGCAATAAGCATACCGCACATCGCGCTTCGTATCATCGAGATTTCACAAGCACTTGTGCATGCAGGAAAGTTTCACGAGTTTTTGACAACTAGTAAATTACGTTTAAGTTGAAACAATGTGCATGTGCTGTTAAGATGCTTTTGTTTCTCTGGCTGCTTCTAGCATCCACAATAATTTTACGTGAATCAGAGCTAGGCCTTGCCGTATAGCGCTTGTTTGCTGTCGCGAAAAGTAGCCATTAAGACTATCAGGAATATTGCCTCTTCAGCTATGGCAACGCTGCACTGGCACCAATACAGCAAGGGTTTTCTCGCATTCCTTGCTCCATGAACGCACTAAGTCATGCGGATCGGCATTACAACGTCACCAACGTGTCTCGGCTGTCCTGGAAATCTGGCTGACTGTCAAAGAGCAAGTGGCATTTGAACTGAGCGCAGGCCTGGAATTGCTGGACCGTTTGGAGTAAAAATTGCTGACTTTCAGTAATCTTTAGGAAGTGTAACACTTTAGCATCCCGTTAAATTTGTTGGTGAAGAAGAAATAGCAGAGAAATCTTTCTTTGATATGCGGCTTGCTAAGGTTCGGCGTGACTGGATTCGTGAAATCGATTCTAGCAGCACTTAAGATATGTCAAGTAATCTTCGCTTCAAATGGTGTCGATTGCAGCTGTCCAAAGCTGTTTTGTTCGTCATGGCAGCAGCGCTGATGCTGACCAGCTACCACGTAAGTTTTGTTCGAAATTTTACAAGAAATTAGGCTACTTGCTGATATGTGATTTATTAGCTTTCGTCTTCCTTTTATGCAACTGCTTTCTTCTGAAACTATGAACTGTGCACCAGAGAAGCAAAAATGTTAACCTAAAACCATGCAAGGAATGTGCTTGTGTGCTTTTCCTGCAGGTTTAATTCGCGTGTTCGTTTTCTGTGTCATCAAAACAGTACGTATAAATAGTGATTGCGACTTTTCATACAGCTTCTTCCTGTTTCAGCTCATGATTATCGTTTTTTTCGATTTCAAAATACCATTTCACATGGTTTGATAATGATTGTGCGGAAGGTCAAGGTATACACAGAATGGCATTTATGGGATCTATTTAAATGTGAAACTCATGGGCAAATCACAACGGAATCTATTTGAATGTTGAACTCACTGGCAAATCAGAAAGTTATTCAATATCAATTGATTTTTGCAAATATGTTTTTCGGCAGAATATGTACAACATTCAGTTGATGTGAGCTATGGAATGATCGGCACAGTGGAAAGCAAGCGAATTTTGCAAACCTCGGTGATATATGTGACAAGTGATAGCACCTATGCCCCGTTTCTATGTACTGCATCATATACAAAAGCCGCATTTTCTGTTACTGTTTTAAACGACATTTCTGCATCTCAAAATAAAATCTCTATAAAGTGGGAAAGTGTTGAAATATAATGATTTTGTGTCCATTGAACATCAGTGAAAGATATTACAAGAAACCGACAAAAAATGTCAAAGAACACTCCTTATCATTGATTCACAATATGGCCAAGACGCTAACGTAAATTTTTAGAAAAATGTTTATCAATTTCAGTTAATCCTAATGGGTTTACTAGTAACATTGCTATGAAGCCAGCAGGCCTCCGAAAAAACGAAATATTTCATTTCAGCTGCTATTTATCCAGCATTCAGTGACGTTGCGTCGATTTTATTTTTATTTTAATCTTAATACCAGACACGAAGTCCACAGAGCACAAGCACACACTGTCTACACAAGGCATAGTGATAATAACACACACGAAGGTTTTGTAACGGCGTTGGGGTTAGGACTACAGGATTACAGACACAAGTGTTCGCTAACTCATACCACTTCGTACAAAGGTACATTACAGGCACTTTCTTAACACAGTTGTTCGGTAACTCGTAACACTAGGTGCAACACCACATCCAGGGCATGGCACGAAATTCGTATGGTAAGAAACAGAGTCAAACTCTGGCCAAGGCCAGGTGAAGTACGAATGAGTTGTGGCCTGTACACGTCCTCAAACTAACACTGTAACGTCTGGGCACTCAGTCACAAAGTAAAATGCAGTTGAAGTGTTCAACGAATGAGGACGAATATAAACAACCTGACAGCATCAAAGTGCACAACCATGCGTTGTTAGACTTTTTGCACCGTATAAATATATTGGTGGTGTTTTGACTTCAACAAATGTGAACACAACTTGAAAGATCGAGTAAAGCAACAGATCAAGAGAAGACTTTACTAAGCGTTAAAAGACTGCAGTGCTTCACCAACGCGACTCAGTCGAATCGATCAGCAAATGATTTTAACAGGAAATTGATTTCACGTAATTTACGCATCCCCAATCCTGAAAACTGCAAGCAAAAGTTACGAGTGAAATGGTGAATAACCAAAGCAAGAATAAGAGAAATGACGCGAACTGCAGTTTCAAACACACACCTGACCATAGTGCTGGCCCCACGGAAGCCGAAAAGCAAAGCTGATGGCACTTAAAGGAACGGCTTCCTTTGAGCAACGCAGCGGTGAGTCAGGCAAACATTTGTCGGCGTCTGTTTCTGTGGCCTGCTGAGATAAGAACTGCTGACCACCGCGGCTGGGCTGTTACTTGCGTAACTGACTAGTTTTAATGTTAAGCGTTTCTGTTGTTAGCTGTAAGTTCGTCTCTTGCTTCAGCACATTTCAAACAATTCTGAACATAAAAGGTGGCTCTGTTTGAGACAGCAACACGCCGTGTATCAGTTTTGAATTCAGCCTCTAACAGGGAAGATCGTGAGACGAACAACTAGCAAAGCTCGCAAACGTTTATGTTGAATGCTGCATACATAAAGGTTGCATCTTATGCTGCAGACCCCGGAGCTAGGGTCCGAACATATTAATGAGAAAAAACTGTTCTTTTCAAAGTTTGATTATTTTCTATTTTTTCGTCGACTTCATTCTAAGGAGTTTTCTATTCACACATACTGAAATTGAATAAGACATTTTTCTTGCATCGTGCTTTATTGTCCTTGTTATAAGTCGCAAAGCTGTACTTTTGCTGCAGCGAATGAGCCACTGAACTTCATAACGTCAATAGCGCAAGGCCAAACGGCCTCGCGAAATATTACCACCGGTCAGAACTTTCTCTTTTAATCACTTGTCAGTTGAAAATCAAATTGATGCCTGAATAAAAAGTACGGCGATTCGAAGGCTGAGCATCTGCAGAGAGTCCCTTATTCGAAACGTACGTTACTGGAAGAGGGGCATAACGTACATAGCAAGTGTTTTTAATGATCGGCACAGCTGCGATGCAGGTAGGTTTGCCGGAAAGTTTTACGTCACAGATCATTCGTCAAGCGCAATTTCTTCATGTCACCAAGCTTTCGCTGTGGTTCGCACAAGTTCGTAGCGCTCAAAAGAATATGTCAAAGTCCGCGCTGCACAGATTAGTTTGCATAATTGCATGACTTTTAAGAACAAAAGTTTAACAAACTCCAATAAATTATTACATATTGTGACGCTGGGTCACAATTCATCCTGACACAGTAAGATTGAAGTCGGTCGTGGAAAACGCAGAAAACGCCATGCTTCGGACATTTTTGACTATGATCAACTCAGAAACACGGATCTTAAACTCTAAGGTCAAAGCAGCTTTTCAGGCAAATCGTTTCATTAAAGAACCAGATAAATCTTAAATGCATTGCAAATTTTCAATTTCAATTTTAAACTACATTTTCTAGAATCTAGATTGAAAACTCAAATAAAAATACTTTGCAGATTTGCTACACCTTTGCTCCTGCACCTCGTTTAGCCACGAAGCCGTATTGGTCATTGCTGCGAGAAGGCATATGTCCGGATCAATCGCCAATACTTCAGGTAACTTGAAAATTTGTCTGAAGATTAGGTTGAAATCAAGTAAGCGGCTTTTTTGACATATTCGGTACAGACTCGCTTCTTTGAATGACGAGGATACGGTAACGGGTTCTCGACAGCATAGAACCGAATGGTAGCAAGCCATATTGCACATACTGCTTTTCTCGTAGTTTCTTGCTAGACCCGACACCAGCCAAATACTTTAAGGCTTTCGAACTGGTCGAGGAGACACAAGAATCAAATCATCTTTATCAATGCGGTATAGCACTTGTAAATCTTGTTAGTCGTGCAAAACGATGTGCTTGTATTTCATTTGGGTGTACTGTAGGCCCAAATTCACTGTAAAAAACACTTCATGAAGTCTTCATATTACATGCCAGACCTATTAGCCGTTTCATTGCACGTGCTTTCCAAAAGTAACCCGCTTAACGAAACAGCAGTTGGACGACAAAGTAATGCATGCTGCGCCCATCAACCAGAACAAGGCTGGAAAGGCAGCAAATACAGTTCCATAAGTTTCCAGTATGACCTGACCTGAAGTCGACTGTGCCTGCAAAATACTGCAGAGATCGAAACAAAATAGAAAAAGCAGCCTTGCGCCACATTAAATACAGTAGGTTGGTGTCAGCCAATCGGTGACAATCGACCATCACAAAAAGTATTATCAAGACAGGTGTGCAAGATCAATCACGAATTCCTGAAATAAGCGTGCAACTCGGAGCTTTGAGGCTTTTGACGATTTCTTGTGCAGAGAAAGAACTTCGTTTCAGCATTCTTGTCATGCCGTAACACTTTAGTGCAGGGTTCTTTACCTGGAGTCTGTGAGAGTCGAAGGTGAACTTGGTTGAAGGGGCCCGTGAATGTAATTCAATGGTTGATAGGCTTTGCAGACATTGCGACTACTGCTAAGATGCAGGCCCGTAGCCACGGGAGGGCATTCGGGGGCAGGGCCCCCCAAAATTTTCTTGTTCCCAGAAAAATTTGCTTTTAAAATATAATAAAACCAAAAATCGTGACCCCCTAAACATGTATTTTTCCCCTCCAAACCTCAAAACCTGGCTACGGGCCTGCTAAGATGGTTGAAACCCAATTTCGAATATTTATTGCAACTTTTCTCCTTTAGGGATCCGTACCTGTTACTAGAATGCACTAGGGGTACATGACCCACAATGGAGAGACAACCAAGTCATCTTTGATCGGGGATTTTTATGTGCTTTCTTTTGAAATATTTTAAAAAAATGCATTTTTCTGTTTTTTTGTTTGTTTCTGTCAATTGTCAATTGGTAGCACGCTTGCAAGTTCGCATTTTGAATCACTTTTCTGGCTTGGAAAGCAAGGAATTAGCCCAACTAACCAAAACATTACCCATTGGAACGGGGTAATCTTGTCTTTATGATTTTGAGAGCCAAGTGACGGATTTATTAAGCTCAACATCACTCCTTTTGGTCATAACTTACGAAGTGCTGGTGGTTGATAAACAACAAAAACACGAAAACGTCTTAACGGTGATTTCGAGATACTTTCCGGTAAATCAAAAAAGCGCACCTTTGTGTGTCAAGTTTCTTATTTAAAAACAAAGTACATGCTGCAACTGCAAGCTAAACATTAGGAAACAAGACGTTCGGTGCTGTACACGCCAGACACGGGAAGTAAGCAATTTATAGTTCAACCGGTGTGCACGGTATAGGGTGTACCAAAATATGCGTGGGGTGCACCACTATCACACACACATTGATCCACTGATGAGGGGAGCAATTGAAAAGGAGATAATTCCTCGGTTAGAGATGTTGGTCAACAACATGCAACAGCCAAAAAGCCGTTAAATATTATTTTCTCCATTTTGTTGTGTGTTTTATGAAATATTGTAGTGTAATAGTCTCTGCATGATGATTTTCATATCGCTTTTCAGCTCGGTTTACCTTTCAAGTAAATAGGGTGCATGAGTTCGTCAAAACATCTTAGAGTGCACCATAACAACATAGGTTGAAGAACACTGGTTCAGTTCATTGCAACCCACTGGGGCGTATTGCACCCCTCGACAAGGTATGCGGCACCGCGGAAAAGCAATCATAACTTTTTGTCGCCGAACATACCACGCTCAGCATTTGAAATTTTTGAGAAGACTGAGTGTGTTTGCCTTTTCTGTTTGTTCATTTTATCAAATTTTTGCTTTTGCCTAATTTTGTTTCATACCTTCACTGCATCGGTGTTCTATTTGCTGACTCGAAAAAGTATTTTTGCCACAAAGATTGAAGATTCGTTTTCAAAAACTGAAGCCTATAAGCATCTCTGGGGTCGGTCAATTGTCTTCTGTTAAAAGATTTTGTTTGAATGATAACTGATGATGCTTGCCTAGTAGGCGGAATATTACTTACTGTGTAAGATCGTAGTGTCTGATTCTTTGCTGGGAAAGGTTTCGTTTCAATGGACAGTGATTTGTTAAAAAATCATTGAAGACATGTTCAAAAATTTTAGAAGTCTGTTATGTGATAAATATTTTGGTCTGTCACATGTACAAGATAATTTTGTCCGCTTCTACCAAATTTTGCACGATTTTTCGTAAATTTGTAAGGTGTGGGGCTGCGACCACATCCCCTGCATTCTCGTCTCCTAAATTAAGGCCATGGGTTCCGGCAATATTCCTCGACTAGAGTTTGTGGTGAAAGGAACGCATTTAAGATTCGAAGACAAACATGTCGTTACGTATGTATCCGTTTGCAGCAACTGGTCTGCATTTCGCGCACAGCCGCGTCTGCTGATATAGGAACTGTCGTCATTTGTAAGCTCTACATCAATACCAGATGCCATCCACAGCAGAAACCATGTCGCTACTGGAAATAGGTTTAGTAACCACAGCTTAAAAAAAGATTTGTCAATAAAAGTGAAAGCGATTTTTAGTTGCATCACAGTGAGGCGATTCTGTGATAGCATTGAACCAGAGTAGCATGCGATATTCATTAGATGTAGTAGCATGCAGTTAATTCCTCAACCGCAAAAACGTTTTTTATGGGTCAGCACTCAGCAACATAGGAGTCTGGTGAAAATTGATTATATTGACCAGGTAGATACAAAATTCCGCAGTCATCACAGTGTCTGCAGTACACTAAAACTTGCAGTTGGACAATATGATAATGATTTAAAATTTCAAATCTTGTTTAAGCGAAACGAAATTTTTTCTGGAACAACCGCAGCGAAATTTAGAAGGTGAAACTTTCAAACAACGGTCAACGCGTTTTGAGCGTATCTCCAATCAAAAGAAGGTGCGTCATTCACCTGATATTCTGCGAAAAGTTCGCTGAAAAAGAAGTGAAGATCAAAATAGACAGTGTTTCTGTTTTCCGCGACGTTATCTAACGGCTGCTCTACATGGTTCCTACTTTTCAACCGTGAATTTCCAATTGCACGCAGCTACCCTGGTACCATCGGCAAGCAAGCGACTGACAGCGGCTCCAGCAGGGCAGACCGCCGAAAACTTGGTCTTTTCGCGGTCATTACACGACTTATTTTCACCCTAGCGCCATCCAGCTTTTCTAGGTCTAACAGTAGCTTCACATAGTTGTGCCAGCAAGGGTGCTGACCAGTGACGTCAAGAAAATCTTGCGGAAACGACGCAAGGCCGTAACAAGGAATTTGTAACAAATTGGAGGGAGCTTTGCAACTGAAACAATCGAAAACCGTAGATAAACTTGTAGTTGTACATTTTATGTTGTTTAATTCATACCTCGACAATTTTATCAACACAAAAGCTTTCAAAACAAGTTGTAGCCCAAAACAATATACTTGTTTAAACTCTACTCCTCGTCTGGAATGTTGTGAGAATTATATGTTGCTGAAAACAAAAACTTTGAAACACTCAGAAATATAAGCAACTTCGACCAGGGTAGTCCAAGACTGCGAGCATGAAGGGCCACGGTTTGAAGAAAAATTTGCGAGCCGCAAAGAGAGGAACTCCATTACAATTAAAAGACTCATTCGCTGTTTTAATAAACCTAATTTTTGCTGCACGCCTAACGGAATTATTATTCTTTTGATTCTAGGGTACATGTTAAGTTTTCTGTTCGTTTGCGACTTAAAATATAGAGATTTTCTGCTAGAAAAAAAGATACACAACACACCAACAAAATAACAAAATAATTTTTCTTGGTTTTGGTTATAAAATCATTGTCCGCTGTGGTTTCGTCAGCCATTCTATTTCGTGTGTCGCTTTTCAATCGCTTCATAATTGAGAAAGCCCTTTCGCAACTTACGAATATGGGGGAGCACATTTTCAGTGCAAAGTCTCTTAAGCGGGCGAAAATTCCCGGTTGCCCTCCTGGTTGCGGGCTTGGTTACCCTTCAATTATTTCAAAATTGCTTCCCTTGAATTTTCGTGGTATTTCCCGAATGTTTTCTCGTGTATTGTGCTGTAACGCCTCTTTAAATAAAAACTCATTTCTTTCGGAATTGATATTATTTGCAACCTTAGAAGGCACTGTGGTTTGTCATTGTTATTGGTGAAGAAATACCTTTCTTCCCAGTTAGAATTGAACTTTCTGTTTTCCTCTGACACTTCTCTTTTGACACTCATTTTTTGTTTAGTTGCTATTCTGACTAAAAATTACTTCATTGTTTTCACAATGCACATCTTTTGATCTAACTGGGTTGAAACAAAAATAAATATAAACGCATGCATTGGGGTCACGGAGTGCTGCGGCGTTAGCCTAGCCTAGATGTTAGCTATTGTAACGTCACAAATTGAAAGAAGGTTATTGCTACCCCCAAATAATTACATATTGACCCGGACTTCAATGATGTACTACTGTGACCTGCAAGGGGTGTGTGGCTAATGTAATGTAATTATCACTTAGTGTAATATACGGCACACAGAAGCGTTCGCGGGCCGCACAAAAACTGTCCGCGGGCCGCATGCGGCCCGCGTGCTAGTGTTCGGACCACGCTGAATTAGACAAAATGTAAATGATTCATAGATTTGCTGCAAAGTTTTACTGTGAACAGTAAAATCACAATTGCAGAAAGCGTGGAATTTCTCAAATGTTCAATTTATTCTTTGACAGAAAAAGCGAAATAAGCCACTAAGGCAGAAAAGCGAAAGTGTGGTTTGAAAGGCGTTCGTGTTATATATGTGGTAAAGGTCATTATATGTGTTAAAGAAGGGCAACAGAATTGATGAACCATCCACGTTAAGATACGTTTTGTGTGAACTGTAGCAAAAAGGATTCAAAAAGTAGAAATATTTATTTTGACAGATGCTTCCCAATATTTCTGGTTGCTTGAAATGGAAGCAATGCGTAGGACTGGCGAGCAAATATTTACATAATTCGTTGATCGATCGGAACGCTGATTGACTTGTGTTCGTTGAATCATGTTGGTACATTTTGGTCAGCCTGGCCAATGTAAAGAGATCAACAGGAGCAAGTTAATTTGTAAACCACGTTGAAACGGCGAAGATGGTACTGTTTTACTTTGTATGGGCACTAATTTTTCAACTTTTTTTCATGCGCGAACAAAAACTACGTACATCAGGCCTGATCGATTAGCGGTTTACAAATTTTGCATTTCTCGACGAAAATCTATAAGAACTGTTTCCGCGGTTGGGCCGACGCATGCCAATATTATCTGTCACAGAGTATTTTTGCAATAGAGGGACTGGGGATTCATGTTCTTGTTTAGAAATGACCCGAATTAGTGGTCAAGCAACGCTTGGAAGTGCCCGCAGTTAGCAAACATATTTTAAAATTACAAGAAATCACAATGAATTGCAGGGTTTTTTAAGGTATAACCGCGGCGAAGTACTACAAACACGAGATTTCTTTTTTGGTGTTGAAAATAGAAACTTTTCCAATGAGCGTAGAGCGCTTAGAATGTGTTGGTTTCCGATAACTGGTTGTTAGTATTTCCAGCCTGATGTCTAGCAAGACATCCAAGTAAGTAAAGGAATCGCCACACCCTAACTCTGTGGGGAAACTGATGACTTTAGGGAAACTGTTGAGGGCATTGTACAAATTCCCAGCGCATTCATTGTTGCGAGAGCTGGCCTCAGATGCGACCCGTGGGGAGCTAGTCCACACAAAATTGGAGAAACGCGCGCCTGACGAACTTTCGCCTAAACCTGACCCTCACGAATTCCGCGCACCAACGGAGCTGTAGTTTCTTGTTCCCTGCAGCAATGGCAAACGGGCAGAAGGCAATCAGGGCAAACTTCGTTGTCAAAAAATCCAACAGGTATCAAATTTCAACTGCGATTGATCGTCACATACGGTTTCTTGAATACAATAGAAACAACTAAGCGATTCTACTGTTGCAACCACTCCTCCGGCGTTGCGTTGAATGTGCGGTTCACCACGAACGGAATGTGCGCGAAGAACAACACTACATATATGTGGCGCGAACAAGCAACAATAGAGTGATCGCAACGTGTGATCTCTATTGTTGCTTGCTGCCACAGTGCGAAGCTTTGCGCACATGCCGCTCGGGCGTTCCAATCGCAAAACTACCAAGCGCAGCAACATTAAGTCATCAAACCGCACTATCAATTGGCTCGTTGTGGCAGGACAATGCTTGAAAGCGCGCGACTGCGATTTGAATGTGTTCAGCAGTTAACAATAAAAATTATTTTTGCTGCGGCTGTTCTCAGTTAAATAAACACGAACCAAAAGGCACAGCAGTAAACTTGCACTGGACTCACTGCGAGCTACAGACGTTCAAGAGAAATAGGAACACTGTAAACATGTATTACATACCAATTGGTGTGAAATCCACAGCTCAGATCTTTGGTCTTTTCGGTGATCAGAAAATACTCTGACTCAGTAGCAGAATTTGGTTTATACACAGGCCCGTAACCAGGGGGGACATGGGGGGCTTCGCCCCTCCTGGAAAAATGTGTTGGAAATTCTTTAAAACTATTGGACATAGTTCAAAAAAATTGGCCCCTTCTCAGAAAACTCTTTGCCCCTGCTGATGTCCCAAGCTGGTTACGGGCCTGTTTATACACGAGAGCCGAAACGTTACTAACTCGAAATTAGTCTGGGCTGTGGTTTTTACTGCACGTTTTGCGAAGCGAAATAGAAAAACAGTTTCTCGGCGCGAGATTGCGCAAACCGTCACAGGCTGTTGCCGACCTACTTGGCAGCCACGAGGGCGATATACAGGGGAACGGAAGCAGGTCAACCCGGCACGGAATTGCGCAAGCCGTCACAAACGGTCAAGAAACTGCTGACCTACACTAGGAAGTCACGGGAACCGTAGCTGGCAGGAAATACCGCGGTATCTGTACAGACGCTGTCAATTAATGTAAGACTTTAAGGCAGCATCAAGTAAATCAAACCCCCTTTGAACCTAGAGAGCTGCACACATTAGATAACTAACTACTAGTCACCGTATGAACACAGCTTGAAGCCATTAACCAAAGCTGGGCGCCTGGGACATAAGTTGCTGTGCGCCGTTACGTTCATGTCGCCATGAGCAAAAAAAATATCATCTGCGTAACGCCAGATTGGCTTGTTTTGATCGTTGATTTTTTTCGAGACCTTGATCGACAAAGTACTTCATTTTTACGTCACCAAGCAGAGAAATAATAGGAGAAACCATTGCTTCACCATCAATTTTCTTGCAGAAATTGGCATTCGATTGAAAGGTGGCGGTTTGGCAAGAACATTTCAGAAGTTTTTAATCTGCGCTTGCCTAATACACTTATTGTGTGCACCCATCAGGGAAATGCGGGTTTTGCGGGACATTTACGAGAGTCGATAATCACTTTGATGGCATTCCGAAGGTTTATGGTCGAATGAGGTGCCCAGCAATCAGTAGACCGTGCGATGCATGTCCAAGAGAGTCCCTATAAAAATGTATTGGAGCCGGGTTCAGCCGCAAGACCTGCCAGAGTGAAGTATTTCCCACCTGCTTATCGGTTCGCCATGTCTAAGAGTGATTGTCTTACATAGCTGACGAGCTCAGTCTGTTCCTGGAAAAGACAACTTGAGCCAGAGTTGGATCCGTCTCAGGCGTCACCACTCCGGGCCAGAGTTGATCTAGGATCAATGATTGCTAACGGGTATTCCCTTTTCCCAAAACTGTAGAAATCCCGAACTGCAACCCTACGACCGATCGACCGGTACAGTTTAGCGTCATCACCAGGGCAAGTCCAGCATGGAATAACGATTGTGTGATAAGGCTTAGTATGAAATCAAATTCAATACCAGGCTCTTGACATCGAACGATTACTTGATAAGGCTTGCAGATCATCTTTCTTGTATTTCCACTACGAACCTGAACGTGTCTTTGACCACTGCATAATATTGATCAAATGAAGGTAAAACAAACGTGATAAGTACTTCGCTATTTTCATAGGCGAATCCGGGGGGGCTAGGGGGGCTGAAGCCCTCCCTAAAGCCACCCCGAAACGCCCATTGGGGCGCTTTTTTGTATAGCCTTTAAATAAACCATTTCTTGCATAGGGACAGGGACGAAAATATTAAATGCAAAGCTTATTTTGCTGAATTTGGACAGTCTGAATGAATGTGTTTATTCCACTATAACTGAAAATTCTGATCAACAAGTTTTTAAAACTTAAATAATATGGTCCCAATGTTATAGAAAAAACAATATGGTCCCAGTGTTATGTAAATACGTGTTTACATAAAGCATTTACAATAC
>JGI24158J21664_10008863_pt1 | contig 13412 bp, 11 predicted proteins | sample Ectturendosymbi3_FD_21664 | JGI IMG/M metagenome (IMG submission 21664) | reverse complement strand
GAGGGGGAGGATGACTCGAAGACCTTGCGGTCATTCTCCTCCCCCTGATATCTGATTTTTTCAGATGTTAAATAAAATTATCTGTCTGTCTGTCTGTCTGGAGACCAAAGTCGTATTCATAAATGACGTGTGGAGATGTTGAAAAATGTTGAAAATGAATTGGCAAGAAGCCAAAACAATCGGCGAATTTCCTGGTAAAAGCCGATGTACAGACGTCAGAATACTTTTTGGGGTCTTGTCGATGAGTGATTTTCATCCGGTATCTCCTAAAAGTGAGAATTACAATACAGCTTACCATAGTTCATAAAGAGCTTGCGTTGGTGCATTGTCAAAGAGGAAAATCGTGTTCTTTGGAGTTTTCCACCCTCATAAAAACCTATAAAAGCAGCAAATTAATCTAAACTTAATGAATTTGTGACATCAATACTCACCAAATTTTGAAACTTTTTAAAATTAGTTATTTTCATCCGCAAAACTGCAACTGACGATTCAGAAGACCTTCGGCAAAAAATGTGTAACAAAATGAAAGGTACTTTGAAATGACAGCGGCTATACTTGCATGTCGCGGGTAGTGTTTAAACAAAAACAGTTGATGCAGTGAGTACAAGTGGTATTTTGGCGCCCGTACTTGTAAGGCATCCGTGAGGAAGTTTCTAATCAAACTGGAGCCCATCGCACACTTCGCCTACAACTGTGGTGCGAGTATTCAACTGGTGGAACTAACAAATTGTCCAGATAAGGTTGTAGCAATGCGAAGCTTGGAGAAGGTAATTCGATACCTGGGAAGGAAGAGCTCGGCGGCGAACTCAGCAAACACGGGTTCTCATTTGTTCAGAAAGTGCAGGATTACGCAACAGCAAGTTCACCCTTGCATGTCCTCGATCGGTGCGCGTCAAAGACAGACGCCTCTTCCACTTGATGGAAGTTGAAGCATCCGCTATGATCAATGGCAGGCTGCAGTCAAGCGCGGCTGTTGAGGAAGTAATGGAGCAATCGAACTGGCGGACGACCTTCCGTCATGCACTGAATGGCAGATTCCTTTCGGGTCCAATAATAAGTAGGTTTGATCGCAATGGAAGAAGGGCAGCTGTGAAATATTTACTGAGGAGCCAGCGGGACGGTCAGAGAAATGACCCTCGGTTGGCGTTGTTTGAAACAATAAGTAAAATTGCGACCCGGAAGGCACTGCAGCTAATAAGGGGATTGGGAAGTTATGTGATTAGCGATTCTCAATATGAGGGACGTGACCCAAAAGTGGGTCGCGGTACGTTCTGGGTGGGTCGTGGACATCTCGTAAAAAAACAAATCAATTAAAAACTAATTATATTAGTAATGCTCATCTTGTATTCGTTTTTTTCCTCAACAAAATAGAGAAAAAGACACGCGTCGCACGCGTGCAGCATTCTCCTCATCACGGTATGTGCCTTTACCATTCTCCTTACCACCCAATGAACCACCCAATGAAAAAAAACGGAACAGGCCTTTTCGGTCTGGCCGATTTGATCCGGCGGTTTCGGTATGGCCGATTCGGTCTGGTCGTTTCGTTCTGAGCCGTTTCGGTGTGAGCCGTTTCGGTCTGGGCCGTTTCGATCACAGGACATTTCCGTCTGACCGTTTTGGTCTGGGGACAATTCTGTCACGACATTTCTGTAGATTACTGTCGTGTGGAAAAGTTCAATACCACCCAATGAAAAAAAACGGAACAGGCCTTTTCGGTCTGGCCGATTTGGTCCGGCGGCTTCGGTATGGCCGATTCGATCTGGTCGTTTCGGTCTGGTCGTTTCGGTCTGAGCCGTTTCGATCACAGGACATTTCCGTCTGACCGTTTTGGTCTGGGGACAATTCTGTCACGACATTTCTGTAGATAAACAACTTATTACATTCGTTTATTTAAATGATTATAGGCAGGCGAAATATCATTTTAGCTGGTGTTATACCAATCGCCTTCGAGGAGTCATGATTGCGATTAAATCTGAATTGTAATTATGACTTTGACGAATTTGTATTTAATTGCAAAATGTCGATAATGATTTAATTTGCTTGCTGATGATAATGAAAATCACATGTTGGTGCTGATTAGCTGTTGGATCTTGGATCATGTTTGTAGTTTTTTCAAATAAAACTTCTCGTTGATCTGCGTACGTTTGCATTAAAATGTGAACATGTAAGATTTCTGCAAGATTTCATAGTCTGACCGAAATGTCCTCAGACAGAAACGGCCCAGACCGAAATGTATCCAGACCGAAGCGGCCCAGATCGAAACGGCCCAGACCGAATCGGCCAGATCGAAATGGCCAGACCGAATCGGTCAGACCGAAAAGTCGCGTACCCAAAAAAACATGCCTTTCCAACCGTGTGATTGCATCAGATTTGTTTATGACTGCATCATCCTCTTGAATCACTCTAGCCAGCTTTTTCAACAGTGCAATACTCACTGTGTGCTTGGATTTCGAATATTAGTGCTGTTTTTTCAAGTTTGTCGTAATTTTTGTTCCTCAAGTTTGCATAGTAACTGCTGTTGAACTGCTGCTGTTTCTGAAGATATTTCGTACTAACTCTTCCTACTGACACCCTAGACTTTGAAACTCTGATCAAAACTAAAGTACATGCCCAACTGTCTCACTGACTTACACTGAAGATAGATTAGGTGAACCCGAAGAGAAGTGAAATATTTAATCTTGTGAAATTTTGATTTTTTATTTTATTGTGGTAACTTTTGTACATGTTGTTGCTATGTTCATCTTCAGTTTCTTAAAAAAATTACTCTTCATTTCATTTTGCTGTACATGCGTGTATATGTTTAAATGTGTTTTTGCAGGCTGCTTTTCAGAAATAAATGTTTGGTTTGTGTTTGATAGTCATGAATACTGGGTAGGCCAAAGACTGAAAGAGTGCTATCTCAAGTACAAGCGACAGAGATGGGATTTTTGCGAAGAGTTCACGGCGTTACACTTCGCGACAAAGTGGACAGATTTTGTGAAATTCGTAAAGCCCAGAATATCGAGCCGCTTCTTCTCCGAATGGAGAGTTTTCAGCTACGATGGTTCGGCCACATGAGCAGAATGTCTCAGAAAGGATCAGCGAGGCAAGTCCTGCTGGTACACCACGCGAAACCGGCCCAGAGTTTGGTCGAGGACCAGGTGGAGTGACTACATCTCCAATCTTGCTTTGTGCCGTCTTGGTGTGGAGCCAGAACAACAGTATATGAGATTAATGAAAACCGTAAGATATTTCGAGTCCTCTTGGGGCTGCTGCCCCCGCGACCCTGCGGAAAAAACGGGTATGAAAATGAATGAAAGAATGTATTCCATAAAAGTGGGTCGCGACTTAATGACCATGGCAAAATATGGTTCCCGGACTAAGACCAGTTGCGGACCCTGGTAATGTAATGTCATCGCTGTCATTTTTCGTATTATATCCCAATGCCTCAGCATCTTTTCTTTATCTTTTTCCAATGTCAACGTCCTTTTCGACCTTTTTTATAACTCCAACGTCCATTAGTTTGTGGCAAGTGATGCGAATCCGAATTTTGGTGTTGAATAAAATTTTTCTAATATATTTCAAGTTCATTTCATTGTGGTTGTCGTCCGGGACTCCACTTTTTTTCTGTCCAATTCCCTGCTTCTTCTAGCATTTTGTTATCGAATTAAAAATGTCTCCGGTGTATTAGCCGTGACCCAATCATTATTCTGTCTAGGTCAGCTATGTCCAACCCGCGGCCCGCATGCGGCCCAGTGGAAGGCTTTGTGCGGCCCAGTTTAGGTTTTCGCTGTAGTATGAGTAGCCTATACTAACAACCTGTCCTTATTTTGACAATCTCAAGTTTGACATTTTTGATGCAGGTGGTCCTCAGTGTTACATTATCACGTCTGTACTTCGTGTTGGGATATTTCCATATGTCCACTGACACCTTGTTGAAAAGTTTCCTGATTTCTAACTTTGTTCCACTGGCACTAAACCTGCATATGAAATTACACTTACGGAGTGGTTAAATGTGCCAAACAGTCGTTACCATTTCAATTTAGGATTCGAAGGTTTTCAGTGCATTTTAAACTAAATTTAGTTTGCTAAGACCAAAGTGTAAGTCATTCAATGTGCGGCCCTGCTTAAGATAGTGACATAATTTGTGGCTCAGCAAGCAATTTTGGTTGGGCGTGGCTGGTCTAGGTTAAACATAACAATCAAGTCGTTGCAAACAGATATTTCAGTTTTTCCAAATCAGGTCCTTGACATTGGCATATCTGCAAGTCTCACATTACTTGATCAAAACTGCAAGCTTAACGACAAAGACAAATTTTGCATATGCATTTGCAAAAGTAGAAATGAATCTACAATGTTTTATGTTCCTTAGAACGACATCAAATTTGCATTTGTTTCAGATGTCCGACTGCAGAAGGGTCTCTGTCGGCTAAAATAGTTTTTAGAGATTGTTTTAACGACCAGAAGTTCATGCCCTTCATGGTTGTAATTTCTTTTTGTTGATGGTTGCAATTTCCTTGTGAAAGCAGTTCATGGCTGCCATTTATTTTTGTGGTAACATTATGTTTCGATATAATATTATTCGTTGTATCCACTTCGAAGAACTGCCATCACCATTTGGCAAAGTTTCTCGCAGCTTGTTTCTGTTTGTTTCGTCTCGTCTTTTTAGCAACAATCTTCGTTTTAGCCAGTTTTTTGCTGTGACTCGCTGGGTTACAGAGCAACAACTAGACTGGGTAGCAGCAGGTAGCTTGCCCGATCACAGTTGTTTTAGTAACTTTTGCAAGTCAACCTTGTCGTTCTGTTGAGACTACGTATAAACTTTAAAGCAAAGTTAGACTGCGTCACTTTTAAAGAATTTATCCTCTACTTGTCGCCCCGGTCAGCAAAAAAACGCTTTTTTGCACCAAATGCAATTTAAACAGCGTGTACGTCACGGTATGAATACACATCAGACGTAAAGAGTCCATGATGCGCTTCCTTATTTTGGTAAACAGCTTAAGTCTTAACGCTTGGCTTGATGAGGACGCTGCGCTGTTTTCCGTCACCGATGACCCTTGACATTCGGGCTTCGCGAGCGTGTAGAACAGCTGCAAAAACCGCAGGCTGCTAAGTGAAGGAAGAAAGTTGCCGAAAATATTTTATTTAGTGTCAATCCACCCACTTACACATTCCACGCATAACTCCATCGCCGCATGAGTTCGAGCATGACCCTTTTTCTGGGTATCAAGCTTGGCTACCTGTGAAATATGAAGAGAAACTTACCAGCAAGCTGTGCTTCCTCAAGCCTCCTTTAAACTGGTCTTTATTGCTCTTTCAAAGCATAAAATTTTATCTATTTTATTTTTTGGTCCAAGCATGCAGCTCATATTGTTTACTAAAACACCAAACACTCTGAAGTTTCTGCAAACTTTGAAGCTGCCCAAGCCAGGCATTTCTGTTTTGGACTTGTGCTCCGACTTGAGACGTAAACTCCATCTGGTTTGTGTGTGAAACATTGGCTCGACTGGTGAAAAAAATCAAAACTTTTTTGCAAACATATTTATGTAAGACGCAATATCTGAACAGAACTTTGTAAAACCTTGAATATCATCAAGTCTATCCATGATGTAGTTTTGTTGGAAAAGATGAAAGTAATGTATATGTGTTGCACACGCATAATTCCAATAAGGTCTGAAATACAGTGAAATTATTGGTTGTTTCGGCATTTATGCATTTACCTGCTAATCCTTTGGCTTTGGTATAAGCCGGCACATCCCTGTCGTTAGAATAAATGCACATACCCTGATTCGCATGAACCACCCTCGACCACAAATAGATTTTGTTAAGCAGAGTAACTCACGTGTAACTGGAAACTACTGAAAAGATTGCTCGGTTTTAGTGTCGCCAGACAAACAATAAAAATGCCGGCTGGGCTGTGGATGAAGTTGATGTCTCCCGGTGCGTTAACTTTTGCTGTTGAACCCACTGAACCCTGCTCACACCAGACTCTCCGCAGTTTCTGTAAATGTTATGAAATGTTCAACACCTTGATCTTGCAAAATATTGGGCATTGTGGCATTTCTGGGATTTACGGAAAATGGCCAACGCTGTGGTGATGGCGTTGCTTTAAATACTACAATAAATACAACAACTAACAGAAAATCGAGGCCATTGAGCAAAAGTGCTTTGTTCTTATGTTAGCATTGCAACACGTTCCCGCAGCTGAAACTAACATGTAAATATCGTAGGTTTTCAAGTTTTGAAAAGCAGCTGCAGGCACTAGAAAGCATCTCGGTTTAATTTCAACCTCGGCGATCCAATAACGTTGTTCCGATCACACCATATCATTGACACTGCCTTGGTTCTCATGAAAAGCTAACTTTGCAGTGAAACCAGTTAATTTTCCAACAGTAAACAACATAGGCGTAGCCAGGGGGGGCAAAGTGGCCATGGTACCCCGCAAATTTTTAGAAAATCTAGTCATTTTGTGCTTTGAGAGGCGTTTTTCTAAACAAAATAGTGTTATTCGCCTAAAATCAAACATTTTGGCCCCCCTCAAATTTTTGGCTGGCTACGCCAATGGGAAACAAACACGCCACGTTGTTGTGCTGTTCACTGTGACCAGTTGCGCCCAATATATATTTGATAAAAGGTAGACAACACTGTAAATTTTGTGCCTCTGTCACTTCCTGAGTCGTTTTGCAAACCGCAGCGGTTCTTTGGTCATATTTCCAACGCGGATTTTTAAAATCCATGAGGGTAACCAGTTGTCAGGTAACGATGACAAGATGTCATCAAAGTAAACCTTGACAATATTGCAATAACCACGCAGGATTTATAATTCAGTTGCGCCTTCTTGCATTTGGTTATCTGCTGATGTTGCAGCTCGAAGTAACTGTCATACACCAAACTAAGTACTATGCCCCCTCCAGTGCAAAGCAGGGAACTGTCTCACACTTTGTGCTAAAAGCAAACGTTTTGCTGCAGGGTACTCAGACCGCAGGTGAAAAAGAATAGACAGAGTGCAGCAACTGCAACAGAAGTGCAATGTGAAGGAACAGGAAAGGTTTGGGAAAACGGGGAAAGATTAAACTCAACCTGTGTTTTTAAGCAACTGGCCAACCACTTTTTGAGTGTGACATTGACATACAGCAGTCATTTAACGACGTGTTTCGACTGCTTTTTTGGCNATCCTTGTAAACCACTTGACAAACTAAAGCTTTTCTTGATATTCTTTTTGAAATTTTATCATCGTAATNGGTGGTTCTCCCAGCAGCGTCTGTTTCTCCAATTTTGCGTGTTTTTTAAAACCTATAGACTAAGCTTTGGGTTTACGGCCAGCTTGATAAATGCGTTTTGTAAAAGCTAGTAAGCGAAGGTGAGCAATGAAGAAACATTCGTGATGCGGCGAAGACGTTTGTCTGGTGGAAATAACCAAACGTCATTCTCAAGTTGTGCGCATTGAAGCGATTGGTGGTTTCGTCCAACAGCGAAATGTCGAATCACACCAAAGTTAGGCTGCAATCAGCCAAAGTGATGAACAGTGGTGGACTAAGGGTTTAGGGAGCCCGAGGCAAGGCTGAAAAGAGGAGCCCTCTGATGATGTCGGCATACTCAGTCAACCGACTGACATAACAGAAAATGCAAAAGAGTATTCATGATACACAACTATAAAAACACTGAAAGTTGGGAAGACAAACCTAGCAACACATAAAAGTTAAGCGATAGCAAGCTGGCATTGCCCCCCACTTCTCTAGTTTTACAGCTGCTGTTGGGGGCCCTTTGAAAGCAGGGTACTTACACATTACAGTTGCTATTGGGGGCCCCTTTGAAAGCGAGCATTTATTTATGATCTGGTTGGGAGTATATTATATGAGTGTATAATAAGTTTTTAACCAAAAAGTAAAGGAAATTTACACGCGAAACACTTCGAGGGGGGCCTAAAAAGGGGAGCCGATGCAAGTGCCTCGGTCGCCTCCCCTTAAACACACCACTGGTGATAAAAAATGGGATGTATTCTTGTATCCGGGGGAACTTTCCGTCTCCCATAGATGCGCCCTTGTGATTACAGCTGAGGAATTCTTTCATTATCATGCTTTCCAATGATCTTTCTCGCATTTTTCTATAGAAAGAATTCTTGCTAATATTTGTGCCTAACTTTGTTTTTAAGAGGTGATTACAATTTAATGGAAAATGATTTGCGAAACAAATGTAGACAAAACATTTCAACTTAAAAAACAAAGGACAACTAAAATCATCAATTGTGCGTTGATAGTTAAGTGGCAGGTGAAACAATTGAACACTTCTGTAATTATTTATGGTAAAGGGCTCGGGAGTAAGATTTACCCAGTGTAGCAACACTAATCTTTTCGTTTCAATAAAATTGTTGCTACTTCTTTACCAAAAATATTTTCATGGAATTGCAAGGATTTAATATTACACACAATATTAGAACGTCTGAGGAAGATGCAAACAAACTTACTCTGATAGTATCTAAAAAAATTCATTCTGATCTCGTAAAGCTACCAACGCGAGTCATGGTTCAGCCAAGCGCAAAGGGAAAAGAGCTTTTGCAAGTGAAAAACATGACGTAATCCAAGTATGGTTCCGAAGCATCTCAGATCATTATCCAAGAATCGAAATTTCTACATCAGACCACTGGAGAGGGATTAATGTCAACAACGTCAGCATTACAACATTGCACCTGCATGTCTGAAACTGATGTTGAGACAGGTCTTTTCAGTTGCTAGTGAGAGCACCCTTCAGTGCTAGATAAACAGAACTTCAAAGGGAAAAGAGTTAAAACTAAACAACAGTATAGTTTTCAAATTAAAATGTTAGCAATCAAGTATTATGATAATTTTGAAGAAATCACACAGCTGCCAAAAACAATCGCAGCATTATCTCAACTCAAAATACGAAACGAAGTTTTATTTGTTTTCTCACTCTCGACTGCAACGGTTGGATTTCCGGGAAATAAAAATAATCCTGTCAGAAACGTGATGAGTTCCACATAGATTTTGCTTCTTCGCATATTTGTATGCGAGGGTTTTTGGGTGATTTAAAGGATATGTGCAATATAGAGATGTCATCTTACTTTGCGGATTAAAAACTCGGGTTGCTGCATGTTGCTATCCAATGAATCTGAAAATTTCTTACAATTACTGTTATTTTGTAGGTTCTAGCAAAATTATTTCCAACACATAAGTGAAGACCACAAGCGCACAAGACGGGGCTTGGTAGAGCAGCTGCCATACCAAACCCTCCTGCAATATTTGAAAAGATCATGAGAAACGGGCGGTGTTTTCGGAGTTTCTAGACAAAAATAAACACATTTTTTGGGGAAAAATCAGGTCAGACGTCTGAAAACGGGAAGGCGACGTTAACGTTTTCACCAATGTGTGGAATAAATGAACGACGTTTATGCTCTTGACTTTATTTTGAGAGAAAATTTATGGAAATTTCCATCAAGTCTGAGACGATGCGGTTTGCATAAAAACGGCGTTAGAAAATGCGAAAATACAATTCTTCAGAGCAAACAGCTTCCGGTCCCCTGAGAAAAGTTTTTCGCATGCCAATGATAAAGACTGTTGGCATGATAAAATAAAATACCACTTGGATAGTCGATGAAACCTTGTGGCCTGTCAGGATAGTTACTGTACTTGGGATTATGTTTGCGAAGAACGTGTAACACATGATGAAACACACGGCAAGCATGGAAATCTGCGGACAATGTTTCAATTACGATTTGAGATCAATGTTTCCATGTTATAACACCAATTTACACGGCCGCACTAACAAAACTTGTTTGCAGACATGGCATGAGCAGAGATGGAGAGGTTTACATTTTTTCGAAAAGAAAATGCATGTAAGTTAAGCAACACTGAGTTTTCCTAAACTTTCTCCGATGACCGTCAAGTGGAGAATCAGTTTTTTTCACCCAAGTAGTCAGTTATCGCGTACCGTCACGATTTCCTGGAGATAATGGACCTGTGGAAAGCAATCGTTCAAAAACCACTCTATTTGATGCAGTTGTTTTCTTAGCGAATTGAGATTGATGAACTTCATTGACTGCTTTCAAGGAAGAATCTTACGGAGATTAACTTTTAAATCTTTTACGCACAGACCTTGATCCGTTGACGAGCTGGCACGCGAAGCTCAAGCACTTCAAACCACGAGCAAATAACTACTAGCTATCAAAGGATCTTGATGTAAAATAATGCAATATATGCGAAACGACCTTTACGCAATATGGTATATGATGGAAAGGTTTGGTGAAAACGTTGTCGATGGCCTTTCCGTCGGGGCAGATAAGTGCAATCCTGCCTTGTACCAACAGCTCTCGGTGCAGATTTTCTGGAAATAGATACTGTAGAGAATTTATTCACGCCTCGTCTAGCGGACGCCTGTTTTAGGAAAAACAAGCTACACGAAAACCTTGGCTTGCAAACAGCAAACACACCCGGGAACAGACGTTATTAAAGATTAAAATTTCGAAGGAATGTTGTTGGATTGGGGATTTGAAAACTTTCTGCAAGCTTGCGGTTGCGGCGGCCGCGGCAACTGACAGCTGGTTAAGTGCCGGTTAATCTGTTTTCAAGTTAAACAACCTTACTTTGCTGAAATGATCCATATCCACGATAACATACCACCATGGGCGTAGGAAGGATTTTTTCCAGGGGGAGGGCAATAGTGGATTCTTCCTGGGGTAACCAAAAAGATTTTTCCAGGTGCGGCCAACAATGGTTAAATTTCATTTTACCCACTCCCATCTATGAGAACGTTTTTTGCTAAAAAAAGCAAATTTCAAACTTTTAAATCCAGAGACAAGGGAAATCAAATTTCAAAATCCAGGGGGACAAGCGCCCCCTCCCCTACCGACGCCCATGCATACCACTGCGTGTTTCGAGTTTTCTAGACACAGCATTTTTCATTCGTTGCATCAAAACGTTTGCAGAGTATCCGTGCAAAGGAGCACAAACCGCATTAACCTTTACTGCAAAATCTGTACAGCGCACTTGATTTCACTGAAGCTAACCCATGCCCATCAAAAACTTAAGATCGGAAACAATGGAATGTAACATGAATTTGCATCGAGCAGCACTACGTACATACACACAGTAAGTCTTTGTAAAGTTTTGTAGGTTGAACAATTAACGAGTCCTAGGTTTATTGACGGCAGCTTGTATTGCATAAAACTCTTCTTTTGTTCTCTGCTTTCGCAAGTTAGCGGCGTTTAACTTCTGCCTATATCTTTGCTTCTGAAGATGCTCAGGTGAATATGATAAGTTTTAAACTACGGGGTGGCATTTTCATCTCACAGATCGTTTGATAGCTGTGCGAAATAGTCATCAATACAGGTAGTAAAAATGGTTGATGATATACCTGAGGAAAAAATAAACTATCTAAATCACCCAAGAGCTCGTTAATTTTTTGGTAACACAATCACTTTTCCAGGCATGTTTAACTAGCGATACGAAAAATTTACTTTAACCATGCTTGCTGCCTATGTCTTTACCCTGAAAACACGGTTAGTGTTCTGCGAGTATGTCTAGTTGTGTAATGGTGTCAGCACGGGTTTAAAATCCTACTTCATGATCATCGTTTTTAATCATCCAATAACTATTTATTGAATCACAATAACTACAGACATTTTGCATATTAAACACACTTAAACATTACTATTGCATAACTTTTTGCTTGCCATTCCAGTTTCTCAATAATATTGTTTGTTGTACTTAATAGGCCAGGCATTGGTAAACTACGGCCAGTTGGTCACATGCATTCCATTAAACTCGTAATCTAGTCCGCCGAACCTGTCCAAATTACATTACTATGTCCAATTCAGTTTGTGTACAAATTATACTTATATTAGTTTAAACAAACCAGACCTGATCCCAAATGGCCCGATGTCAAATTTTAGAAACCAACGCGGCGCGCTAGTCAAAAATTTGATCACACCTAGGTTGGACATCATGTGCTTTAAGCACTGTTTGGAGGGCAGTTTTTGCACTCAAAATTTTATATGGTATGCACTCCAAATTTCGGGTGTACTACTTGCCGAGTGTTTTCTTGTTTTAGGGTTGGTTCTTGTCCTGGTTGGAATCATTCTGCTTCAAAACGTTTTGTTGTACCCTTCTTCATCGTTTGTGTCAGTTCTTGTAGTCTACTGTTAGGCCGCACTAGATCTCGGAGCAGGTGTTGAGCAGCCATTCGACTGTCTCGTCATCCAGAACCGTCAGGCCATGCATTCCATAAGGAAGTCAATGGATTGGACAGTGAAGGACAACATGGTTAACGGTCTATTCTTCTGCGCCACACTCACAAGCCACAGATGGGTCATACCACATATGTGCAAGCAGGAACGGAAACATCAGACACCGGCACGGAGGCGGTTAAGCCTGACCCATGCTGTTCTTGGCAGGGTCATTCCAGGAGGGTTAGGTGTCGATGTGGGAGCTCAGTTCAGTTCATTTCAGTTTATTTCTGCATCCTGACCAAGCACAAAATACTTTATCAGGACTACAGGGACAGAAAGCGACGGCCGTAGCTGTCATTTAAGTCACTGCCCCCACAAGTTCACGCAAAACAACAAAATACAAATGAAACACCATAGCAACAAAAAAAACATACATAGTAAAGACAGTTATTCGGCTGTCAACAGTCCTCACATAAACACATTTTGGAAACACTCCCACCATCAAAAATCCATTCCAAATTGTGTTTGGAAACACTGATTCCACACAGGCTAGCCTTGCAAGGCCTTGACAACATGAGACGACAAAGTACCTACGCCTGGCCAACCCATTTCAGTAACCCAAAGTCAACAATAAAACAAACAAATAAACAACTGAAAAATGAGACACATGTCCAACAAGCTTCAGTGTACATAAAACCTTGACTGGACGTTATCATTCAGACATAAATAAAACAAAATGTAAATATCAAAGGCAAAGCAATCAGACAATCATTATTATTAGTCATTTCAAAACATGTCCAGCACATGCACACATTATTTTGTTTTCAACCAGTTTCCTAAGCCAATGTCATTGCATGTGTGAGAATAAAACTAAGTATAATTTTCTAATAGGTAATCACAGTAAAGCTTTTGAAATTGGATAAATGTTTTGTTTTTAATAGTTATTGGTATGGAGTTCCAAACTTTAGGCCCTAAGTACATGAAACTGTTTTGATCTTGTTTCCGATGTCTTAAAGGAATTACATAATTATCTTTTGCTGAGTGTCTTGTGTTATAATTATGCCTATCAGGAACAAGTTGGTAATTTCCAATCAGTAAAATAGGAGTTTCATTGCTTTGCAACTTGAACATATGCTTTCCAAGTTCATAAGGTTGTAGTTCATTTAGTTTTAATATTTTGTGTTTTTTATATAAGGTGTTTAAATTTGTATGTCTATTTGCAAATGTTATACAACGAACTGCGCGGTTATTT
>JGI24158J21664_10008861_pt1 | contig 13414 bp, 7 predicted proteins | sample Ectturendosymbi3_FD_21664 | JGI IMG/M metagenome (IMG submission 21664) | reverse complement strand
CACTTAAAGTTCAAGATGAGTCATATTACAGACAGCATGCTACTGCAACACAACCCGCGAAAACGTGTTGGTCCGCGTGTTCGTTTAACCCCAAAACTTTGTTCGGTTCACACATTTAGTTATCTTATCGGTTGCATAACGTCATTTTTCCTTCTGCAGCCGTAGTATCAGATTAATAAGCTATTTACCTCTTGATGCAAAACATTGTGCATTTCCATTAAAAACAGTTTTTATTCTTCCTTTTTTAACCGATCCATTTAAGCTATGCAAAATGTGATAGCTTATTTTTATTAACTAGATTTCAATACCGTGAAACATTACTCGATCCTTTTCTTTATAACAAAGTGACAATGGAAATACTAATAACTGAAATGCCTAACCCCGTCTTACAGTCTATTGCTTAGGCCGTTTTTTATTATCGGAAGTTTTGTTTAGAGTTTAACATTTACAATTCGTCTGGTTGTCGAACGATTCTCCTATAGTAATTCCACTTTGAAGCAGGGTATTTTTAGAACAAAAAAGCGTTACCACCAGTTTGTTTTAAAAACTTAAGTACTTCGTGCTTCAAAAGTCTAATTAAAGGATAAAGAATGTTGGGCAGCTTTGATAAGCTTCTGCCTTGGGCATGTTCTTAACAAAAGATATGTTCGGTTCCCTGGAAGTAAAGAAAAATCTTGCTATTCATAGAATGAAACAACCATGAGGTTTTGGAAGTTTATTCAATGTTGGGATTTTCAATCAAATTCCCATTAAGTATTTTTATACCTCAACCCTTGTCTCGCTATTGGAAGTACTGTAATTTTTGACTGAACGTGCAATAGGTGTCAGTTTTGCATGGCTTTAATCAATAATGTTCTTTGGCAACCACGCAATTTTTTCACGTTTATGCACATCTGTTATTGATGCAATTGCTCGAAGATTTAAAATTACGCCAAGCCTTGAAACATCCCAATGAGTCACTTTCACATTTCAAGTTGCTTGTGCACGCCAGTAGCAAGCGACGGGAAAAGGGTAAAATTTTATTGGAAAACTGTCCGTGTAGTGAGAAAAAAAATGAGTAACAGGCTTTGGCTTCCACAACGTTTGCTCCAAATGTTTCAACTGATGTTGGTATTTTATTTAATTATTGGGTGATTAGCATATCGATATTATCAGTTTGTCTCGACGTTGGGTCTAGTTTCGGCGATTTTGGCCTATCCTTCATCGCTACCATCCAGGTGAGGCCTTTGGTAAAAAATACCGTTCATGCACCAGAAATAACCAAAGAATATTTTGAATCCGGTTCTTTAGTGAAAAGCCAACAGTAATAATTTTATCAATGTTCCAACTAAACGTAAAAAAGATCTTTAAGATTTGTTCATCAAACTCTACCGATTTACTGTAATGTTTGTTGAATAAAAAAATCAAAGAAATCAAGTTAGAAGTTTAGAAATAATAAGATTTGTATGCAGAACACAAAAAGAATGAAAACACAATTCTGGCTGGTAACTTGCAAATATTTTCCTCAAGTACGCTGGCTACAGCTCGTTTCAATTCACAGTCAATAAGGTCTGAATTTTGTTTGTTACAAGCCAGCTTGTAAGATATTTACTCAAGCAGGTGGTCTGTTGACTACAAATGACGACATTGTTTTGTCAAGTTCTGGGTTTCGGTATAAATTCTGCTAACTTTTCGGAGTTTTGCTATCTTTTCATTTATTTAACATTTCCTGTTTCTGTCTAAGATCACAGCACAAAAAACACAATAAATGCTGCCGACTCACTTAACGCCCTGTAAACAACGTTTGGAGAAAGTGATTGCAATCAGTAAAGTTTCCTCTAATACAAATGAAAAAGTAACTACGATCCGCAATGAGGGTAAGCAAGGAATCTGTCAGGAACTTTTTAATAGGAAATCTATTTCACGAAAGATTACGCATCCTCAGTCTTTAAATCTGCAAGCAAAGCTTACGGGTGAAAAATTGAAAGGCTAAAGTAAGCGCAGAGAAAGCAAACAAACTCAAGACTAAATTGAATAAATCAGAGAACAAGCTCAAAAATGAGAACATTTTAAACTAACTGACTGACGCCAATAACAAAAAGCTGCGACAAATAAGAACTGGGACCAATAGAAACTAGAAAATACTTTTATTCAAACAAATGGTTCCACTGCACTTTCGAAACTAACCATCTGACGCCAACGGTCAAGAAACTCCTCAGACCTATAAAAAATCCCGCGGTAATGACTAAGAAGATAGGAAGAACGCTTGAGTGAGTTTGCATTCGATACGGTGGCAACAAATCTCCGGAGTACAAATGAAAAAATATAAAATCGCTACCAAGAGATGGAAGCAGTGATTCACAGCACGAACTGTCCAGCAACGTTAGCGGAAGAAAACTGCATTCTTACCCTGCTCTGACATAAGGCTCTGAGTTTGGACATTGGTATTGTATACACTGAGTAGATAGGTGTTGCCAGTATGGGTCCAGGTTACCAGCTCCCCATTTGCAATTGGTTCCCTCCCTGCAGACAGTATCGCCCCATCCATCAAAATCTGGATACGCACCTGACTGATTGCAGCAAATACTTCGGAGGCTATACATTTTTCAGGAAACAGTTGAAACTATATACACGATGTAGGCGCGTACACTCCTGGCCTGTGCAAAATGCAGCTTTTATGATAAGAGACGATAAACCTAAGGGTTTATCGCAGATATCTTCAGTGTTAACCAAGTTTGGGACGATTGCCTTAATTTCATCCAAGATCTCTGCCTCTTAGAAACTAATTCCCCGGCATTCGCCTGCGTGCGTTTTGAGTATAAGTGGCATGCTCTTCGATTAATGTCATGAAAACAAATGGCATCAACATCGGCAAATAACGATCATTTCAGTTTCGTTTATACGTCACTTCGTTTAGATTCGGTTTCACTACTCCTTTCGGAGTGTCACGAGTGGTCTGCGGCGCCCATTTCCTCTTGCTCGCGCCGTGGGCCACGCGGCTACTTCCGCAGTGAATGCTGCACTGGTGGCAAGTGAATGGCAGCACCGCGCATGAACTGTTCCCTTGCACCCACCCATCAACGCCGTGCACGAGGCTGGACAGGCCGCAAGTACCATTTTTCAAGACTTCTGTGTAACTCCACCGAGAATCGAACCCAGTTTACCAGCCTTCGTGGCGTGTGCTCAACCAACCGTATCCCTTAGCAAAATAACGGTTACAAAAAGTTGTTCTCATGATGTGAAGGCATAGGATGGTTGCGTGACAGTGAGCTTTGCAGCTGGTTGATGTCAGTTAAACAACTAACTTCATCGTAGGTAAAAAAATGTGTTCAGGATAACAAAATCGCTAAACCTCGCCGAATTGAGTACAGTTTCTTATTTTTATGGGTTCGACATTATTTGTGTTCCCGAAACCTGACTAGAATCTTCTGTTTTAAATAACCTGCTACGTCTTCCAAGTTTTTGTTCTCTATTCCGTTTTGCCCTGAATCTCCATGGAGGCGGATTTTTGGCCTACGTTCAGTGTAGCATTTTTTTGTCAGCGTAGACTGAATTTAGAATGTGCCGGCACAGAAATACTGTGGCTCGAATGTTAACATTTCTAGTTTCCCCCATCTGTATTATTGCTTCCTCAATTACATATAACTATGGCTGAAACCATTATAACAGTGTACTTGCGCTAGCACTAACCAATATGTTCAAAACTTAGAAACATGTAATACGTATGGAGCACAAGATCGAAAGACTGAATTATGTAGATGTAGATCTTCTAGTAGACAAGTGTTTATTATTCACTTTAATACTAGGAGTTTACATTTAAAATTTGGCAACTTTTGACAGATGAGTAATCTAAACTTAACAATAACAGTAATTATAATGTCATGCAATTACCTGGATATACTTTCATTAATAAAAACTTCATTAATAAAAACTCATTGTCAAAATAAATTATCTCTAAAATCAGAATTAATTTGGACTTACACAATGACCACATTGAAGATATGTGGAAAGAAGTAACAGATTTTAAGCATACGTCTTTTCAGTGGGTGCATTATACTCCCATTCTAATAAAAATACAAAGCATTTTGGAGAAATCTTGGAAACTAGTGTGAAGATTGTAAATGTGGAAAGGAAAGTCTTTTACCTGCTTAGAGGATTTAATAATTTTGCCTTGTCTAATAATAACACTGTGGACGAAAGGTTTATAAATAACATGCAATCTATAGGTGTCCATCAGATGTTCACCCTACCTACAAGATTTGTTACATCAAAAACCCTCACTACTTGACCACATACTGTAATGACTTCGTGCATGAACTACAGCCTGAAGTATTAGGCCTACAATATAATATCAGTGATCACCATCCTATCTTTCTTCTAGCTAAAACAGTACCTAAACAAAATAAGTTAAATGGAAAAGATGTTACAAACAATTCCACCCAGAATTTTGTGACGCACGTATCAAGAAATTCACAAGAATTTAACCAGTAACCATGAATCTGGTTAGACCAGGAATCTGGTTAGACCAGGTGATCGCAAGATCTTTAAGTACCGGTATACGTATAAAGGTTTGTACTTTTATACAAATACACGTACAAAAGACTTAGCTATCAGCAGCTGATTTGCTCAAGCGCTTTGTCGATCAATCCTATCGAAATATGCATAAATTTTGTATATTTCGAGTAAGGGAGGGAGGGGGTATTGGCATGATGGTAGTGGATGCGTTGTGCACCAAAGAAGCAGAGGTCGCTGAGGTCTCCAATGCCAATTTGTCGAAAACAAATTTGACAAGTAGATGTAAGATCAAGCTCTGTAATTGTGACTCACGAGGCAATTCGCTTAGGAGACAAGCCGGTTCGACGCTTCGACCATATTCAGCTTTTATTGTTGTTATTTAAACCTGTCGAAGCTCCGAAACCTCACCTCATTTAGAGGTGATGTATTTTTGCAAACGGACACTGGACTGCCTTTCGTAACGGAAGTATGTTGGTCTTTGAAAGTAGTGATTGGAAATCACTCAAATGTTGCCGAAAAGGCAACTGTGCAAAGCTTGCACCTACGTGTGCCGAAAGTGCGGAGCAGGGACGCCGGAACAACAGAAGGGCAGGGGGGGGGCAGTGAAAAAGTTAAGGGCAGTGGAAACATATGAAAAACAAATAAAATCGTTCCCAATTATGCTTGCTTCTAATCAACAACAATGTTGACCTCAAAAATAATGAAAGAACTATAGAAAATTTGTTTCAATTTGATCTTGATATNCCATGAAATTACCTATGGTGCTGTTATGAAAAAGACAACTCCGCCTCCGTTGCCCCCTTTNTGAAAGGTCAGGGGACAATGCCCCCACCCTCCGGCGTCCCTGCTAACCGCTATCAGCACTCACTGTCTCGCTGCATTACTTGCCACAGCATGTCTGCGTTGAGCAGCCACATGCGGCAAAACGCCTGCTACCGTAGCGTGAAGGGAACACAGAAGATTTGTTGCCTGCCAAGTTACACAATAAAGACCAACAGCAGAACAATCCGCTCTCAAGTCGGCAACCTGACTCTGCAGGCAAAGGAGCGGACATGAGTAAACTGCAAGCTCATCACTGCATGACACCGGAACAGTACACCTGGCTCTTGTACAGTGTTAGCGTTATAGCGGCAAATAAACTGTCATTGCCACAAATAAATCAATTTATCGGAATTGAGCTGCTGACGTCAGGATTTTTAGAAAATCGTGGTTCTTAGCCCCAATTTCCGGGGAGGCAAACGCCTGTTTTGCCGCCCCTGTGGGCGCCCATGGCTTTGACGTATCACGAGTTCAAAACTGTTTGCTTGAGTTCAGTGCAATCGCGCAATGTAATAGCCATTCGTTTCGCATTTACATGTTCAGCAACAACACTGACGTCTGAAATAATAACTAATTATACAAAATCATTCTGAGTTTGTGTGCCTGAACAGCTGCAATAACTTTGGTTCAAGTCGATTTTGATAATTCATGAAATTACTTACGATACTGTTATATAATAGCACCTGTCCCCGTTGTCCTCCTTTCAAAAGACAGGGGGAGCAGTGCTACCTCACGCACCCCCGTTCCGGCGTCGCTGGTGCGGAGCACCTGCATGAATCGACCACTCGCGTTTTCTGCAAGGACTGCTAACAGGCAAGAAATATAGGTTCTGTTGTATACACCATTTGAACGTTGCTATGATTTTTTGAGAGATCTGTTGTTTCAAATGTCTCAGCTAATAAGCAGATACAATGCAAACGACCATCGTGCAAGAAAGTAACCAATTTTTAGTAGAAATTGTTATACATTAAAACACATTGGCAATTGCGTAGAAGATGTTTTTCTGCAAGCGCAGTGTGTCGAATTACTTTTCCAAATATGCTTGCTAGTTGTAAAAGTCAATAGCACATTTGTCTATCAAACAAAGCCTGCTGTGACACTTTGTTTTAGATTGCTTGTTGTCGATATTTTGCCGCTTATTGGCAGGGGTTTTCGTAAAAGAGCTTTGCCATTTTTGGCTGAAAGAACCTTATGCACATAAAATTAGAAAATTATCCTGAAAGTAACTAATTTTCATGTCTTAGGCTGGCTTTCCATTAGTAATAATGGTAAAAATAAGAACCATTTGAAAGTCTAAATTTTCAATATTTTTTGTTTTCGTTCAAAAGGGCACACATCCAGTAAACGATAAGGTTAAAGCAGATACCATGGAACAATCAATACCAACATTTTACCGAGATAGCTTGGCAGCAAAGAATTTGCATTGAACCAGCAAAGCAAATAAACAGCACTAATTTTAAATTGTGTTTTTTTCCCACTTTGTTTATTTAGAACAGGGGTCTTCAAACAACTATCGACAGGCCAAATCCGGCCCACGAAGTCAATTCATCTGGCCGGCGAAGACGTTTTATCAATCATGAAAAAATAGCATATTTACGAAAAACTTTTTGAAGTAGTGGAATGCACCATATCCTGAAAAAATCACATGAGGTAAGATGTACCACACTCTGACTGTTGTGTAACAGCTCATGAGGCCGTCGAACAAAAAAGTGTGGAGCCCTGGTTTAGAATATATTTTGTTTGAGTATGTACATGGTGGCTGCATATCTTAGTCGACCAATAGCTTTCTGCTTTGCCTATAATATAAATTTTAACGTTGTGTCTTTTTCTAAACTGACACTGCGTTGGTCTCTCTTTTGGCTTGAAGGACATAAAGTGTGTTGTTGCGTGTCTTTGCTTGTTTATTTCATTTTTTATTTTTGAGTTGATTTCCCCAGTAATTGAACTGACAGCTGATTTGACGAGAAATGTCGCAGCATACAAATCATGATTTTACGTTAAGTATATTCTCATACTGCAAACCTCGTATAGCACTGCGGACCAACTGTGTCCGATACCAAGAAGCACGTAGTTGCAATAAGAACATCATAGATGTAACCTGATTGAGATGTTGTTGGTCTTCCTTGACGGACCTATGGAAAGGGTGCTTACCGCAAATGCTGGTTGACGCTATCCCGGCAAATATGGAGGCAAAAAGANAGTGATGCTCTTATGTTAAAGATATTATAGCATACATACAGANATGTATTTGCGACGTTTTTTTCAAGCATAGTTTAGAAGCTGAAGTGCTGCAACNGTAAGGTCGGTGTTATAACCTGTTGCAATAAGTCAATGTCTAAGAAACGCCTTTNGTATTTTTTTAGCACTTGCAGAGATTTCATGTCACACNAAATCTTTTTTCCAAGTTTGTGGATATCACTAAGCAGCAGAACCCTGGAGTGCAGTTGACAATAAATTGCTACTTTTATTCTAATTTACCTCAAGCACTGAAATGGCATTGCTTGGGTGAGATATGTTGCGTCGATGTGGCAACTGATACGGACGGCACTGCCACGGCGCTATTACCCGACGCTTTTTTGCATAACCTGCGTNCTGGTTGAACAGCATTGCGCGTGNNTTGCTTTGCTTCCTTTCTAAAAGTGGACAATAGAGCGGGTGTGTTGCACTTTGCACCCAGCTGACAAGAAGCATTGATACAACTTTGCCAGCATAGCAATTCAACACCGCGCACGCGATATAACCGAAAGCGTGAAAACGTCCTCCATACGGAAAGATCGAAAGCGAGTTCCTAGCGCATGATAATATATACAGAGAATTGACAACGACAACTGACATTTTGCAGGTGAGAGAATTTGTTCGATTTGCAGCACACAGCACGTCTATCTCAGCTTGTGATAAAAATCTGACAGTACCAAACGTTTTTGAAGCTGGACAACAGCAACCACACCAATTAGAGCTCAACCGGCGATTTGCAGTAAGTTCCGACATTAACGGTTTTGTGCGCAAACTTGTGGTTACAACGTTGCAATAAGACGTGAAATGAATCAATCAAATTTTAAATGGTACCACGTTTGGCAATTAAGGAGCTGGTTTGAATCATTAAACGTACTGTCAGCGGCTGGGCTAACAACGCCAAGACCAAAAGCAATCCACAACAACGCAATGACATAAAACAACAAGGTTAATTAGTTAGAAGTCAGAGACACAAAGCAACAATCCGAGTCATAGAAGCAGAAAAAAGGATCAATCTCCAGAAATACAAGTCCTTGTGGGGCAGATGAAACAGTGTCATAATGTGATGTCATAATGTAAGCAGAAACAGAACATCTGTAATCGAAATCGTGAGACAAATAAATAAGGGAAAGAAACAAATGCAAGTAACCAAAACGAAAGAAACACAAGGTAAAGGACAAAAGAAAGGCAGCATAAAAGGAAAGAACAAATAAAGGCAATCAAAAAAGGTGAGCCACGAGTTCTGCCGATTCGGTTAGAATAATCTTTGGTTTAAAGATCAACGCTAACTCTTTCCAAAGTGCACAGGGTTAACGAAAGACAATTNGGAATCGTAAATTCTGTTGATCATGCAGCCTTGTCTTTGAAACCAGAAGTCGGACAACTGGGGTAAATTAGCCCAAATGGTTTAAAATTGAAAGTATTTAGGGTAAAATGTTGTCATAAAATTTCTTTCTTTAAAAGTTTTCGGGCTATTAATATTAGGCATAATCAGTTTCTGTTCCTGAATAACTGTGGTGTGATTTCATTTTTCTTAAAATAGTTTTTGGGCAAAATCCAAAAAAGTTTCCCGACTCCTGTTTTACTTGAAGAATTATGATTTTTCAAGAAAATTTTCTATATCATTTCTTAACCGCAATTTCAGATTGCAGTTACTTTAACTTGTTCGCCTAACCTGTGGTTCAATGTAGCAAAAACGGTTCTGCGGTATTTTATTACTCAAGCCAGGATGGCAGGTGCCTTCACATTCGTTGGAAATGCTTATCAAATTTGTCTCTACGAGAGAAACCACTGCTACTCGTGCTGGATGTGCTCAGCGCTGGCTAGGTAGGGAAACGGCAGCAGAGATGCTGTGAAAGATGACCCACGACCCAACATACTCCAGCTGAACACCTGGAGACTCACCACAAACAATATCAACGTTATCGAGCAGCTAACCTAAAAGAATTCAAAGCCAAATCCACAGTAACGACGAAAAATAGCGAATACGTGCTAAAGATGAGATTACGAGAAAAATCAAAGGTAATATCTTTACTACTACAGTCATTTGCACATGTTCAATCAGTCGATGCTTAGCGAGCTGCAGCAGGCGCGTAGCTATATCTAAGAAATAATTTGAGTATCCCTCAATATCAATTGTCGTGTTGATATTACAACGGCAAAACATAATTGAACTGACAATCCAACTGCAACTTGGTCTTCAGCTATTTTACATATGCGCAGTGTTTCTTTAAGGTGCTTTGAGAGGCTGTTTCGGACTCTCAAATTTTTCCAACAGTCTTCCAAAGTACAGTAGAAACTCGCTGCATGACCACCACCAAAATACACTAAAACCTCTCTTTAAAGCCGTATCGGTATTTAGATGAAATACTGTAGCTGAGATCTCTTAAATTATCCTAGTGGGCAATAATGTCAAACCTTAATAAAACTGCATATACGTACAGTCTAGATCAGCTATGTCCAACCCGCGGCCCAGTTAATGTTTTCCCTGCAGTAAAAGTATCGTACATACTGACAACCTGTCCTTATTTTGACAATCTTGGAATTTGGCATTTCTGATGCAGGTGTTCCTCAGTGCCACTTCATCACGTCTATTACCACTGCAGTTAGGATTCGATCGATTTCAGTAGATTAGCGTAAGCTAAGTTTAGTTTGCTAAAATCAAAGTAAAACATTCAATGTGCGGCCCTCAATAGTATGTCATTCAATGAGCGGACCTGGATAAGGTAGTGACATAATTTTTGGCTTAGTAAGCCATTTGGGTTGGACATAGCTGGTTTAGATCCTCGCTGGTTTGTTTCCTGTTTTGAATTTACAGAAGACATTGGGTATTTTTTAATATTGGCTTCTGCAACAGCATGTGTTATTTAGTGCTCTGTCATTCAAAAATCTGAGAAGCAACTTCGCGGAGGTTAAGCAAACCGGGATTTCATTGCTGGGCTGTGATGCTCTGATCGATGCAGTTGGAACAGCTGCTTACGCAAACGTGGCATTTTTACATGTTACTCATTCATAAAAGAATAAACAAGATTGCACCACGGCTGCTTTGAAAAAATCTTTCCCCTTCAGCAAACTTTAAATCCGTTGCAGTAAATTTACACGTCAGATGAAAAAATATTCCTTCGCCAAGCAGTCAGTAAAAGTAATTGTTTTCGATTGAATATTCCGGGTGAGCACCTTTCATCTAATCAGTGGCGGATTAACCAGGTGGCAAACCAGGCACACGCCTTAGGGCCACAGAAAGATCCAGGACATTTCTGTCAGGCCAAAAACACCCACGCCAGTTATTCAGATCTATCACTATCGTCCGAATCGCTTTCACTGTCAAAAGGGTTTTCATCTGAATGCGAAGCTAAAATGACTTCTTCGGCAAGCCTTCTATCATCCGTCATCTCCAAAATCGCGTTCAAGAACGAATCGGAATTCTCTGCCTGCCTTGCACGATGTCCGCGTGCAGGTTTTTTTTAAAGTTTCGCTTTGGTGACCGCAAGGAAATTTTAAGAGACCGCTTGGAGGACTTTGAGAGACCGTTCTCTATTGATGTGATCTCAGGTCACTATATTTTGAGAGACCGTTGGAGGAATTTGAGAGACCGTTTTGGTCCCTCAAAACACCTTAAAAAAACACTGTCCGCGTGCATCGCACACACGTGCACCCACCACCACACAACCACAGAGCAATGAATTGAAATTTTTCAGTGGTCACTAGTCAAGAGTGCCACGTTCGGATTTCAATGCCAAATTTCCAAATATTCAAAGCGGTTTGGTATGAGAATAGAAAATGCGATTTGGCCCGTACGTCAGGGCTTGGCATGTCTTCGGCCTGTTTTAATGCTGTTGACGGAAAAAAAAACAATATTTGGCATTTTAAAAAACCCGTCTCCTTTGAGCTTGAACTTTTAGATTTTTTTCAGCCTGTTTGGCATTTTTGAAGCTATATGGCATATTTTGCCGAGCGATTTGGCGTATTTCATCTATGTTAACGTAGAAAGCCTGATATTGCTTTTGTGGTTTCTCTGTGACTGTATTATATAGTAGATATTTTACGGAATTGTGACACATTTAACATACCGATTGCCTATGTACCAGATTCAAAGTAATTATAAACTATGGTATAGTGCATGTTTGTATTTTCACTTTATGTTGCATTAAGTGTTTTCTACGAAAGGAGATGGTACTTTTGGCGATTAGCAATTATTTATTTATTTATATCAAACATGCATATATCACTGTTGACCGGCCTGTATATGAATGAATTATTTGCTCGGTTCCATGGCAACAAGCATCACTGCAATTTTGCCAATACTCATTCGGATAATTCAAAACCGACAGCCTTCGATCGCACAAAAATATGATTGAGCAGCGTAAATACTGGAAAAATATGCTTATATTTTGTGTTGCAAGTTGCAATCATTGCCTTTCTCTGTGAGAGAGATTTACTACTTCGGAGCACTGGCAATAATGAGATTGTTGGTTCTGGTAATAATGGCAATTATTTGGGAATATTGGAATTGATTAACCAATTTGATCCTTTTCTCTCCCAGCGTATGCGTCAACATGCAAACGGCGAATGTGCCCATTCATCTTATCTTGGGCTTGCTGGAACAATTCAAAACAACCTTTCATAAATATCAATTGCGTTGTTTATTTACCATTTTCTGCACTGAAAAATATTTATATTAATGTAGTAACATAAAGAACATAATCTACAATTTATCTGATAAAATACTGTATTAAAGGAACCAGACATAGACAAAAAGTTTCTCATAACTTAATTTATTTGATTTTCTATTGCGCTGATTTTCGGAAAAACACCAAATTTAAATGAGTCTACGAAATATATAACTACCAGCGATATGCTAAATAACAAAAAAATCAGGATTTTAACGAGTTTTCGACATGAATTAAGTCGAACAATGGGTTTCTGAAAGGATAGCAATTAAACGCGATGCAGCTCATGCAAGGCTGAACAATTTTAGGAAAAACAAAAAAAAAGAAAAAAACAAATCTGCAAAACTTGTGATAGTCTGTCAGCAGAAGGCAAAGCGATTAAGAAAATCCACCTCGCAAGCATGCAAGATTTAAAGCCAAGAATGTGTTTTTGCATCTAATCCTCCAACTACTTTGCTACAAAATTTGCCATTCTTTTTGTTCTCAAGCACAAGTATAAAAATCCCTTGTAGCCTGCTTGACCACTGACAACCTGCATGATTTTACCATCTATTGAAGCATATCTCGGTAAAACTTTTAACTTCAGAATAAACACCTGCGATGAATCTCTTGTCTTCATAAGGTACCCCGGAAAAAAGCAATATCCTGAACACCTGATGTGATAGGCAAAATTGATAGGATAAACAAAACGTGATAAAGTGAGAAGATCTCTGTTACGTAGGTAATGGTTCGGATTGACGAGGCACGCCAAATTACGATTATGTGCCAAAGATTGGAGTGTGCACACAGTGTAAAAAATCTTTATGCGAAAATAGCATTGCTCTTGTACTGTACAACGTGTCTGCAAAAAGTGAGGTTGAGCTTCCCGTACGTTTTCAGCAGTAATGTGCCAGCAACGAAATATCTGTGAGTGTGATTATGAGCGTGGAGAATTTTCCTAAAACAGAATTGCAAGACATTTGTCGTTGGTGTAAAAAATCTCATTCGAACATGTTGTAAGGATGCAGATGAAAGCCTGGTACAAACACGTTGACAGCCACTATAGTGGACACATTAGTGCTTTAATGTTTTGTGCATTCTTACTGCGTAATTCCCAGTAACGTTCCAGTCGTGATTCAATGTGATGTACTTGTTTGCGAACAGTTCGACCGTCGACATGATAGCCTGCAAACCTACATAACCGCAGTCGGTCGCTGTTT
>JGI24158J21664_10008860_pt1 | contig 13414 bp, 12 predicted proteins | sample Ectturendosymbi3_FD_21664 | JGI IMG/M metagenome (IMG submission 21664) | reverse complement strand
CTTCTCAAATGGCCGCTGCTGCTTCACACAAGTAACTCGTTGCTAGGTGGGCGTGGCTAGACAGGCTTCATCAATGATCTGGAACGTTAGCCGCACTGTGATTGGCTGAAAACCTCTTATTCAGCGAAGGTTACATTTTGTAAATATGCGTCGGGGCCGGGCGGTTTCTTGTTACCTCCGGGTGGGCAGGGTTGCAAAAGTGCTGGCCTGTGCCATCTCTAGTCGCGACCCAAACAAGGTTCGCGAAGGGTTAAAATATGTGCTGGGCCGAGGCGATCTGCTCCCGTTTCCGACCACGTGTATATGCGAGCAAGGACTTTCCGCGCTGACCGTCTTCAAAGCCAAGGCTTGCAACCACCTTGATCCTGGTCACGACATGCGCATTGTGTTCTACATAGTCGAGCCCTGCATTGAAGATCTCATGAAGGAAAAACTGCAATTTTTCCAATCGCACTGAAAAATGATATGTTCGTAACAAAAGCTAAAAGGGAGCCCAATTTTACATTTAGGTTTCCAGGGAGGGTGGCTCGATCCCCTGCCGCCCCGTCAGTTACACCATGATGAGAAGTCAGTTGAAGTTGAAGCATACTGCAGTTCTTACAGAGCTGTACCTAAATCTTCAAAAACCGACTTTGTTGACTCGAATATAAGGGCCAGATTATGTTTTCTCATCACTGACGAGTTGTGTATTTCGTAGTATAGTTTGCAAAGGCGCGTCCAATTACGTATTTGGGTGCACTCTGTTTATTTTGTAAAATTGTCCTTTTACACTGTAGTAAAATATTTTCTGATGCAAATTCTTGTGATCAAAACAATGAAAGGCTTTACCTCCATTTAAATACATTGTGCATGTGATGAAACAGCCCTGCCCTGCGCTTCAGCATTAGATGTGGTTTCACACGCTTGTAACGGGAAATGTGAGCTGTTAGTAGAGTCGAAACGCCACTCTCCATTGTGAATTATTTCCTCCATTTTTTTCCTCCGTCGGGCTGCAGCCCGATGCGGTCTACAGTGTAAAAGCGATCATATTAAGTCATCCGATCCAGGCGCGCAACCAGGGGGGCATTTGGGGCATTTACCCCCTACGAAATTTTCAAAACAATGCATAGCAATTTTGACATTTGTAGAAACTTTCAAATAATAAAATTGGAATATTGTATTCTAATCATTTTTAAGAAAAGTGTTATTAGAATTTTCCTTTGTCTTACTGTTCAATTATCCCCTTACGAGATATATCTTGAGACAGGCCATCTGAACGAGAATTTCGTACATGATTGGTATTTTTAACCACAAATATGCTGGAATTGGGAGATCGTTTAAAACGTTGGTAGCCTATTTCTAAAGCTTTTTATTGTTTTTATTGTGTACCTCTGAACATTTTCAGAAATGCAGTGTGTGTACGCTTTCATTTTGATTCTTGCCATCTTCTGAGGAAGAGAGTTTGCATACACTCTTGAAACGTCAACGATAAATGCTGCATTGCTATCACACCAGTGGAGCAAAGTTTGGACCCAGTAGACTATGCCTGGTGACAGAAACAGCATGCTCGTATGTTCACATTGTGTTGGTTTTACGTTTGCCTGGGGTTGCTCTAGGCTACTTTGAAGCATTTTTGCAGTTTATGTTCAGTGGTTAACCGTTGTTGGGGTTTCACAGCCAAGCTCTAACGTTGCAAGGGAAATTCGAAATTCACAAGAGCCTCAAAGTTATTAGGTGTTTCTTGGTAGTCATAGCACAAGTGGCTAGGCCCACACACATCTGGTGGCGAGTCTGGGTCAACCATTCATAGAGTTAAAGTTGCATTCCTGCTGCATTCCTTTCAAGAGTATTTCAGTTTACAGACAAAGTCTCGTATCTACGATTGAAACAATAGCATTATTAATTCAATATACCCTGACATTCATACTAGTCTCTTGTATCTGACAGCTTTACCACTCGCAATATCGTCTGCAGAAATTATCTCACAGAAAAACTATTTAATTGAAGTTTCAAAAACCTTGATAAACGATTTGATGAAATTGCTAAAACCAGACTAAAAGTTAGGCAGGTTCACTAGTAGCCTGTACATCTGCTACAATAAAGCCATGACTGCACTAGTTGAATACGGAACCAGGTGTTTGTGTTAGGTTCATAGGCGTGCGAGGCGAGGGGGGGATGCCGCTCACCCCGGATTGAACAATTTCAGGGCAAGCGCAAGTTGTTCAAAAATCCTGAATGATAGAAAATATTTCAATGCAGTGAAAAATTTCAGGGCACACTCTGTTTCCCAGGGCAAGCGCAAGTTACTCAAATATCCTGAATGATAAAAAGTATACTCAATACAGTGAAAAATTTCAGAACAACTCTGTTTTTCAGGGCAAGCGCAAGTTGCTCAAAAATCCTGAATGATAAAGTATACTCAATACAATGAAAAAGTTCAGGGCACCCTCTGTTTTTTAGGGTAAGCGCAAGTTACTCAAAAATCCTGAACAATAAAATGTAGTATATTCAATGTAGTGAAAATTTCCAGGGCAAACTCTTGTGTTTCAAAGCAAGCGCAAGTTGCTCAAAAATCCTGAACGGTGAAAAAATGTTCAATACAGTGTATGAGCGATTTGAAATGCATGTAAAAGATGCCATCAGGGCCGAGGAAAATGTAACGTTATGGGCAAATTGATGTTACAGACGAAGCCATTGCAAACGAATTCAACTGCATAGAACAGCTTTACAAGAAGTTTCAGGCCCCATTCGGATTGAACTAAAAATGTTATTTTCAGGGAAAACTGTTTATTTTCAGGGCAAATTTTTTTCGCCCTCACAGTAAAATGCCTTCCCGTACGCCTATGATTAGGTTACTAATTTTTACTCTGTCGTGATGATCCGGTCTGCATCTTGATTAAAACCAGGCCCGTAACCAGCTTGGGATACCAGAGGGGGTTGAGAGATTTGTGGGATGGGCCCAAACTTTTAAACTATATCCAAAAGTTTTAAACTATGTCCAACGTATTTTTCCAAGGGGGGCGAAAAATTTTTTACCTAGTTATAGGCCGGATTAAACTATGATAAGTTTTCATTTTCGGAAAGGTTGAGAAAAGAACTTTGTCTGTGACCGTTTGCGAAAAAGTTGAACCACGGTTGAATAAGCACGATGACGTCATCGAATGAAAGTTCATGAAAATTGCCCTCCCCGAACTGAAGAGCTGGCGGCGCCCCTGTTCCGGTCAGTGTTCTTTAGATATTCAATCACTGTTTCTAGTTGCAGAACTAACAAGACAAAGACTAATACAGTGTGGTCCAACTGCAGGCCCGCGGGGATCATGTGGCCCGTGGACAGAATGTTTGAGGCCCGCGAGCTCTCTCAGTACTGATTTCATGTTGTGTGTATTGTTACAGACAGGTAACTGTGGTTAGAACGAGCATAACATATTTTGATAAGAATTGGACGCCTGTGTTCGAGGAGTCGGCCATGTTTGGAAACACATGCGTGTTTGAGAGGACATTTTCCAGTATGAAGCAAAGAAAATCTAAAAGCAGAAATCAAATGGCTGACGAAACACCGGACCACAGTCTCCGACTTGCTAACGCTAATAATAATATTGATATAGGACCGATATTATCAGAGAAGCCTCGACCACAGGTTTCCCACTGAGAGATTTGTAATAAATCCTTTTTGCTTGTAATAACTTCAATGACGCACTCACTTATCTTCTGCACTTTTATACATCATTTTTTTGGAAGTGGCCCACATGTTGTCATGATTTTATAAAATGGCCTGTAGGTCAAAATGCAAACTGCATTACTGTTTGCACAGGGTAGGTCTCATCCTGATGGTTTGTGTGAGCAGAATGGTACCCCAGAAATAATTAAGGATTTCATGATACAATGCAGCAAGCATGCGCAAGAAATAAACATTTTGAGAGACTCCATTTAAACATTAACGGAAGTTTTGGTTTACAAGCAATATTAAGGATTACGAAAGCATTAATGCATCATTGCATCACTTGTGTACAAGAATATATCAACGAAATAGAGGAAAATACCATAAAGATAAAAACAAACAATCAGTCGTGGCACTGCAAAACCTTACAGTCAGCAGTGGCAATTAAACAGCAATGATAAATAATAAAAATATCTGCCTTGATGAATGCTTACAATTGGTTGCTTGTAACGTCCGAGTCTTTTTACGTTTAACAGAATCCGAGCGTGAAAAAGTGTTTAATATTTTGGGGTTTTGTTCTACTTTTTTCAGCCAGTGGAATCGATGGATTTTTTTACTGTTTCCACGATGATGAGCGAAACTTTGGTATGTTGGGCAATACCGTACATCGTGGTTTCAGTAGCAGATGTATGACATTCTTGTTAGTTTTAAAAGTGTAAAATACAACGTTTCTACGTAATGAAGTGTTGTGAGTTCAGGGGCGTAACAAGGTTAGATGGCGGCCGAAGCACGTTTGGCGCCCCATGTTCGCACCGGAGGTCTTTCGAAAGCAAATGTACTGTGTTGAAGAAAGAACTTGTGACATCGTGGGGATTTTTCGGCGCTCCCCGCAGTCATTCGGAGCCCCCATAGTGATTTGGCGCCCAGGGAACTGTGCTCCCCTTGTCCATCCTCGTTACGCTCCTGGGTGAGTTGTTGAGCGTGGTAGATCCACAAAAAAGCAAGTGAATATACGTAAATATACAAATAATGCAACACATTTTGAGTAGTACTAAAATTAATTGCAGAAGTTGATGGTGGAAACGAAGAGACGATGTTCAAGTAAGTAATGCCTTGTTAAAATCGTTTCGCATAAAACTTCCGATTTTGCATTTTATGACTGAAAAAAATGTTTAAATTGTGATTTTATCTTTATATTATTATCACATCTTCCAGTCCAGTACATTTCAATGTGTGCCCAGAAGTGTGCTTGAATTTATACCATAAGGCAATAACGATTTAAGCTCGTATTATATGTTCAAACCCGGATTATATAAAAAGGATATGTTTGAAGCTCGTATTGCGGTATATACCAATAACAACTTTTCATTTTCTCTGGCATTTGGCGGAATAATGTCAATATACATAATACTTGACCAAAAATTATCGATTCGCAATGTAAAGGTACAGCTTTCCATGTTTGTAGAAGTAATTTTGTGATTCTTTTTTCATGGGTCATTTTGAAAAACAGTTTAGGTTTCTCCTGTGTTGCACGGGTAATATAAAAATGAAATCCAATGTTAAACATAAACAAAACAATAAATTGCTCAGAAACAACTTTATTAGCTCGGTAGTTTCAATTTTATACATTTGACAAGGTTACAAAGCTCATTAGAAAAAATGCAGCGCATGCATCTTGGTTACATATGGTAAATTTTAGCTGCATCTAAATGTGTTGAAGTAGAGTGGTGCCTCGTGTGGANAGCAATTTCTGCAGTANAGAATTGGTTAATACCAAGGGAATGCTTCGTAAATTTTTAATAATGATGATGCTTTATGAAATGTTCAGTTTCAATNGATTTTCCTCCCAGTAGGAACAACCTTCGGATAGGAATGACATTTTTGTCCCGACTCCGAAACAAGCTGTCATTAAAATTGGTCGGGTCCGAGCACGAATGTCTTTAACGTTTTCTTATTGTTTTCAAATTATTTTTATCAAACGAACTTTCAACATTTTGAATTGTTTTTATCACAGTTTGACAAGGAATTTTAACTCAATGTGATTTGCAAAATTTATTTATACAGTGTTCTAACTTTGACAAATAAGCGCGCTCAGCGGAGACACGCAAACCTTGAGTGTCAACTAAATATCACTAGTTGAACTTCATCCCATGTACGCGAAGCACAGCGATTGACATTTCCTGCGCTGAAAATGAGTAGGAGATGGTAGATACAGAAATATGGAATCGATGCTGAACATGGGATCCAGCGGGATTCTTTCCCGAGGGGGATGAAGTGACACTAATTCATCCGTAATTGAAAATTGGCACTCACTGGTGATTTCAGTATTCAAGCTTTTTCTACCTCTATTCGTCTGCTTCCAATAGAATATGAGACCTAAGGCAAACTGCATAGCAAATTTTAATAAACAGTTTATAGGATATCAAAACTTTTCCTTTAAACCAATACTGCTTTTCTGGAGCGGTGGTTATCAACCTTTCCAACCCCGGGGACCCCTATCCTAATGATATTGGCTTGCGGACCTCTTTTCTGCAATTATTTCATCAGTCAAGATGGTGGTCGTGATTGTTTGTGCATCTGAGGGTTAAAAGAAAACACTTTATCATTCCTTCTGGAAAACCCCAAATTTTTCACCGGGGACCCTAAGAACCACTCTTATAGGGGTAACACTCAGTCTTCTCAACCTGTTGGTGCCCATGATGTTGAATGTTGGGAAGAAAAGAAAAAACAAAATTTAACAAACTTTCATTTCACAAGCTTTTTCTTTTCTAGTTTTTATGCTGTTTGCATTTTGAAAACTATTGTGGCTTACGCACAAATCTTTCAGTATAACCACCATTGTTTTTAAGCAATTTTAAAAGTTGGGCATTGCTTCATTGGAGTAAAGAAGTCAGACTGCTCACGTAGTTTACAACTGCAGTTTAACAACTCCTGTGTACATAGTAAACTCCATGGCTATGATTCTACTTGGAAAACACTAATCTTTCGCAGCTGCTCCGCATACAACGGTATGAAATTGTGGATGACGAACGCACATGGTGCTTATGAACAGTGTACATTTCCGTGCAATGACACAGTCGGTAAACTTTGCGAGAAAACTTCGATTTGCAACCCAGAGTTGACTTCATGTGCAAACACCTTGAAGCCTCTGCGACGGGTGAGTAAAGCAGTTACGGAACTGTCTCTGTATATAGCGATGTTTCTCAAAGTGGGCGGAACCGCCCCTCTGGGAACGATTTTGATGGGCAAGGGAGCGAAAAAACAAAAGGGGCTGATATGGGGCGAAAAAAACACCAAGGGGGCGAAAATGCTCAACCACTAATTGATGATTGAGTTAACTTCCGTATCCAACTATTGTGACTTGTTAGTTCCTTGCAAATTTTAATTTACTATGATAATCGTTGGAGATTGTTGCTAAAGCAATTTATCTGTTGAATTTTTGCTCTGGATCGTCTATGTGCCGGGCAACTGTGTGGATTATTTCAGGGCTGCGGAGTCGTCGTAAAAATGTCACAGCTCCGGCTCCGGAGCTCTTCTTTTCATGAACATAGCTCCAGCTCCGGAGCTCTTGGTTTTCATGAGTGTGGCTCCAGCTCCGGAGCTCTCTTTTTTCATGACTCAGGCTCCATCTCCGGCTTCTATTCGTTTTCACACATTAATATTTTAATTGTCTTGGTGTGCCTAAAGTTGAATAGAAAATTAATGAAATCAAGTACACAAAACTAGGAGAATATACCAAACATTTTGAGTAATTCAATCTGGTAGTTTTTTACAAGCAGTGCTGTTACCATCAGGAAATCAGCGAAAAACGACATACAAACAATTTCTGGGTAGACAGTCGCAGATTTTGCTTTCAATGTCTGAGGACCTTTTGTTATTTCTTACGACAGAATCAAGAAAATAGCTGTTTGGAAAACTACATTCGTGTCCAAGCATTTAAACACAGACCAGTCCCAACTGACCAAGTGTTTTGCACTCGTTGTATGCTTTGTCTGTTGCAGTATTGACAATTCCAGCTAAAAGCTCTGCCCGGGCTAACCATACAAAGAGCGCAAAACACATACTGTAGTCAACTCTCGTGTTTCCTTTCAAACACGCACACATTAGCATTAACCCAACGCCCTTTGTTCAAAGAAATAGTATGACTTCTAGCAAGAAATTCACATTTGATTTCTCCTGAAAACTTTTGATTTCTTATCTTTTGCACTCATAATAAGCAGTGATGATTCGCAAAGTAAAGCATAGTTTAACCTGCAAAGCTTATGAAAAAATAAGATTGGTTACCGTGCTGAAAACATAGATTTTTTCCACAGATGAAAATTTCAAGAGAAGTCCACATTTGTTTGCACTGATCTTTATACCCTCCTGATAATGTACTGCTAATGCAAACAATGCCAGTTCGCTACCAATTTGTATAACTTTCATACTATGCTACTGCTTGTAAACGTAGTTTTTCCTAGTGAACTTTGCCAGTAATCTAGTAAAACGTGACAGTAAGCCTGTGGTTTCTAATAAAAATTCCTACTTTACAAATGCGCACCGTGCATTTCACGCTTAAATCTGCGGTGGTATCATATCTTTAATCATACTCGCTGCTATCAGCATCATTACATAGCTACAAAAGCTATGGATATTTTATTATATACCTACTCATTATAGCTCAGTTCTTTTAGGTCGCTACACTACTACACGCCCTGTTTGATAATCTGACAAGATAGTAGGATGTTGTGGTAATTAACGTTTTTCTTACTTCTACAACAGTGGTTCTCAACCATTTCGCCGAAGGGAGCCAAATCCAAACCTACGAATTTTTAGAGAGCGGCACAAAAACATTTTACCACAAGACAATTAATACGTTTTATTTTATTGCATTAACGACGCCTGTTACACAAAATTTAAGAGGTGCTACTGAAAGACACTGCCCATCGAAAGGGATCCTTTCCCAGCAAATATTCAGACACTAAGCTCTTACAGAGTGTATATTTTCCCTAGGAAGTNGGCATCTTCAGCTCTTATTCAAATAGAATCTGTTACAGAAGGATTGCCAAAAGCAGTACAAGGATGCTTGGCAGCTTCATGCGGCTCTTAGAACAGTTTTTGAGAACCATTGTTCAACAAGTAACACCAAGCCTGCCAGCTACGATTTCACAGCCTTAGCGATATTTAACCAAAGAAACATCAAAGGCTTGCAGATCCATTATTGCAGGCTGGTGTCGTAACTCGTAACAATCGCGTATAGCGTGCTATAAAGAGTACACGTAAGTTTATTTGACAAAACCGTTAGATCTAGGAAGGGACCCTGAGTCGGAGTTACCTCTCAAATAGCCATAACTCCGGCTCCGGTCCTAAATTTTCAACTGAACTCCGGGTCTGGCTCCTTCTGATTTTTAATTTGAGCTCCGGCTCCAGGCAAAATGCACAGCTCCGGCGCCCCGACCCGTAGGCCTGGATTATTTTTACAAGAATTCTGAACGTAATATTAACGTCGTAATACAGTGGCTTGGTTCAGCTATTTAAAACTTTCTTTAAATAAAATTCTTCAAATCTACTACTCTGTGTTTGCTTGGTCAGGCTTGGGGGGCGAAAACGACGTGTCGAGAGTGAAAAGGGGGCGATGAAATAAAAAAGTTTGAGAAACACTCGTATATAGTATCAAAAACAACAAAAGACGAAACACCAAATAATAACCGGTAAACAAAATGCATTGAAATTCCAGTGTTTTCAAAAATTGCATCTGGCGAATTTTTATGTCTACAGTAACAAAAAGCATGTTTTTTTACACATTGTTAAAATTTGATTTGCTGTATTTAATGATCTGAACAAATATGAATCACTACTTTCATTTTTTATATATAATATTTTGAAGGATGTGCAAAATATTACGTTTCCTGTGATATTCGGAAGATTGTATTACTTCGAACTAATTCCGTACCGTGGTCAATATGTTGATGACTTCAAAATGGAGACCCACCACCTGCATTCGCTTTTCTGTGGAAGCCACTTTGTTGATACCCTTGGGATATCTAAGAAGGTTGCGTACAAGTTTTGTGAAAGCAATCAGAAAATTTATAGTAAGCATCAGTGTTATTTTCAATTCGTTGTCTTGTGACTATCGGCAGTGATTGTTTGAGTACAATCAATTGTTTGTCAATGGTGTTGTCAATAAGCTTATCATTTCTCATGCGGTGATCATGCAGCGGTTACGTAACTTAGTGTAACGCTTTCAATTGACAACAGGCTTTGGTTTCGAGAAATGAATTGATTTTGCGTTGTTTGAGTAAACAACTCTTTTCTTCCCACAAGAAGAAATCTCACGACATGACTTTCCCAACAAAAACTTATTAGGGGTAGTTCTAATTAAATACGTTGCTACGAATCACTTGTGTTTCATGTTGCAAATTGCAAACTAAGTTTATATTATTTAATCAGAAAATGCTGTTAAAAATTCTTTCGAGTTTTCTAGTCTTTCTATTCTTGCTGCACTTGCTTATCAGTAGTTTTTCAGTGAATCGGGCATCTGCACAACCATTCTCACGAAAAATGTTATCATGGAAATGAGATTCAATACAGCACTTAAATTTACAGTTCTCGGTTTCTCGGTGATTTTTAGCCAAACAAATTACTTCTACACCCTGTTTCACATTTGAAGCAATCAAAAAATTAGACAACATTTGTCCACAAACGTTTTGGTTGTGTGCAAAGGTTTACAATTTAATTGCATAGGGAGAAGTAGTGCTAAAAATGAAACGCAAGGCTAAACTTTCTTCAGTTTTGGTACACTCTATCGAAAGAAAGTTATCACATAACAAACAATTTTAAAATGGCTCTAACAAATAGTTCTTTGAAAATGTTCTCATCAACTGGTCAGAAAGACAATAAAAGGATTCATGTGTTTTTCTGCAAACGTTGTAAACCATTTTCTAAAGTCAAACAACGTTGGGCGCCATTTTTTCCCGGATTTTCAGGGATTTTCTCCGGATTTCAACACATCAAAACATTTGGGGGTGCGCTTTCACCCTTGCACCACCGCTCCCTACACCACTCTCCCTGGAAAATCCACTTTTGGTCCTTGCCTGGAAAAAATCCTTCTGGCGCCCATGTTTAGGGGTACATGCTCATCTACCGAAATGCTGAAGGGGTACATGGCCAGAGAAAGTTTGGGAACCCTTGACCTAGCCACATCCAATAAGCAATAGTTTGGGCATGACAACCGGAGAACAATTCTTTCACGGCTACTTTGGCTTTGCCATAAAAAGTTTTCTTTAGTCCTAGGTTTCAAATCGAGTTTTCAACAATGTTTGGTGTTTGCAAATTCGTGTGTAGGTTTCTATACTGTAATACAATTTAAGTATTCTTTCAGAGGCAAATTTGTGCTGCGAAATTAATCACATGAGTGTCTATCATCACGAACAGAATGTCACTACAGTGAACAGTGATGTATTAGCATCAAGCAAAAGTAGTGTCCAAAGTTAGTGCGTAGAATGACACTGCCTAATGTGCTTCACTCCTAATGTCAAAACCATTCCAATTAAAAGATCAACTTGCATTATTTAGTGACTTAGAACAGAAAACGAAAAATATTTGTGGCAGTTATTATATAAATCGTTGCATGACCCAGGCCATTGATTAGACTAGCATGTTCTAAGTACAGGCCGCGGTCCAAATGTAGCTCGCGACCTTTTTCTTTACCAAGGCCTGCGAGCTTTCTCAGTTTTGATTGTTGTGTTCGTTACAGTAGGCAATTTTAATTAGAACAAGCATAACATCTGCTGATAATAATGTACAATATTAATGGCGTTAGACCAGACCGTAGACAGCTTTCATAAATTAGTCAGCAAAAACTGGTTTCCAAACTGAAAGATTTCGCACTAAAAATGCAATCGAAATTTGGAAGCACATACGTGTGTGAGAGTACATTTTCTACCATGAAGCATGTCAAATCTAAGAACAGAAGTCGAATGGTAGACAAACGAAACACCTGACCATAGCCTCCGACTTGCTACCACTTACACATTGGTAGGCCTATTGAGGAACGACAGAGTCGCAGAGAAGCCTCACCCACATGGATCGCACTGATAGAGATTTGTAATAAATTGTTTAGTGCTATTGTGTAATAATTGCGATGACGCACTAATTTAACTAACCTAGTTTCCCTTTCGATTTTAAATCTTGTGAATCTGTTGTATCATGCATCATTTTATTGGAAGTTGCCCGCGAGTTGTCACATTTTTGTAAAGTGACTCGTAGGTCAAAAGTAGTCGGACAGCGTTGAATTAGATTAGACAATGGTTTTAGCTGCTATTTAAAACGTCTTTGCACAAAAAAGGTAAAAAAATTATGAAATACTAACGTTTGTGAGGACGTGGGCTTCCTTGGCTCTTCCAGAAACGTGGAAATAGTCATGTAGAGAGACATGTAGCAAAAGCAGGCAGCAAAATTGCAGCAATATTTGTAATGAACACTTGCACTAAGCTATATTTCCCTATTGTGAAATGAACACTTGCACTTTTAGATTTATTTCCCTACAGTTTCGTTGACTGTGTTTATACCATAAATTCTGCAGCAACAAATTTTTTTTAAACAACTTTTGATAATGAAGAAAAATGGAAATGAAAGTTTGAATTCCAATCACGTTTGTAAAAGTAATTTTGACAAGCGTGTAGTGCACTTCCTCCTAAGTGAGATAAAGGAAACACAGCAACGGGCAGGGGCGGATTAAGGTTGTGTGGGGCCCCTGGCTGAAATTTAGAAAGGGGCCTTTTCTATATACTGTATATAAATCTGTCGTTAATAGGGAAAAGAATAAATGAACGAAGTAAAGTATTTGTATCATTGAAACAAAAAAGGCTTGAGCAAAAAAAAGAACCGTTAACTAATATGGACGTCACATTCTGAACGAAACTCATTGATTTCAAGTCTCCATTTCTTGCTGGAGACTTGAAACCATATCGATAAATGTTCACAAAACACCGGTGGAATGTTCTGAATATACAGTGGCACCCCGTCGATCACCACCCCGCTATCACGAACACTTTAACGCGGTCTTTCCTATGGGCTAATGCATTTCCTTTGTTTCACTAACGTGACCACCCCGGTCACAGTGCAGCTGTTACAAAACTGCTAATCGAGCACCGCGTAACACGACCACCATAATTCTATCGGTATCCTTACACCGGGAAACTGGTAACCTGCCAGCAGGAATTTGCTCACCTGCATCACGTTGTCCTGAAGCATTGTGGATACAGGGATGTAGGCGCGAGTGCAAACGCAGTCAAGTGCCAAAGTGGCGTAACAAACTCATACTGTAAACTCTTCAGGAATTTCTACTGCCAACATAGACATTTTGCGTTCTGTGATTTTATAGTACAGTAACGATAGGCTATGGCAGCACGTAAGACAAAGGTAAATAACTTTCAATCAAGGAAAGAATTGTAGAAATGATCGCGATAATACTTAGAACCTTTAGGAATGCAAGTGTGACGCGACCACCCCAGCCTCGCTGACACGACCAATTGAGTGCCGTCCGGTGGATGGTCGTGCTGGCGGAGTTCTGTATATGCATATATATCCAAATTACATTTTGGAGGTAGATAAACATTTCTTTAAAAATTATTTTCTGAAAAATCAACTTTCCATACCAGATTCCTGACCAAAATAACACTAACCTAACCAAAACTTAACCTTCCTACCATAATAGCCCAATTTGGTATGTCCTAAATTGATATGGTAAAAATAATAATTATACTCATTGCAATTCAGTATTTTATTTATCTATTT
>JGI24158J21664_10008858_pt1 | contig 13414 bp, 9 predicted proteins | sample Ectturendosymbi3_FD_21664 | JGI IMG/M metagenome (IMG submission 21664) | reverse complement strand
ACCTATCACGTCCTGCAACAGAAAAGACATTCGTTAAAAAATGGGTTTTTTATCGAACAAAATATGGGTACGCATCTTTTTGGGTCACCCTGTAGATTCAGACGTGGTGTTTTTGTGCGTTAGCGATCAAGTTCAGGAAATCCTCTTTCAGCTTTGACTCCTGGAGTAAATCATCTGATTAGTTCTGAAGTGGAATGCCGACTCCACATGTGAATATTAGTTTTGCATTGCAATCGTGTCAGAAACATTTATTATTATTGCCGTATATACTCGCTTATTAGCCGCATCCGCAGATAAGCCGCGGCAGAAATTTTAGCCATATACCGAGAATCAAGGGTAATTCACAAATAAGCCGCAGGTCAATTGACGTTTTCACCGGTGAAGACCTTGCGCGATCAATCAACCACAAAAGATTGATTTTTACAGGCAAATGTAATGAAAGTCAATTTTATTGTTGAAAACCTGAGAAATCTTCGTCGGAAGAAGGAAGTTCGTCTATAAGTACCGTACGGTAGATCTATAAGTACAGTAGCACCCTAATTTCGCCCATTGACAAATGGCATTTGCGGTTCGACTGTATGACTGAAATTTGGTGATAGCTAATGCGAAAAGTTTGTCCCTCTGGGTATGTTGCACGTATAAGCCGCAGGCAAAATACAGGCCATATTCCAGGTAAAAAAGTGCGGCTAATAAGCAAGTATATACGGTACATTCGTATCTACAAATGCAGTAAAAGTTTTAACTAAGAACTAGAAACATTTTGGTGTTGTCAGAAGAGCACCGAAACCTACAATATACCTGCTGTAGTTATCGCATAAAAACAGTGTGATTTTGAGTACCTACAAATAAATTTTTTAAAGAATCCATACGGATAGTTATCCTAACATTTGGCGGGAGTTGGTTATGTGTTGCTATAATTAGACAACTTACTGCAAGTTTTCCGTTTCCAAAAATTGACATCTAGGGAAGAGCCACAATAATTTCTTAACCGTACCGCGGTCTTATGCTGTTTTAACATCTTCCTGTTGCAATACTTTCATCGGCCGGACGTAGCGTAACTATAGCAGCTGACTTAACGATCAGAAAAAGCCCTCAGATTTCTACATGAATTGGCTCATGAAGCAGAATTTTTGGCTTCCGACAGTGGCTGACGCTTGAGTTTGTCTTTTTACCTCGTATAACCAGCCATCTAACTTCTTCGAGCTCTTCGCTTGGACCCTATAACATTGAGTGTTGATATTTCGCTATACTTCTTATGTCGTTGCTGAATGGCAGAGCCTACATGAAGATAACAATAATTTTCTGGTGCATCGCGTTCTCAAAGGTTTTTACGCTTTACCACCACTGGTATAGAGATCAGCAAAGCGTATCAGCCAAGTGTCTTCTCATCCTGTGCACGAATCCTTTACCGTAGGAAGGGAAAATAAAGTTGACTCCCTACCACAGTGCATCAAATTATCTTCTAGTTTTGCAGCCTTTAAAATCCGGATCACCTCTTTTACCATGGCAAGAATCGCAATATTTGGCACTGGCAAGAGTCAAATCCACCCGCTACCTCATTACGCTGTGTTTCGCCTTGGTCACAGCCCTTTAAACATTAATATGAAATCCTTTCGACAGTGTACTTGATGGGTCTACAGAAACACTCGAACACCTTCTGCAGTGCAATCTGACCTTACACCATCGGAATTTACTTCTAACACTAAAAAATACCTTTTTTAATGAAAAAATGTGTAATCAGCCACAGTATTCTACTATCACAAATAAAACTCTAATCCACATTCTCCTGTTTGGCCACCCAAAATTATCATTTAAACCAACAGTAGTTATCTTCTCAGCATTATCTCGATTCCTGAAGAACAGTAGGCGTTTTAAATCCCTTACTTAATGATGTTGACCCGTCCTCTTTCCTGTGCATCCTGTTATATAACTTGCCCTTCCGTCTCGTGACTGGTTCCTTTTTTTTGCTCGTTTGCTGCCGTTTTCTTCATTCGTTTGCTGTCATTTATCTTTGTTCGTTTGTAACCGTTCGTTTCGTTTATTCGATTGCTGCTGTTTATATCGTGCCCACTAAGTCGATTAAACAAGAGGCATCAATCAGGCCTCAGCCTGCCGCCAACTGTCTTTAAATAAATTAGTCGCATTGCATGCGATCCAGTCAATAAAGTTGACCGCTTTTTGGAGGAAGCCAGGGTTAACAATCAATATCACGAAAGGAGATTGTAACTGAAGATCGTAAAATGATGTATATTTGATCTGGAATTTCACAAAATGAGTTTTGAAAAATAGTTCTTATTCTAGAAAAAAATGGAAGTCACTCGCAAGAATCAAGAACAGTTAAAGCGGTATTGTGAAACCGCATTGATTCATTTTGCTATGAACAACCGATATTGTCGACGCATTTTTGCAGTTTTTATTACCTGTCTTTAAAATTTATTAGATATAGTCCCAAACCCCTATAAGATAGTATCATTCACTCGATCACTAGCGGCATGTGCTGGACAAAATTTGGAAAGGACTGACGTGGTCAGTCGGTGTAGTCGTTGAGGTGTTCAGTATGTGGGGTTACATTTTTAGTAGTGTGTGTAAGCCTTATGTTTGCGTGTCAGCATTATTCCTCAGGTTGTTGGGAAAACGAGCGTTTGGTTTTATGAAATGCGTAACCCGAAGAAGAATGAATTTTGCTTTACAAGAAAACGTAGCTACACTGCGTCCTGGAATTTAAAAAATATCGATGCAAAATTTTTCAGTGCCCCCACTGTGAAAAAGCGTTTATGAACGCCAGTTTCCTTCAAGGCCACATTCAACGCCGCCATCCTGGAGCAGCGAATTACATTGGCGATGTAATCGGTAAGTTGGGTTAAATGGATGAACCATAACGGCATGAAGCTGCTTGTCTGTTTACTAAATAGTAAAATGTCATGTTTTCCTGCTGCGTTTGCTAACACTGAAAGCAATCTTCCTGTTGCCTCCATCTCACATGAACTTGAAAAAACGGTTGCTATTCGTTCCCAGCATCATTTTTTTCTGATAGTAAATGGCCTGTTGGTCAATTAGTGTTTTGCTATTGTCAGTTGTTTAGCTTGTGAAACGGACTGTGTTGCTGTGCGAAGCTTTGGGTTGTTCAAGGGTTGGAAAATGCGCAACGTATATTGTTGCAGTATGTAGAACGTCATTGGCTACTACTCCGTAGTAGTATTTTTGTTTTTGTTATTACTATGACATTTCAACACCGGTTGCTTCAACTTATTTGTTTCTAAGTTTCAATCATAAAAATACTGTGCGACGCATGGCATAAATATTGCATTATGCGATTCGTAAAAATCCAAGTAAACCTGTCTGAGAAAAAGAGTTACTGAATAGTTAATGTTTTTGATAATTACTTGCACTTCACGCACGCTGCTGATGCATTACACTTTTTCAGCTCAATAACGGGGTTTATACCTGCCGCTTTCTATATTTATGTTCTAAAGACAGAAATCAGGTTGAACTCTCTTGATCACCTTTACGTTTTCAAACTAATGACGTCGTATGGAAACAACGCATTTCTTTAGAAAGAACGCTTTGCTGAATGGCAAAACTTCTTGCCAGCAAGAATATCAGCGTTTAAAACACTCTGGAAGCTTTCAACGTTTGTTTCTTCACCACTCGCAGCGCACTCGCAGAAAGAACAAGTGAAACTTTCTGAGCAACTGAAAAAGTTGGAAAAAGAACTCACTGAAGAGCGACAAAGTTTTGAAGAAAAGTTGAAAAAAGTATTTTTGATTTTGTGCATGGCTACTGGCAGTTTCGAATGCTTTAACACTTTGGTTGAAATTACATAAGAAACTGATATTCGCTTTCGAAATGCGTGTTTTCAAATTTTGTCGTTTCTTGCATTTTGTTGTGGGAAATTTTACTCCAACAAGCATCGCTTGGAATTAACTCGAGAAACACAATTACTCATGCAAGGTACATTCACCAACGTGCCCTTGTCATTTGCGACAGCGATTCGTTTGTCAGTTTCTGAAAGGGCAGTGGCTCTTTTCTTCGATATAAGTGTACCTCAATCGTTCTTTTACTGGTCCAGTGTTAAAAAAACATGGTGACCGAACTCGTCTTTGGTTGATAGTAATGTGTTGAATGTAGGAGTGAGCAAGAAACTTCATGAAACTAGGTTTCATGGCAGCTGATGGCATAATTTAAAAACCTCGTACATATGTCAGGCATGCGCTATGAGTTAAAAATAAATTTCAGACTTCACGTACAAATGCCAAGATGACATTTGCGCAGTAGATGCATGATCTTGTCACAATCTGTGTTTACATGAAGAACAAAAGTCGGATTCGAATACGTTTAGATGTGAATGTGAAAATCTTAGGTCTGAACACTGTAGATTCCTTTATGAAAAGAAATGTTTTCTTCATCAGACAATAAATGAAAATTTTCGAGTAGATTCAAATCCAATCCTAACAGTGTGGGTAAAAGATGGTACAAAAGTCGTTCGTTGCTCGTCGTGTCTTGAGAAATTTGAGGAGTGAAGTTTTTTCGGTGTGTGAAAGATTTTGCGAGCAAGTTACAGCAGCTAACTCAAGGGAGGGCAAACAAAAATCTCAGTACAGTGAATAAGCTGCTTGATTGCACGAAAACCTTCCCCGTAGTTGCTGGTGTCACTTACAGGCCCACGAAGGTGCCAGATTGAGGATCACTGTTTGCCCTGCCTGGTCACAACAGCGGGATTGTTATTATTCGAAATATCTTCGATGAATATTTGCGAAGGCGGAAGAGGACAAATTGCTCTGGGCGGAGCAATCTCGTCGTGAAATGGACCAATGGAAAGCTGAGGAAGAAACGAAATGGAAAGGGGAGTTCGATGCTTTGAAAGAAAGTTTTATGCAAGATATTGACAAACTAAAGCAAAAGGAAGAAACCTACCAGAAGGTTTGTTTTTTCGTTGCAGTAAGCTCTTGATTGTGGTTAAGCACGCGCGGTGAATTTTGTTTCTTCGTGAAAAAGATTTCTTTGTGGCATTTTTTCGCTCGTGTTGAATCATGGCGGTCTTCGTTCGCACATTGGCTTGAAACAAACGGTTACATACTTGTGCATTTTCATTGATATTAGTATTACAAGACCTGATTCCTGTGCACATTGCTTTCGCTAAACATTAGAAGACCCACCAATTCAAAGAGTCTTACTGTGATATACTTCTGCCGCTGCTGGGGCAGGTGGTGCGCAATACGAAATCCGCACTCAGTATGTGACAATGCCTGGAATCATGGTCCTGAGTATCTATCTCGTTCTATGCGCGTAAGTTTCAGAAAATTGGTCTCAATCGATGCGTGTATCAAGCTATGCATAGATACAGCAAGTTGTGCGTATAGAATAGCCCTTGGGTGCAGTGTGGATTTTTTTGCGATTAAGGTGTTTCCGGTTATATCTTAGCCCAGTGTACTCCAGCTACAGGCCCGCGGCCGCATGTGACCCGTCATAGCCTTTTGCGCCCACGGACGCATTCAGGAAAAATCTTCAAATCTGAAATTTGTTGAAAAGCGTGTAAGGTTACATTTGTATCAGTTGCTTGCGCTGGATAAAGTGCATTTGCACAAGAACAATGAATACCACCTCTTCTGTGTGACATTTTGTTTTATATTTTTATTTTGCGATCAAATTAGAAGGTATGGCCCTCCGCTAACCCTCCGCTGGGGCACTTGACTAGATAACCTCTGTGTTTTTCGGTGCCCCGGTAATCCTTGTTTTGAAGAGTACATCTGGCGCAATGAATTCTGTACCAACAAATGAATCTGTCTCATCTATCCGCTAAACGAGGCCATCTCCAAGTGGCCCGCGACCCAATTTAATTACCTATCCCTGCAGTAGGTCATTTTAGTTGGAACAAGCATAACATTTTTTAATAAAAATGTGCAATAATAACGGTTTTAGAGACTGCAGAAAGCTTCTGAAAGTTAGTCAGCAAAATAAGTGAGAGTACATTTTCTATGACGAAGCAATCAAATCAAAAAAGATAAATCGAATGGGAAGCGAAACACTGTACGATATTGTCAGAGAAGCCTCGGCCACAGGCATCCCACTGATAGAGATGTGTAATAAATTGCTATTTGCTATTGTTTCAATGATGCACTCACTTGTCTTCCCTTTTTTTAGTTTTAACTGTTCCGAATCTGTTGTTTTATAGGCTACATCATTTTGCGTTTAAAAAACGTTTAAAATTAGCATCAAGCATAATAGCGCTGCACGTTTTGCAGACAATTGGCGATCTGCAACAGACAATGGAGGTCCGCACGTCCAATCTTGGAGAGCTGGTTGACGACGTTGAAGAAGAAAAAGAAAAGTTGAGAGAATACGAGGACAGAGTAGTTCAACTTGAGCAAATCGCAAACGATAAGAACAAGCAGGTAATTACGAAATCCTGGGTCACTTTACCAGACTCAAGCGATGAGACCGATTATTGATTCATTCTTAGTTTCAACGTGATAAGTTACATTTCCAAGACTAGTCTGGGGTTAAGGGTGAAGTTGCTTGCCCTTAACAATTGAAGCGGAGTGCTAAACTAACATTTCGCTTTCCAAACCGGTGGCGCTAAGTTGCATTTACGTATATTGCGTGTGGTTCATCGCGACCCTTATCACGTGAACGCAATTTTCGAAAATACGAATAGCTCAAAACACTACTTTAATTGCCTCGCACTTTTGTTCTGTAGAAGTTCTATATTGTTATTTGCTTTGAAGACTTTGCTTTTTTCGGTTGCTAGATATACCCGCCAATGTAATTGAAATTTCTCATAAAATGTATGTCGTTTGGTGGTGCAAGAGAGTCGCATCTTCAAAATGCGAATCAAAAGGGAAACATGAATTTATGGTTGACACCCCTGACATACCTGAAGCAAGGATCTGTAATACTTCCGTTTGGACTTACATTTTTCTTGTCGGCGCAAAAAAATAATTAGCGGTTTGATGCGCAGGGAGAGCTTTTCATCAGATTTTCAAGCTATGGCAAAAACCCCCCTGGTCCGCTGTATCAGAAATAGATGGTTTGCAAAATCGGATACATCGTAAATTAGATTCAGGATTATTGCTGTAATAAAAGGAGCTATGCTGCATTGGCAGACATGCGTGATATCCAGTTATGTGAAACTTAATTGGTAGACTCAAGGTTCAGTCAACAACTATGTAACGTGCAAGTCCCCAATCTAATTTTTTTAAGTTTGTTTCCAAGTAACATTTCAAATGAGCCCAAGTGTTACACTTTTCGAGCTCAGACTTGAACCTATGCTCCCCAGAGGGTTCCACGAGAATTGAACTTCAGCAAAACTGGCAAGCATTATTTTTTGCCCATTGTTATCGGACAGGGTTCGACTCATAGCGCAATGCGATGATGGCCAAAGCAACGCCACCCAAACACGCACGAAGACGTACATTTCTCGAAAATGTGTTGGATACGTTTTCATTTGCAAGTGTTCGGTTACTGCAGATTGCGTCGTTGTCAGCAGCAATGAAGAAACTTAGACAGGAGCAGCAACTGACTCATCACCAACGAAACCGCATGGCGGTCGATCAGCAGAAGCAGTTTGATGAATTACGAGAGCAGGTAAGGTAGTCTGAACATCTTTACCGGTCTTATCAATCTCTTCGAATTATTTGTCACTTTCTTCTTCGAGTTTACGCGTGAATCAATGTATCTTTGCTGATGACGATTCACTGTCGGAGTAGGAAGATGGCCGTGGTTTACAATAAGACCGTTTCTGCAGAAGTGTCGCCAAGCTTATCGGTTGACTCGTCTTGTTTATTGTCATTTGCAGTTTCGACGAACTGATTCCCAAGACTGGGTATCGAGCGTGCAGAAGAAAGCGCGGCACTTGGCTAAAAAGAAGCAGGTATGCAAATGCGGCGATGACGCAGCCGCCTGTTTCTAGAATGCTTGTAAATGACCTACAAGGTACAACATTGTCCGGAATTGGAAGCTTGTGGTCCCGACTCGTGATTTAATTTAAAAGAGAAAATTTCACAGGCTGTTCTACTTTCCTCCATGTTTCATCTTCATTCAAGTAATTAGTCTCCGCCAAGGTGATTAAGTTGAATCCATTCGCAACTTTTTTTTATAATTGGATTCGATTTCACGTAACACTACGAAAATTCAGTCGTAAAATCTGCAGGTTGTTTATGGGTGAAAAGTAGAGGGTCTATAGCTAGAGCAGAGGAAGCAAACAATCTCAAAATGAATAAACCGAAACACAAGCTGCGGCAAGTAAAAACTGGGAAATACGTTGTTCTCAAATAACTGATTTCACTGGAACTGTAAAAGTATCTGACGCCAATTATCGAGCAACGGAACAAACTCACATTGACGGCCTGCTGTATAAACCACTGAAATATTTATACGGCTTTTTTGCTTTTTACGATCTCTCTCCGCCAGTCGAGTTTATTTTTATTTTTACGATCTCTCTCCGCCAGTCGAGACCCACATGATCAGCTCTGGATTTTTTTATCACGCGTTTGTTCGCAAGGTCAGATGATGTCACGTGATCTTTCCTCAAACAAACAAACAAAAGTGCGGTTAATCGTTTGAGGATGCGGTATTTTCAATGGGTATGAAGGTTCACGTTGACAAGTTCCGAAATTTGCCTCGAGGAATTCGCTTTCACTTCTCTGCCTCCGGGAAGATTGCATTTCACAATAACTTCTTTTAATTGAACACCCACTGAGAATTTTTCAGAAATATGTGCGCTTGCGGCAAGAAGCACAATTCAGGTTTCGGTCCGTCGCCAATGGCTGTCACTTAAATAATAAAAACTCATACGCCAAGAGCATGTGGACATCATATGGAAAATCATTGTTTTTCAGCAAAATTACAATTCAATTACAGGTACTCGGGAACGTTTTATAAAGGAAGCAAGTTTGCTCTCGCATGGTTTTACTCCGTATGTCACTCCGAAACTTTATAAAAAAACGTTGTCACTTACCTTAAGTATCACTCTAAGATTGTACAGACCCATTTTCGGCTGCTAATAAGTGGTGGAGTTTTGTGGCTCTGATGCATTTATCATCGTGTATTGGTTGATGAATAAAAATCATTGTTGCGTGCGCGTGGTTCATGTATTAACTTATAAAACATGCCAAATTCTCGATATTCTTGCTTTTGCAGACCAAGAAACCGAAGCCAAGATTCACGGAACCAGGTTTGTGACTGTAGCTTTCTGAAAAAATTGTTGCCAAGTAAGTAATTCCTGCGCCGTGAACTGGCTTCAAACTTTGAGTTCTTGTTCAGCGTAAGTCTCCTTGCGTGTATATTGCACTGTTGGGCGCAGGAATAGCTCTGGTACTGTAGTCAGCCCGGAACCAAAGCGAATGTTCGCTCGAATTAATTGTAAAATGCACCTCTGTGGTCAATTTGGATCCTCCACACAATAGCTTGTCAGAAGATGCTCAGAACAGAGCAACTGCATGCGAATCAGGAAAAAGGGGGGAGTTTTGACTGTTGGTTTTAACAGCACTTGGAAGACTTGGCTACCTCTCAAATAGCTCCAGCTCCGGTTCCTAAATTTTAATCCGGGCTCCGGCTCCTTACAAAATTCCGGGATCCGGCTCCGCAGCCCTGTTTCAACGCTGTGGTGTGAATCAACATGAAATCTGCACCGGTGACGTCACCTTTCCCTGGGCACCCTGCAGTTGAAGATGAAATTGCAACATTACGTGGCATTCGCTTCGGTTCATGTTTTCCTTTTGGAGAGTCGGTTTTCAGTTTCGATTTTTTAAAACGTTGATCATCTCAGCAAACTTCATGAAATGCTCGATGATGCTTTTGCTTCCACCAAAGATCTCAAGGACTTGGGCGTCCCTGAATAAAGTAATTTCTAACAACGGAAGTTAAATAGTCAAACGCCAAAAATGGTCAGTTGCGGAAACAACACTAAATTTCTCGGATGCGGTTTGTTGGAAGTCGCGTGCTCGTGATCGTTGCAGAGTTGAGGGAACCGTTGTCTTCACTTGCGTCTTGTTATTTGGCAATGGATGAGCCGTGCAGCACATGCAAATATAGAAAGAAAATTTTTAATTTAATCAGTGATGTTTCGCTGACTACAATAAAAAAGTATACCCCAAATACACTGCATATTTCTTTAACGCTTTGCGAAGCATCTACTATTGGTGTGCATCGAATCTTAATATTTTCGTGAGGGGCAAATTTAAATATAAAAAATGAAATCGAGGTGCGCGTCGCCATGAGCCCTATTAACGACGAGCATGATATAGCATATCAGCGTATTTACCAATGGCTGCGGAGCCTGAGCTGGGCATTTTGCCTGGAACCGGAGCTGGACCTCAGATTAGAAATCAGAAGGAGCTGGAGCCATGTTCGTGAAAAGAGGAGCTCCGGAGCTGTGCCATTTTTACGACGACCCCGCAGCCCTTGTTTTTACCAGTCATTGATGCTTTAGCACCAGTTTGTCGTCATTCTTCCACCGTGGAAGTTGTTAAACGTCACATTTTCACACAACCTTGTGTTGCTTCCGGGATCGGGGTTAGCTGGGGCAGAAAACGTGATCCTTTCAAGTGATCGTCACTTGCTGCCTAAAGCTCTACAGAAATGCTTTTTTTTGTTTTTTATTGATTTACTTCCCGAAGCACCCCAGTGCTGTTATAAATTGCGCCCAAAAATTGCCTAATAAACTTTTTTAAAGCCTCATCCCGCTGTCAGCTTTGTCAAAAATATACATGCCGTATTGTTCAGATGACGTCGATTCAGCTCTTAGTGGTTGGTCAGAGGAACGCAGACGACAGATGATTGCCGACGCGAAGGCAACAATACGTGATATAATTCCCTCACTGGTCGATGACAAACTTCGTCAGTGCGGGGTTGATCCTGTAAGTGTATCCTATAGCAACGTTGTGAAGATTGCTTATCACATCTACTGATGCATGAATGTTAAAGGTTCTTCAATCTGTCTTTTACCCAAGCAAGAATTAACTTTCTGGTTAAATGCTGCTTGATATTTTTTTGCATTTATTTTGAATTTACTTATGAGGTGGTAAATCTTTGCCTTCCTCAATCACGAACAAAACTATTTTTTGAGGTAAAATGTATGAACAGCGGCTCAAAAAGCCTTTCTCGTGCATGCGTAATTTTGTGTACCAATAATGAAAAGTGTGACTGTACCCGTAAAGAAAATTATAAACGTCGACTGTCCAACTATCCTCAACCTTCAGCGTATTCGTCTGAACAAGGCAATGTGTTCTTCAGGAAGCGCAGCGCATCAGCACCTCGACCCTGACCAACAAACTGGTCGTGCTCAAGAAGCAGCGGCAGCAAAGAGCGAAGTCGTATCCTTCGCTGTTCAGAATTCGAGACGAGCACAAGAAGGAAGTGGATCAGGAAATTAGAAAACATTACTCGAGTACGCCGTGTGTTTTCTTGTTGTGCGCTCAATTCAATGATACGTTTTGTTCATGGAAAAAAACAAGGCTGAGATTTCTAAGGCCCTTGCTTGTATATACTATTATTATTTCGAGAATTTGCGCGCTGTATTTTGCGACTAAGTGAATGTCCAGCTATCGGTAGAAGCCCCCATTTGGTATTTTGGTTCACTGGTGTTTTTAATTTTAGCATTAACTTTCTAACCTTTAAGTTTTGGTTATGAAAGAAGGTTGTGCATTGCCTATATTTTTATTATCTACGCGACCCCTCGTGTACGTCAATAAAATGTAAAATTTTGGTGGATGAATCAAATTTTTTTGGTATAAAGTATTGGTATCGTTGGAAAATCAGAGCAAAAGTTCCCGCGTTTTTGCGTGCTCAGTTAGTTGTTTGGTGCTACTGTGTAATCTTACGCATTTGCAACATAATGCCGAATAGAAATGAACTGAAGTTTCATTTCCAATGATTAGGAATAAGGATTTCATGTAGAGGACAAATAATGCTGTTTTATTTGAAGAAATCAATTGTGGAAAATTTTTATTAAAACTATTAACTTGGCCGGAGTACGACGAACCTGAGCAAAGTTGCAGTTTGATCCACTGCGAAAGTTTTCCTGTCGATTATGATGAGCAAAATACAATTGAACTTTCACTTCAATAATAGGAGCTACTCCCTAGATTCCAACAAAACAAAATTGATCCGTTTCTATATGATTCGCAAAAATAAGATTGAACTTTTGATTTCGTGCAGGTCGCTCTCTTTCGTCGACTTCAAAGAAAAAGAGATCGGCAAGTTTGCCTCCCAGGTCAAAGTAAGTTACTCACGATTGTTGACGTATTACTTGGAACAGTTGGGGGCAGTTAGCGGCGCTCGGAACCATTCAGGAAAAAAACTCAAATTTGAAATTTCCTCGAACTTATCACAACTTAAACCGAGACTTGCTTCTCTTTCCATCGACTTGCTATTTCCATTAGAAGTTACGGTCCTGCACTAAACGCGGCCTTCTCAAAGTGCCCCCCGAGCCAAATTAATAGCCCAAACTTAACTTAGCATGGTTTTTGCGTATCCTCTATGGCAGGGCTCGGCAAACTTTTTCGCACTGCGGGCCGGTTTCAGCCTGGCATTATTTTGCGGGCCGGCCCTCAGTAAAATAACAAATGTTTGGCACATGCAAATTCAATGCAACTCGTAAGGCATCATGGCACTGATTCAGTGAGAGATCTGGGCTTGCTTTGCCGCAGTAAGATGTTCCGACCTGTCACGTGTAGGAATTATGGTATTCAATGACACCTGTAGCGTGTTCCTTATGTCAGTCGTTCCAGTCACGTTTGGACCAATTTGGTCTTGGTTCCGCGCGGTCCAGTAACAATTTCTTCACGGACCGGCACGGGGCCGCGGCCCGGTGTGTGCTGACCACTGCTCTGTGGTAGGAGTCGGCAAACTGTGTGCCTCGGCCCAATTGTGAGCCATGTAGCAATTTTGTATTGAGCCGCGCGATACGCAAGAGCTACATTTCTGTGCCGGTTGCGTGAGCGAAGACATAGGTTATTGTAACAACTATGAAACACTGATTGCTTGGCATTAACAAAGCATTGGTTTTGTCAGTGTGCGGTTTATTATAATACAGTAGAATTTGACTAATTCTCGTCACTCCAAGGGGATTAGAAAATAGTGACGATTTATGCAAACAGGTGAAAACTTTAACATAGAAGCTTGTATACTTTATCATAGTAACTCGTATACATACAGTGGTATTCCTATTTGCAGTAAAATACAAGTTTATGACGTTATGGTTGAATACAACAATTAATTCGTCTACTCTATCTGGACTCCTTTCTTCAATCTAGCACCTTTTAAATATTTAACAAACTGCAAAGACTTCCCACGTTCTCTCAATGAGGAGTCGGGCCACGCTTCGCACCTCGTGTATAAATTCGATAAACAAAATGCGAGGTGCAACAATTCTCAGATAAAGGTCCTTAATTTGTTTGAATTCCCACACGTACTA
>JGI24158J21664_10008855_pt1 | contig 13415 bp, 7 predicted proteins | sample Ectturendosymbi3_FD_21664 | JGI IMG/M metagenome (IMG submission 21664) | reverse complement strand
TAACTTGGAAATATTTTCTGATGTGTTTTGACAATCAGATCAATACCACTATCTATTCCAAATACAGTCAGACCTCATTTGTCCGAACTGTGATTAACCGGAATCCTTGCATTTCACCCCTTTAATCCGGAAACCTCGCTGTCCGACACCGACTCGGTAATTTAGGAACGGTATGCCATATCAACAGAAAAAAAACGCTAAACCGGATTACATCAACTGTTACATAGTTGTTTATTAAATTTTCGACGCACGATGAATGTAACAGTGGCACACCCTGCAGGACGCAGTTATAGGTCTCCTGCACAGTTTTTTTTCGCATTTGATCTCATTCTGAATGCATACTAGCTTATGTACATGGATCTGCTAATAAACAAAAACAACTATGAGAGTCTCATTTAGTCATGTTTCGCATGCAGTCTACATATTTGCTTAAGTTGACAGTTCGTTTGAGACTACCCTACAGTTTGTTTCTGTTTCACCATTGAGCGTTCGCTTGGGCCAGACCCGTCGCCAGGTCTAAAGGTTTGGGGGGAGCAAAACATTTTTAGACGGTCAAGACTTCTGTTTTTATTATATAGGCTATTTTTATAAGAAAATTTTCTGGGCGCAACAAAATTTGGAAGAGGCACAAAAAATTTATGGGGGATTGCCCTCGAATGCCCCCCGTGGCTACAGGTCTGATTCCGATTTCGGGATATCTCGCTAAATCGACATTATTTCACGAAACAAAGTAGTTCAGATAAACGAGGCCTGAATGTAGTTAGTTTCCCTGATTTGTTCGCAGGCATTAATCTACTTTCCGCGCACGCAAAAACATGTGAGCGAATGTTACGTCATAGAGCGGTTTATGGGGACAATTACGGTGTGGTATGCATATTGCGCACAAGATGTAAACCATACTGGGTATCCTCCACCTAGTTGCAATTATCTTATGGCATCATTTTCCTGGACATTTGGCATACGTTTTTCAAGAAAAGTTAACAAGGGAAATGCTGGTACATTCCCTAATGTTAACAGCTTTGGAATATGGGGATGATGGCCACAGTATGCTGATCCTTTGGTGTCATTCAGAATACCAGTCCACTTGACACACAAAGGATGTTAGGTCAGATGTCACCACAACACATTCAAACATCTGCTCATAAAATTTAAAATCTCATGCTGTTGCAACCCCTTGGTTGGCATGGGGTTGAATATGCAATTCACCATGAATAGCATCCATATGTGTGGTGTTGCAAATAAGCAATAATAGAGTGATTGTGGAACATGAACTCTATTTGGTGCTTGCTGCCACAATGCGAAGCTTTGCACATTTGCCACTCAGGCTTTCCAATCACAAGGCGCAGCTTTACATAAAAAATTGCTATGATTTCACTGTGGCAATACTAATTGGAAATGAAATTCTGATTCATGGAGCTGTGTACTTTAGCTAAATCCAAATTGCTCAATTCAATCATTTAGCTACAAAGCATGAAGTCTATTTCATGTAAGCTTACCAACATAAGCATCATCTCTGATTTAAAAGTTGACGATTGATTCCACCATTCAAATAGTTTTTCAAAGATATCCTGAGTTATTGCAAATTCCAACAAAGGACCCAGGAGTTGTCCTTAAATAAACAAAATTACACAGTAATGCATGCAAACTCACCACACTATTAAATACTAAACACAATGGTAAAGGCTTTGACAATTGAGATTTGCACTGAGAAGTAGCAGTTTGTACATGCTTGGCTGCCCTATTAACACTTTCAGTACTGGTCTACACTTTCGTCCATGTACAAAAGGAGTATAGAGAGCAGAAACCATTTCACATAGCACAGATACCGTAAAGTACCAGCTGGAATCTTTTTCTTTTGAACGTTTGTACATTTACACAATAAAACTATGAAGAGAAATAATTGATTTGACAAATGAAGCACTTGCCTGGGCCTGTGAAAAACTCCAGTTCCAAAACTGTTAAATGCCATACTGAAACATAGTTAAAATACATAACGCAACACAATCACTACAAAATAAAGATAGAGACAAAATGGAAAAGCTTACGCAAATATACATAACTAAATCACACCTGATGACTGCTCCTCAACAAGAAGAAATATCATTTGTTCCAAAAGATTCCTGACTGTATCAACATCATCTGTGGTGATGTTCTCAATTTTAGTCACAACTGTTTGTTTAGTAGTTACAAATGCTGGCCGAGGGCTTGTTGCACTCATCACTTCACAAATCTAAAAAGCAAAATATCAACACCAACATTTATATATATCCTGAACTGTCAAGCATACCTTGAGCATAAAAGCTTTAATATAGCATTCGATCTTCTCCACGCATGTGAATATATTTCTTCTATAATATTTCAGTAAAGATTTTGAAATTACGTCTTTAATGGAATCATTGTTGTTAAATCATCAGCTTTTTCAGTTACTATGTTGGAAATCTTACTGCACATAGTATATACCAATTTGACACAACATCAAGAGCAAAATCAGAAATTACTGGACACAAAAAAAAAATTTTAAACTTGCCATTTACCTTTCACTATTCATTCAATGCAAAATTACCCATCAAATATACAAATTAAAACAATCGATAAAACAGGAAAAGGTGCCACTATTATGTCAGCTCCCATATTGGAAAAATATGTGAAAATGACAAGTCAGTTGTTAGTATATGACATTATGACAGGGGTGGCCAAACCTGCTCTTTGTATGAGCCGCATATTGTAAAACCCGAGTTACAAAAAGAGTCGCAATATAAAAATCCAAAAACACAAATTGATTTGCAATCTATGTTTCTGTGACATCATAATTCTTTTTGGAACCACTTGCAAAAGTAATATTGTACCCATGCTGGCTGCAACAGTACCATTTTACAATATTTCTACACTTTGCAATAGAAATAAAAAACAAACATATCAAGTATCAGAAAGCTCCAATAGCCGCAGTTCATGCACAGCTGGTATGTAATTTTGTTTTACCTACGAAGAGTTCATCCTTATGAAATTTACAAATATAGGGATGGAAAACATGCTACAACAGGGTTCTTTAAGGTGTTTTAGGGTCCTGATTCTGGTCCCTAGAATAAGATAAAATTATCATTGACTCCCCAGAAGCAGAGAAATTGGGTCCATACAGGTGTATACTGGGTACTAGAGCTCGACCGATGTATTGGCACGCCGATATATATTAGCCACTATGTCGGGTTGCCAAAGTATCATATCGGCAAAATTCTGCCGATATATATCAGCAATATTTCTTCATAAAAGTGTTACGCTGTTGTTCTGCATGGAGAGTTCAGAAATACAAGTTGCTACTTCGTCTCTGACCCTGATTGATTAAAACAAATGCACTGTCCTGTTCCTAGCGCACAGAGCCTTCATACATTAATCAGACCACTGTGCAATAGTCCCGACAAAATGATTTGTGACGTAACATTCGCCTGAAGGTTTTGGGGTGGTAAGCAGACGATTGTCTGTGAACAAACTAGGTTATGTGCTTTTGTGTTCATTGACTGTTTTACCAAGTTCTCTCTAGGGTAGACAGTCTTGTGTTCAGTGTGCATAAAAAAAGTGCATACGTCACAGCAAGCAGTGATCCAGGTTTGCGCAGAATCCGATGTTGTCCGTTTCTTCATCGCAGTGAAGTGATGGTTTTAATGCGTCGCGCATTACTTTTTACTTACTCATGGCATCTGAGCGCAGGCACAGGTGTTTACACAGGGAGTAGGCCCACTTATACGCAACACATATTTGCCTGTTTGTGCATTTGTTGATTTAGAGTTAGACTAACTGTGAGTCCTAGAAATTGCTATGGAATGCAGTAGGCATGGTGGATGAAACCATCCTATTAGATTACATTTGACTTTTAGTCAAACACAGCTTGTTGAAATGGTCATGTGACATGTACAATACGTAGAGACAAGGGTTCAGGATTAGTCTACAGTTTACACAATGCAAACAACAAGCTGCTAACAGCTTGCCAGCACTGAAACCATGACATTACTTGTCTATCAGACTGAACCATTAACACCATTTACAGACGTCACAGTCAACTGAGACAGTCATGCATGTCATGTGACCAGTTCAGCCAATCATGTTTGGCTGGTGGCAAAGTAGCTCCAAGAGTGTAAGAGTGAATATTTTGCCTCATAAAATAATGTAACTTGTGAAATCATTTTCCTTATTTATGTGGCCTGAACAAAAAATGCACTGTAATGCCTTTCAGCTGTAGTTTAAAAATGTTTCGCTGAAGGCAAAATAGCTCCAGGAGTGTTTATTTGCTTGAATATACAAAAATATCAGTATTGGTTATCGGCAATGAAAAACATCAGTATCGGCCCAAAAAAGCCTTGTCGGTCGAGCTCTACTGGGTACCTACCAACTTTCTTAACACTTTGAGAGCCGGGGTACGATATATTCGTACTTCGATTTCAGCCTCAAACCAGCAGTTGTCAGTTGCCTTACCAACGCCATAGCTCCTCCGTGGATTGTGCTAGAGAGCTGTTCAAGGGCTCAAACGAATCGTACAGTCTTCTAGATTGGACTCCAAAAAAATTTTTGGTTTGGGGCAGCGGAATTTTTGTGAGTGACATCATAAGTGAAGTAGTTTTTGGGTCATTTTGGCTCATGTTGCCTGACCTAGGGCCCAACCGCTAGGCCGAAGTGTTTCGCTGAAGTTTTCATTGGAAACCAGGCTCAAGTCCGAGTCTTTTGAGCCTTTGATTGACTTTCTAGTGTTTCTGGTTCAAAAGTTATGATCTCAACACTTTGAGAACCGGCGTATGATATATTCATACTTCGATTTCGGCCTATGAAACAGCAGTTTTTGGTTGCCTTACCAACGCCCTAGCTCCTCCACTGATTGCACTAGAGAGCTGTTCAAGGGCTCAAACGGATCGACCAGTCTAGTAGATTGCACTCGGAAAAAATATTTTGGTTGGGGGGTGCGGATTTTTTGTGACTGACGTCATAAGTGAAGTAGTTTTGGAGTCATTTTAGCTCATGTTGCTTGGCCTAGGGCCCAACCGCTAGGCCAAAGCGTTTCGCTAAACTTTTCATTGGAAACTAGGCTTGAGTCTGAGTCTTTTGAGCCTTTGATCAACTTTCTAGCGTTTCTGGTTCAAAAGTTATGATCTAAAATAAACAAATTAATTAATTAACTAATTAGTCAAATATTTCTACTAACTTACATCACAACGTTTGAACCCAAAACCGCAGCAAGTCATCCAAAGTATCAAAAGACTCTGATTGTGGCCTAGTTTCCAGTAAAAACTTCAGTGCAATGCTACCACCTAACGGTGCCCAGGGCCAGGAAAAGTGGGCCAAGGTGGCCTAAAAGTCTTCCACTTATGACGTTACTCTTAAAAAACCCGCATCCCCCAAGCACAAAATTTTTTCGAGTGCAGACTAGAAGACTTGCCATGTCTTTTGAGACTTTTACCGGGTCTGTAGAGCATACCGGACTGGAGAAATCCCCGCACAAAGCCACGTGCGTTTAGGCGTTTTTTTTCGAAAATCCCCAAAAGCAGCCAGACGCCAAAGAGTTGAATAAATAAATTGATTAATTAACTAATTAGTCAAAAAATTTTACTAACTTAGATCGTAACTTTTGAACCCGAAACCCCAGCAGGTCATCCAAAGTATCAAAAGACTTGGATTGTCGCCTGTTTCCAATAAAAACTTCAGTGAAATACTACCATCTAGCACAGGAGTCTCTATACTTTTTTGTCCACGGGCCATATAAGCTATTACGCAACAGTCCAAGGGCCAGACATCTTACACAATGGGATTGATTAAAGATATGTTACATTCTACCAAATCAACAAATTTTCAGTGGTTTTATTATTTTTCCTTACTGGCAAAATGCGTTTGCGGGCTGAATGAAATGGCATCGCAGGCCGGATTTGGCCCGCGGGCCGTAGTTTGGTCTAATGGTTGGCGCCCAGGGCCAGGTGAAGTTGGCCAAGGTGGCCAAAAAGTCTTCCACTTATTACATCACTCACAAAAAGCCTGCCCCCAACCAAAAATATTTTTCGAGTGCAAACTACAAGACTTGCCACGTCTTTTGACACTTCAACCAGGTCTATAACCCATACAGGAGCGGAGATATTCCCGTGCAAAGCCACGTGCAAACCAGTTGTTTTTTTGCGAACTGCTTAAATTAACCCGGACGTCAAAGTGTTAAAAAAAGCTGTACTACAACATCCTTAATTAGCCAAATCACATAACAGAAACATTAACTGAAACTTACAGTGTAGTTTTATATGTAATTATAGCTTTCAACACAGAAATATTAACGCCTTGTCCTTCAGTGCTGGTATACAAATATGTCGTACTTGAAATCTCATATTGAGTCGCTATTTTCATGCCACTTTGCAACTCCACCCCTCAAAAGATGAGTCTTCTAGATTGCATTGAAAAAAATTGGAAAGTTTAGGATTTTGTTTTTTGTGGGTGATGTCATAAATGGAGTAGGTTTTAGCCCAGTTTGGCCCTGGTTACCGGGCCCTGGGCACCAACCTCTACAGGAATTTTATTGACTCAAGTTTTTATTGAAACAAGGCTAAAATCTTAGTTATTTGAGCCTTTGATTGGTATTCTAGCATTTCTGATTCAAAAGTTAGGGCAAAATATCCAAATTTTGCTAAAAAATATTTGAGTAATTTTTGGTTATTTGGCCTAACTTGAAAGCCAGTGAAAGGCTCAAAACAAGGATTTTAGCGTAGTTTCCACTGTGAACTTGAGTCAAAAAATTCCATCTTGCAATTGGGGTCCAGGGTGAGATGACCTTGGCCAAAAATGCCTAAACCTACTCTACTTATGACATCACCCACAAAAAACGAAATCCTAAACTTTTCAATTATTTTCAATTCAATCTAGAAGACTTGCCGCATCTTTGGAGGAATTGAACAGCTCTCTAGCTTAATTGCGTGGAGAGTTATGAAGCTGCAAAGACTTGTCCAATATGGGCAAATTATACCTAAAGTTAAAGGAAAATGCATCCGAAGCTGAAGGTGTTAAGCACAAAGTTTTACATGCCACTTCTAGACAAATATGGAAGACTACAAGCTCAATTGTGGTCTAGTCATGGAATCAGTTTGAAAAGTTAACAATTTAACCCATTATTAGCTCACACACCAAAAGTAAAAAATGACAGAACGGAAGACAGGAAACTCATGCAAGGCATGTTGACATGTTTCTGGAAAATTAATTTTCAACAATAATCCTGGTTCATAAAACAATATATAGTAAATGATTATAAAAAGTCTATTGCAGAAGAAATCCTTGCGGTCGACTACAATGGATCTAATCATACCACAACACCGATAGAAAGATATATACTCACACATTTTGTCAAGTAGCACAGATAAATATTTTGTGCTTATATAGTTGCACAAAGACATCTGTTACCAGCAAAAAAAAATTTTTTTAATGTTTTTTTATTTTGCTTACTGCCACTATAAAACATTTTGTAGAAGTAAACAAGCAAAGCATTGATTTGCTTTAAAATTTTGCAGAATGTTTGAACATGACATCATTATGGCCCGAAACTCGTCCAACTATGGCATGCAAAAGCAAATTGCATATACCTGAAGCCAATGTGATTTGAAAGCCTCAAAACAAATAGAGGATGGATCATCAACATTTTGTGGAGTTGGCTTATGCTGTTGATCATCCCACTTTGCCAATTTCTTCAGCCAGCTCATTGGCACTATCAATGTACAAACCTTACATGCAACTATAGGTTCTTAGGATTTTCTCATTACACATTGAGATATACAAATTTACTTCTCTATATCCCTTAGATTCAGTTTTAGAATAGCTTGCATTTTTCTTATTTCCTGCAAACAAAAAATACTTTCATCACAAACACAACCAAATCCACATGGAAAAGAATAAGAAATAAACAATGTTACTGAACAGATACTGTTATGGGCTTTTCACAAATTTGCCAGTTTGCTTGTGGGTATTTAAATCATACCTTCCAAAGGGGTTAAAAGTCTGCTACAGATAACTTGCAAAAAAGTTAAACTTTCAAGTAGCAATGGCATAAACATCAAAATTGATGTTTGCATCAATGAGATACAACTCAGCATTCAAAGGGTGGTTCCAGATGGTCTATTATGGCTTATACCATTATCTGCTGCAAGTGCTAGTTAGTAAAAATGTTGATCAATTAACTTGCCAATCTTTTGCCTTAACTACACATCTGTAATCTGCCAAGAAGACTTTTTACTACTGTTGGAAGCTTTCAGTTGGCATTGCATTGAATGTGTGATTCATCACAAATGGCATGTGTGCCAACAGTAACACCCGTATTTATGTAGCGTAAACAAGCAAAATTAATGGAGTGATTGCATTGCATGATCTTTATTGTTGCTTGCTGCCACAGAGTGAAGCAGCTTTATCACTCTTGCTGCTTGGGCTCTCCAATCACAACAAGAAAAAGGCAAGTTGTGTGCAAAAGTCATTACAGTACCGGTTGTGCAGAACTAACCTATAGAATTTACTCAAACTGTTCGATTTATTCTTCTCTTTTTTTGAGTCCTTTCAATTTCGTTGCTGTTTGTTTTGTTTAAAGTGTCCTGCTCCTTTTATTTTTTACTTCTCAGTAGATTTTTCAAAGGAAAATTAAAGAGTGGGTTTTTGGTGGGTTTTATTGGATTATTTTAAGTGGGCTTTTTGAAACAAAACGAATGGTTTTTTTTGGGTTGGGTTTTCTTACAACAACCCTGCTTTTTGCACAGCAAACAACATCATCAACTGCTTAATTCTAAAAAGGCTATTTTCGAAATATGACNCTTGATTGATATTTTATTCAGATAATGCAGCCACAGTTTTTGAGGCTAGCTGTTGCGCCTTTCAATATGAGAAGTTGCTTATAAACATATAGTTTCAGTGGAAACGAACCCACCTTACTTGGCGTGATGCTGAGGAAAGCCTAAACTTACTTAATTTTGTCATAACCTAGTAGGTGTAAACAGCAAATAAAAATTAGCTCCAAACTGCAAAACAAATGATCGTGATTAGACAATGTCAATGTCCTCTTGCCACGAAGAGAAATATTACAAGAGCTCCTGAATGTGCGTGGCAGTGTATGAGATTCTAACAGCATTAGAGCCGGCACTGCCAGAGCAGGAAACTCAGAAACACGTGCGTTCGACGCAATACCAATTTCGAGTGTTAAAAAAATGTGGTTGTTTCATGTCACTGCGCAGACATTATTTAGACAAGGCAGTAACATTGTTGTTTCATAATAGTATTATGAAACGTTACAAGGGAAATGTAGGCTGTTGCCTGCTTCAAAACACCTGCATTAGAGACGTGCAGTGACAGCGTTTGATATTTTATCAGCTTCAATGCTGAAACCTGCAGTGCAAAGGGGTCTGTCATGACATCCAAACAGACCCCCTAAATGCACCCCTGTGTACAGGGGATATATAGGAAATGGAAAAGAGCCAAGTAAACAGATTTGAGCACTGAAATGTTGGTATAGTGCTTTAATTTAAACAACATTAGAATGAACAGGAAGAGAGTGACATTGTAGCGACTAGTGAACCTTACACTCTGCTGCATAAAAACACAGACGTTGTGAAATTTTATTATTAGTAAGTCTTACCAATATTCGTTGATTCAATGTTTTCTTAACATTTTTTTCATACAAAGCAGTTCTTATTGTGAATGTGATTAATGCACAAAGATCATCTCTTGAATAAAGTTTTTACCTCAATCATTGTTACTATCGCCAATGGCAAAGATACGGTTAGGCTGTGTTTGAACGCGCAGTGTTCACTAATAACAACAACTTGGCCTACATCTTATTTCTATCATTTTTTCGATGATAAATTTGTGTCACTGTTGACAAAAAGGCCGATATTTTTACAAAACACATCTGGCAACCCCAGGTGCCGCCCTCGAAAATATCCTCTAGCTGTCGATCTGATTATCTGTACATAAGTTCCTTTATTTATATAGTAATAGTAACCACATATTTTATGAACCAAACAAGCACAATCCATTCAGTGGACACAGAGCTTATTTATGCCGTTTTGAAGTTGTCATTTTCCAAGCAATACCAAATATAGTGTTTTAATCCTCTATGTCTAGGCCACAGGCCGATGGTAAACAGCCTGAAGAAAAGTTTTGCACAGCAGCAAAGTATTGTCGCAACACCCTCAGTTAACCATATGAAGCAAGCCCAATGTAGACACGTTTTTCCAAGTAAAGCTCACAAGAAACTGTTCTAGCTGATTTAAATAAGACATAAAGTTTCAACAAGCAATCACTGTTTGCAGGAAATCTTGTAAAAACAACCAAACGTAGGATCCAATACCGACAATATTGCTTTTCATCAGTTTTTTAGTATTGCGGTCTTGCAAGCTTTTTGTTAGTGGAAAATTGAACATCAATTAAGTACCTTTTTTTCTTGGTCATTCTTTTGGTGTAACCGCTTTCATACAGCCAGCAGCTCTCACGCCGATATGCATAGTATTGTCATGTTGTTACTGTACTGATGAGAGTCTACAATAGAAATTTGCATTTCTGCCCATGTCAAGATAAATTGTGAAGTTAAGTCTCTGTGCAGCTTCGCAAATTGTTAGTTAACATTGAGTCATCATAGGAAAGAGTTGCGCGGGGCTCCTAAAAGCGCGGGGCCCTAGGCCATGGCCTATGCGTAAATCCGTCACTGGCCCTGATGAGCTCCGTTTTGCAATTGCCCTCCAAACTGGTATACAAATTGTTGATGGCATAGAATGCCACTGTGGTAAAAATTTTGATAAGCTAGGGCTCCATGAACTCTCCTGCTGTTGAAACGCAGGCTGCTTCAACAGACATTCAGTCATTAACTCCATTCTCAAAAGGACAGTAACCTGCATCAATCTCTCTTTTACCTTGGAGCCATCAGATTGACAAGGAATGGAAGGAGGCCTGGTAGATTGACTTTTGGCTCCTGGTACAAAGGTTTAGGCTGAGTATGAGCCATGACAGTGGTGGATAGTGGATGCCTTTGCTCATTGCCACTACAAAAGCAAGGCTAATGCAGCAGGAAAGGCTGAGGCTGCTAAATGCCAAAAATACAATGACCTCTTCAACCACTACTGCTTTTAACCAACCACAATTGAAACCACTGTCGTGTATGGCAAGTCCAGGGAATGACAGTAGTTCCACCTGTACCTGTTCCTGGCTGTAGTCAAAGGGAAAGCTGCCAGCATATCGCACATGCAAGTTAGATCTGATTTCAATCATTCCCAGTATACAACCAACATTATATACTGCCCTCCACTTGCTTTCGTTTCCATCAAGGATGTGGAAGCGGCTATTTCGTCAACCGCTTCCACACCTATCGCTTCCGCTTCCAACAGAGCCTGGGCTCTATCAGAGCCAGGACTCTATGTCATCTATGAAATTGCTGGCAAGCATGACTATCAAAACCAGCAACTTACAATTTACAAGGACACATTACTAGCTAAAATGATCACATCAATTAGTATCAGTCAGCAGGCCCGTAATTAAGGGGTGCAAGGGAGCAAAGCACTCCTAAAAATTTTTTGCCCTCCCTGGAAAAATGTGTTGGATATAGTTTGAACTTATTGAATATAGTTCAAAAAATTTGGGCCCCTCTCAGAAAACTCTTCACCCCTCCTGGTGTTCCAAGCTGGTTGCAGGCCTGTTACTCAGCACAGTACTGCTACTCTGCTCTTACAAAAAACACAACCCAGAAAACTGTCTTCAACATATATCAATACAAACAGCACTTACAACAACCTGACTTTAGCCTGACAAATATCAAGCTAAATTGCATAGCGTACAGTTTTAAGGTTTCTTCAAAGCGCTTTTATTGTAATACACTATGTAACAATTTTTGATAAAATTTTTGTTTGGCTGTATATTTTCATTGTTTCTGGATAATTTCGAGGCACTGATTCCAAAAATGCGATTATTTTTGTTCTATCATCGACCGCTGACTGTCAGTAAGGCTTTTTACGTTTGTGGGTTCCACTCTATGCCAACCTTATAAAATGAATTATGCCATTTGCAATTCCAAGAGTTTGGAGAGAGCCACAAAAAATCATAATGACTGTAACATCTGTACAATAAAACATTGCATTGCAAAGTACCGCAAGGTCCAAGGAAGAGCGCTAACATATCCATGTATACCTTTATCCATTGCACACGTTCCTCACAGTGAAACTTTACCAGTTCTAAACCCACCTCCAAACATAAGTAATTATGCTTTTGTCATTGTAGTTGGAACTTGATAATGAATGTGAAGTCTCAACATCCAACAAAACTTTAGACACTGATGTGTAGTTCAAAACCTCATTTTCCATCTCAAAAGGAATTGGATGATTAAATATGGAACCTCGGGCTAATAAAATCTGCAGCAGAGTTATTAACATGAAGATTAAAAGAGTGGAATTTGCTGAGTTGTGGTTGCAAAAACACTACGCAGAGGAAGAGGCACTTGGACTTCTCTGTTTACTTCGAGGTAGTTCAGGACCTTTGCTATTGCAAAGATGTGAATGGTTTGTTTAATGCTGTTGGAATAGAACATGAAGCGACTCAGTGGCAACTTTTTATTGACAGTTTCACCCAAAATCTTTAAGCATTTTTACTTCACAATGAGAACAAATATCTGTCAATTCCTCTCGCTTACTAAATACAAATAAAAAAGGCTATGAAAATGTCAAGAAACTACTGCTTAAAACAAACTATGCTGAATTCAATTAGTATGTTTGTGGTGATTTTAAGATGGTGGGATTTTTGTTGGGTCTGCATGGTGGTTACACAAATACTCATGTTTTCTTTGCTTGTGGAACAGCAGAACTGATGGAGAGCACTACGAGAAGATCCATTGGCCTCCAAGGGAAGAACTAAGGCCAGGAAGGTACAATGTCATCAAGGAGTTACTTGTAAGCAAGGAAAAAGTTTAATTACTGCCCCTTCACATAAAATTAGGTTCATTGAAACAATTTGTCAAAGCTTTGGATTTCAAAGGAGAAACATTTCAAGAAATCAGAGCAATGTTCCCAAAATTGTCAGATGCCAAACTAAAGAGAAGAAAATTTGTTGGCCCCCAAATAACTACCATGTTGAAGTCATGATCCTGGAGGAAAAATGACTGAAACAGAAAAGACAGCTTGGCAAGCATTTCTAGGTGTGGATTAAGTTTTTTGTGAGAAAGAATAAAGACCTAAATTATAAAGAGATATAGTGAAGACACTGATTACAACATAAAGGATGGAATGTCACATGTCATTGAAACTTTATTTTTTATACTCACATCTTGATTTCTTTCAAGAAAATCTTGGAGCCTATAGAAAGGAACACGGCGAGATATTTCACCAAGCTATTCAGCAAATAGAAAAGCGGTATCAGGGCCGCTGGGACAGCGCAATGCAGTCCCGTAACCA
>JGI24158J21664_10008851_pt1 | contig 13418 bp, 10 predicted proteins | sample Ectturendosymbi3_FD_21664 | JGI IMG/M metagenome (IMG submission 21664) | reverse complement strand
AAAACTCTTCACACAAAACGTGACAAACGTCACCTTTATTTTTGAAACCTCTCCAAATACAAACCTATGAGAAAAAAGTGGGGGGACATGGCATATTACGTCCCCCGTGTCCCCCACCAAATTGCGCCCATGAGTAAACCTAACCGCGTTTGGTTATCGCAAAGACATTACTATCTGCAGTTCATATAGACAGGATTTTAAAAAATAAATTTAGGTTTGACAGAATGCAATTTTTAAGTTTTGAGGTAGATGAGACGGTTTACAGCTCGGTATGTTGCGTTGTAAGACTTTCCACATTTCATTTCCACAACTTTCCGCTGAACATGCAAAGAAAGTGTTTCCTTAGCAACCTAAATCATAAAAATTTAACATTCCCATAATAATTTAAAAAAAAATTTAATAGCGACAAGGTGTTTTAAGCTATAGACAAGAGTTTTTCCTTTATTTTGAAAACAAAAAAGCCGAATACTAAGCTCCAACTGAATTCTGCAGCAATAGTTGCTGTAAAAGTTTTTGTTGCTGTAAAATGAACAAACGCTGTTTATTGAAAAAAAAAGTTTTTTTAATGACGCTTATTGCAAAATATATTTGTAATCTACCACTTTGCAGCAATTTAAAGAATAACTGGAATTCATTCTTTCGGCTTTTTTCACCCTCGAAATAGATTTTTTGCCTGCAATCTTTGTGCAAAAAAGCAGAAAATTTCTAATGTGACGTGTAGTGGAGATATAATCAAGAAAGCAATACTTATTGATAAATTGCAAAAGCCTAGATGAAACACTTTTGTCAGTAAATGTAAAAATGAACTAAACGTGGGGTGAGCTATCGTTATGATCATTACAAATTTACGTCAATATTACGATTTTAATACACTAAGGTATTCTTAGGACTCGTGCAAAATTTTAAAATAAGACATTTAAAACGAAACTGACTTGATCTAACTGTTTGGGAATTCAACGCTACGACTTTCAAATTCCAGTGTTGCAGGATGCAGCTCAAAAATATAATTTGTGTGATGGTTCTTTGTGCTGCAAATGTATGGGAGCTATCAAAAGGTAATTGTACTTCTTGTCTCTGGTAGTGATAAATTAGTGCAAAGTTGTTTTATTCAAAAAACGTTTCTGGTTATGTCATGTCATGGTAACATGTGACAAATTGCACAAACATTTCCTAAATAGTGGACTGTATATAGTAAGTTCTAACACGGGGATTGTATCAAAGTTTTCAAAGGTCAGCAGAGAATGACTTCAACATTCCGTCACCGTTGTTTGGATAAGATCGAAGCTTTTATGGTTTATTTCAGTAGCAGGGCCACTCATGCAAAATTGCAGACATGTTAAATAAATTAAAGAATCTAACTTAAGCCTGGGTGTAGTCTAAACGAGCCATGCTCTTCATAAGCAATCATATAATTTTACTGTTTTGCAAGAAAAGTAAAACAAAGGTTCCGGAAACTTTTCCTTCATTTCGCACATTTCGCAATTAAACGTTAGAATGTTCCAACACTAGACCAAAGATTAAAATTAAAAGACGTTTTTATCTACCCAGTCTTCCACGACACAAAACTTCCAAGTTGTGGTTGGTTCACATTATTTTAATTCCAGCAGTCACTTAATTTTAAGCAGCGGGCAATCAGCAGCAACAAGTTAATCCTCCAAACTTTTTCTTTATTAATCTTTTGAATATAGCTATCAAAGAACTACGATTGCCCGGACAAATGCTAATCTTATGCGCAAAACGCAAACCTTTTTCAACAACAGCTTTTGTCGTAACAGTATACCATAATGAAATTTAGTATTGAAAATTTTATCTGCAGGAAAACTACCGAAAACCGAAGAAAATTATTCAATATGCACATGCAATGCAACTGTCATTGAAGCGTGGAATTATTGCCAGTGTCGTAATCAAGTTCTTGCAACAATTCGAAGCAAAAAACAAGAAAAATGTTTTCAAGCAAAATTAGAGCAAGTTCAAATTTCTCTAGTTTGGATAGGTAAGCGAAGTTTGTTATGCAAGGTTGCCCACCGGGCTTGCTTCAAACGTCTCACTGTTCTTTGAGTTTTCAAGTTAGAAAAAAATATAGCAAACTGAGGGATAGAGTAAAAACATTTGTTGGTATTTCACACTTCATCTCTCTGATAATGAAAAGTTGAAATTGTGGAGACCTAGAGTAAAAGTTAAGAGCTGGATATAGCAATTTCAAATCCAGTTATTATAAACAACAGTCAACAAATCATTTAAATGGAACGTAAAACTACTTTATATCTAAATGTTTCGTGTGCTGTTTTGGAACGCATTCACCTTGCTATTGTTTCCCTAATTTTGTTTTACTGTAGATAGAAATGTTTTGATTTATTATTGCACATTTGCAGTCTGAACCTATAGAATTTTGAAGGTATAACATAGTCAATGCATGTGTACTGCGGTTTAAAACTATTTGAAAGCAATTCTCCTTGAATAAGATTTCAGAACTGAGGATGCGTAGTGTTACGTGAAATCGATTTCCTATTAAAAATTTGCTGATCGATTTTAGACTTTGCCTCCTTTGTGGAGATTAGCTAATAGAAAATTTTAAAGCAAGTGGGATTGAGAAGAAAAATAACGAAAAACTGCTCCTGAAAACGATTACTACAGAAGGGGAACAGCGCAATAATTATATCTGTGTTGCATTTTCACATCACAAAAGTCGGACACCAAATGAAGAAAAATAGTTATAACTTCGTAGTAACAGTTTCAATAAGCATTTCCTGATTCTAGTTGAATAAGACTTTATGATACCTACACGTTAGGTGAAATACACACTTTGATAAGATCATAGTGTCTGATTCTTGGCTGTGAAAGGATTCATTTCGATAGACAGTAATCATTTCCTTTTAGTCGGGAAAATTTCTTGAACTGAAATCAACAAATTTTTCTCACATAGATTATTCCGACTTTTTAACGTTTCATCAAAAATAAACAAACTGCGAAATGCTTGTTGTCTTCATCAAAATGAAAAAAGCCTTCACAAACAGTTTGTGATGTTATTCCGACAGGTTTCAGAAGTTTCTTAGCTTATTTTCAATAGGAAATGAAGCAACGCCAAGGCAAACAATTCAAAACCGGAAGACTTTTTTATGTAGATAAATCATTGTGACGTAAAAAAAACGTTCGAAGCAAACATAAGACTCCCGGTCATTCCGAAACGCTAAAAACAAAACTAAAATTGCCGAACGATAAAAATTCTGAAAACAAGCCAAGACCACCAGTGAGAGACTGTGTATAGATTACAGCAAATGAAGTGTGTTGTTAGCAAAGTACTAAAAGCGGAAGTGCTGAATAGCTTTATAATGAAAATCACGGCCAATGAAAACGATATCAACGACATATTGCAAACGTTTCAATAACTCCTGTTATCATCACCAGTGCATTACAAATTGAACAACAGTGATCTTTCTGCAAGTTCTTACGGTAGCCAGGAGAAAAGCGCTGTGACAAATGAAAAACGCGAAGGACTGAATGCAACAGAGCTGAATGCTAGAGCTGAAACTAGAGCTGAATGCAAACATCCCGTCGATGCCTCTATGCATTTTTAACTTTTAACACAGCTACAGGCTTCACCCATGACGTCACGCATCATCACCGTCGGCACGTATCCAGCTGAGTCATGTGACTATGTATGCTTCGCCCCACTACGTCACCACCGACGAAGTCCTTCCCGTTTTTCATTTGTCACCATAGGCGTACGAGGCGGGGGGTCGGGGGGCGGACGACCCACGGGCTTGAAAAAATTCAGGCCAAACTCTGTTTTCAGGGCAAGCGCAAGTTGCTCAAAAATCCTGAGTGATAAAAAATATTTCAATACAGTGAAAAATTCCAGGGCAACTCTGTTTTTCAAGCCAAGCGCAAGTTGCTCAAAAATCCTGAATGATCAAAAATATGTATTCAGTACAGTGAATTCAGGGCACACTCTGTTTTTCAGGGCAAGCGCAAGTTGCTCAAAACTCGTGAATGTTAAAAGTATATTCAATAGAGTGAAAAATTTCTGGCGAACTCTGTTTTCCAGGGCAAGCGCAAAGTTGCTCAAAAATCCTGAATGGTAAAAAATATATTCAATACAGTGAACAATTTCAGGACAAACTCTGTTTTTAGGCAAGCGCAAGTTGTTAAAAATCCTGAACGAAAAAGTATATTCAATACAGTGAAAATTTCCGGGCAACTATGTTATTTCAGGGCAAGTGCAAGTTGCTCAAAAATCGTGAACGGTGAAACATTTTTCAATACAATGTATATATTCACTTGGGGGTGATCCACGTAATTTGGGCTAGTGTACTATGTAATCTGGACCAAAGTCGTGATTGGTTATAGTGACTTTGATCTGGACCAAGCCCTCGTTTTTTGTAAAAATCGAACAATCGGATGTCGGTGGTTCAGGAGATTGATATTAGAATTCGATAACTCTTTCTTTGTTCGTTTTCGAGTTTGCGCTGGGTAGAGGTGCAGGCTGTTAAGATGATAGGTTTTTTTATTAGCAGGAGTTTTAGAAGCGGGCAGCACGTACGTGCAGATTGCTTGGCTCCTTTGATTGGGCGTCTTTAAGTGCCTTGCTCGAGCGCACAGCAGCGATAACACAGGCAGGTTTAGGGAGTCAGACCTTTCGATCCGGAAACGTCACTTTTGAGACATTGCGTTGCGTCATCGAAGCCGTGTACATATTTGCAACAGTTGAAGCAATCACCGTAACGTTTCTTGTCTGGGAGAACACAACACACAAGGAACTTCAACTCCTTGAGTTGACAAGCAAGGTAACTACAGCATTTGCCTATAACGGCACCTCTAGGGGATTGCATAAAGAACGTTATTGCCAGATTGATATCATAAGCGAATTTAAATGCATATAAAAGATGCCATCGCGACCAAACAAAATGTAACGTTATGGGCGAATTGACGTTAGAGAAGAAGCCGTTATAAACTAATTCAACTCTATAGAACAGATTTACATAAGGCTTCAGGCCCCATTCGGATTAAACTAAAAAGTTAGTTTCAGGGCAAAGGGCAACTTTTTTCTGCCCCCCAGTGAGTTGCCTTCCCGTAAGCCTATGTTTGTCACAGCGCTTTTCTCCTGACTACCGTAAGAACTTGCAGCAAGATCACTGCAGTTTAATTTGCAATGCACTGATGATAATAACAGGAGTTATCGAAACATTTGCAATTTGTCGTTGATATCGTTTTCATTGGCCGTGGTTTTCATTGCAAAAGTACTAAAATATTTGTAACTGTGAAACGATTAGGTATAACTTAATAAGCTGACTGTAGATGCCCTGATAATGGTGAAATCCATTTCCCTTTATATATATCTATGTTTGCTGATTATGGTCTTACTGAATCGATAGGGACAAGATTTTTGTCTGACTTGATAACTTGCGCAATCATCAGATTACTTAAGACTTGCGTAAAATTACAACTGGTGGCAAGAGATTATCACTGAAATTCAAGTTCGCATTTGTTTACAGTGCTGACATTTAGCACAATTTATTAATGAAATTGAGTGTTAAAATGAAGTTAATCATCCAACAAACACGTAGAAAGACAATGTATGTATTTGAAAGATGTAAAGGAATGAACGCAGATATCAAAATTTCCGGGATTTTATAGACAATGAAAATGATCTGGATGTGAGTAAAAATGTTTGACGGCACCAGAAGCTTGATGGTTAGGTTATCACTGATTGTGAAAGTTACATAAGCCGAAAATTGTTTTTTTCACCAAAACTTTGTTTTTTGGCAATAACTTGCCAACCACAAACGCTAGATGGCCAACCAAGGGCTCTAAAGTCTCGTATTATAGCCTAGTTTTTATTAAAAACTCGAGTCAAAAATTTGGTTCTTGGCGTTGACGCCCAGGGCCAGATGACCTCGACCAGAAATGCGTAAATCTACCCCAATTATGACGTCATCCACAAAAAACGTGAATCCAAATCTTTGCAACTTTTTCATATCTAAACTAGAAAACTACAAGACTTTCCGCATTTTGAGAGGAAGAGTTTGCATAGCTCTCTAGCTCAATCTCCTGGCGAGTTATGTTGGTGCAAAGTGACGCAAAAGAGTAGCCCATACGAACTCATAGAGAAGCGAATTTTTTTCAATCTGAAAATGGCCGTTCGAACATTCAAGTTTGCAAATGACATTGCAACGTCTGATATGTCCTTGTTTCTCCTTGCTCTTGAAATGGTCTCCAATCGTATGTGTTCTGTAAATGAAAACCACGTATGCAAGATCTTTCAAGCATTTTCGAAAAAGCGCTTCGTAGTTCTTTTCCTAGGTGTAATGATGTTTCACCAATATAGGGTATGGAGGTAAGGATTTTGTGATGAGCAGTCGGGTATTCTTGATTGTTTCTTAAGCAAGTATTCTTTCAACGTTTGTCAAAGAATGTTTTGATTTGCTCATCTGTAGTTTGGTTTTGATGATGTTGATACGTCTAGGCCTATAGTATTTAATGCTCCGAAATTTGTTGTATTGTTTTGCCCAAAGACGTCTGGTGAACACATCAGTCTGCTTTCACGCATAGGCACGTCAATCATAAAGATTATATTCGCAGTTTTTACATACAGCAATTCTCGAATTCTCAGGGCTTTACGTCATACCGGTAACGAAACAGCACGTCTGGATGGATGGAAGATGTTTGTCAAAGTACACGTTGAAAAAGTTTAACAAAATACGAAATCGCACCGACGGCCACCCATGCGCAGCGTTTAACGGATCATCTGACGTGGAATTTCACAGCTGCGACTCAAAAATTAATTTCGCTTGTCAAGACAAAGGTAGACCGATACATTTTACATAGAGAAATGCTGATGGAAAGCCACCACAGACCACGCACCAACAAAATAAAACAATAAAATTGCGTTAGTTTATATGATTTTGAGCGCACTCCTGTAATAACCGGTGCATCAACGATCGGATTAAAGAAACATTTATCGTGTAAATACTGAAACTTCATTGCCAAAACTTGGCCGAAATTAAAGAAGTGACTGAAATTTCTTGTCAATACATTTCAAGACATGTAATAAGTTCTTTACCAGGATCGTTCATGGCAATGCACTCGCATGAAGCAACGTGTCGACCGGAGGAGGATATGAGTTGCAACTGCACGGATACATTTTCTTGTTCGGAGAATGTGGAAGGTCATGCTAAGTTCACGCCACGTGTTTTCCTAATTTAACTCCAGAAACGCGATCTGGGCGAACTTTAATGAGATTTTGAAATGAAAAAGATCCGGTTACTTCTGTAGACTTTTATGCTATTAGAGTTGTACAAAGTTTGCGTAAGGGTTAAAATGTGAGAGTAAAAACACTGCATATATCGAAGGTAGGGATTTCAGGTAAGATAAATATGTAATACATAACCTTCAGAATTAAATAGAAATTACAACGTGCAGGTAATTCAGCTGCGGAGGAGGCGTCCCGTTTCTTGAAGAATATGGAAGGCAAATTTCTGCGTATGGTAATAGATGGAGAATCAAGCAAAACGGGCGATGGTTACCAGTTGCAAATTACTCGCCTAAAATCAAACCAGAGCAAACTTCCCATGCCTTTGGCGTCTTTTAAATCAACTACAGTTTACAATGTGCTTCCACATCAGGAAGAAAATGCTTCAGACTTATTTGCAGTAATGGCTCAAATACAAATCAACAAATCTTCTTTGGATTCTCTCAACAAAAATAAGACTGTGGCATACAAAAACTATGCCGTTGAAAACTTCGTTCTTAATAAGAGTACAATTCTGATCATTACAGCTGTGCAACTAACCTCCAAGAAACAAACAAAAATTGTCAATGCTTCTGCAGCTTTCAGTTTTGCTCTTGCTGAACAAGACGTTTTGGAAGGGCTTTCGTCTCATGAGCGAAATGCTCTTTCTGGTAGCAAACCAAACAAAACATTGATGATCAAAAGTGTTTCAGTATCTTGTTCATACCTCGACGAAGACAAACACTTACTTTCTGGAAGAGGGTGCACAAGTGAAATGGCGGATGGAAACAACTATATTTGCAAATGCTCACATACAAGCGCTTTTGCTGTCTTGCTGTCGGTTACAACATTTGCAGTACCACAAGCAACAAAGGTAACATCTGATATTGATCGAAACTCAGTAGTGCATATAAATATGTTTCTAACGTTCAGTTTTGGCAAGAATTAAGTTATTTGCTTTTATTTTTCCTGATTTGAGTAGATCAGTTTCAGCTGAAAAAACGCATAATTTGAGACTCAGAACCAAGATTCAGCAAAACGTCACCAATAACACTTCGTTTTGCGTGTAGACATAAGAGTAATACCTCAAGATTCATCTTGGATTTATGACCGTGTTTATTTTGGAACTATTCTATTCAGCTAAGGATTTGACAAACTTGCTTTGTTTAGTTTTTCGAAGAAAGTTGTTTCTGTCACTTCAGTCTGAAAGATAAAAAAGAAAACACTTTAATTATGAGCTAAACGATTCTATATTGAATAGTTTGGGGGTACTTCTATATTCCGTTCGAAGTATTTTTCTTGCATTTGCTCTAATTTCGAAAAAAGAGTCAATTTAAGCGCCTATCTGAATAATGTAAATATCGGATCTAACAATTTCAGACTTTTGTCCTGTGTTACACTAAAAAAACTGGAGATAACTGCAAGGCACATTCTGAGCATTTATTGCAAACGTGATTTCAACAATGTCGACAAATTATGGCTAAAAATTTTGCATCTGAAGATAGACGTACAACAAATGGTTTATACAAGATTGCAGCACCTAAAAAACTCATTAAATCTGCCAAGCCTAGATGCAGGAACTCTTCCTTTGATCATCATTATGAAGATGTTTTGAGTGCATTAAAGAAGATTTATCATCAAGGCTTAATTCTCTAAAGGTTTTTGTAGCGAACCGAGCCTCAAGCTTGGTCCACCTGCAGAGCTTCATTTTGTACCGTTGTCCAAGGCCTATCTGCAGTCCAGTTACGGTTTCGCATTAACTTGTGAATAGATGAAAACCCAGAAAATTACCTTGCTTTTTCCCAGAAGATTACATGCAAAAAGACATAAAATAATGAAATAACGTGCTTCTGCAACAGCAGAGAAGCTACTGGGATGGCAAGTTAGCTGGCAATAACAGTCAGTTGCGCACAACATCACCACTAATTCTTGCCATAAAAACAGACTTCAGTCTTTCCCGGCAAAGAAATGCAACCTTCTAGGGCAATCTCAGTCAGTTCACAATTTTAACTGACTTCAGCAACGACGTTCTATCGATGCGACAGGACAGTTTCAATTAGGGTTGCCAGATCAGTTGAAATTTTTTCAAGGACATGTTGTTTTACAAGAGATACAGTGGACTACTTTTATGGGTGTCCGCAGAGATGCAAAATGGGTTTTTGCCCCCTCCCCTTGGAAATTGGGACTAAGAACCAAAAATATTAGGATATCTGAAGTCAGCATCTCGATTCCGATTAATCGATTTAATTCTTGCAATAACACTTTATTTACCGGTATGACACTCGCCACTCACACTGCGCAAAAGCCAGCTTCACTGTTCTGGTGTGATGCAGTGATGAGCTCGCAGTTCACTCATGTCCACTCCTTCGCTTGCAGACTCACGTTGCGAAACTTGCGAGCGCATTGTACTGTTTCTCTTAGTTGCGTAAAACTAACATGGCAACGAATCTTCAAAGGTTCACTTCAAGTTACGATAAGTATTGCGTTTTTCCGCATGTGACTGTTGATCTCATGCATCAAATGGCAGGTGATGCAGCGATAGATTGACTGCTGATAACGGTAAGACGCGTTATTTTATATTGTGTGAAAGGAAGCAGGGGTAAATCTATAGCACTGCTTCCGCTTCCACAAGTTTCAAAAATCCATTATAGTGTGTGATTTTGAGTGTAGCCAATGTGCCTGAGTGAATAGCTTAACCAAGCTACATGCCACTTCTTTTCACACAGTATAAAACTACGTAGCTTTTTAGAAATACCGCTGTAAAAGGATTGTGGAAATACGTGTTAATCGTTAAGACTTGGTTCTGACTTGTGAGAGAGTACTAAGTGCAAAGTTATATCCACTTTGACGAGTTTCCATAATTCATCTGCTCGTTTTTTACGCCTGCGTGGTGTTCTAATTTCAGTAAGTTCTTAAGTTGTCCGAGAGCCGTGTTAAGATACAGTAAACACTTTTGCGAGAGTGTCTGACTTTCTCGTTTTTTTACCACAAATGTTGATCTGAACGTTGATTGTTCTTGAATTATGACATATTTGTAGAAAGTGCTCGTAAAAATGGATATCAGGCAGTTTAATTAGAGAAGCAAAAGCATTTCTGATAGCCGAAGTGCAGAAAACAATTCGGTGAAAGATTTCAGAAGTGAGTACTGTTCAACCAACACAGACAAATGAGAGAGCCGCAGACGTAGTTGTTGATAGTTCAAGACCATTTTAGACTCATTTGTGTGGAGTTCACAATGATAACGGCATTTATACGCCAATTCAGCAAAAGTTGTAACAGATGACAGAAAGTACACCTTTGTGGCAATTTCGTATAGCCTACAGCTACATTAGGAAAAAGATTTAAAAATAGATGCGAATGGAGTGCGTGCTTTCATGGGGAATTTTCTTTGTGGTGTAAAAACAGTAAAGCGTTTTCGGAACGTCCATTTGCATTGCAACGTCAGCAACTTGAAAAAGATAAGCAAAATGTCGATGTTGCCCGCCTGAAAAAATTTCTGCGGACGTCCATGGCTACTTTCACCCTTTCAACAAGCTTTCACGAATGGGCAAATCAGGCTAAGCTAACCATGTACGAAATTGAAAACTGAACAAAACCTATTCAGACGACACAACCGTTCTTAAATAGTTTACTTTTTACTGCACAACTGTTTTAGACGGAACAAATCTACACATTTTTCTCTGCATTTACATGGTTTATTCTTGATTCTTGAATGTTCAATGGTATCAATAGTTTAAAATGAACAGTTTAAAAACTATTCAAAAATTTTCAAGGACGCCAGAAAATATTCAAGGACGATAAGATGTTTCTCAAATATCAAGGAAATAACAAGTTTGGTAGCAATATACAGGACAATTCTTGGCGCTCAAGAACGTCTGGCAACCTTAGTTCCAGTTGCAACGAGCTTCTCACCAGGCTGCTAGTCCGAGCTGAACTCAGGTTTTCCCACAAATGCTGACTAGCAATTCCCTAAAGTTGATCTTAAAAATTCCCAAAATATCACAAAAAATCCCTAGATTTTGCACTAAGCAGCATATTACCTCCAACTACCATCAATCAGTTTTAATGGATATGTAGTGTGTTACATTACCCATTTACTGCATGATAACTTAGGAACTCTTGAAAAATAGAACAAAACAATCATACGAGTGCAGCCAAATCACAACTCAAGAACCATAATTTGTAAATATGAGATAGGATTTGTCCTAAGCAATGATCATATGACACTACGTTTTGATTACGTAAAGCCAATATACACCAGTAACTGTATTTCATACCAAAGTACAGCATAAATATCCTGAAGCGGAAGTGCCATTAAGGTCTACTTTTCATTCAAGCATGATTAAAGTCTACTTTCAACATCTACGTTCCTATAACTGACAGTAAATCACAACCTGATTTTCACATCAGGTGGAAACGCGTGATCACAACTTTTTCCAGTTTTATTCCAAAAAAGCAATTTTCCCAGAAAATCTCGCAAGATTGCTTAAATCCCCAGGTTTTTCACCAAAGGTTGCTGAAATTCCCAATCTAGGGACAAATTTTCCCGAAGTGGGAACCCTGGCTGAGCTACGACATTGGATGGTAAATGTCGCATTCATTTGTTTCGGTCACTTGTCACGTGATAAGTTTGAAACAACCAAGAAAAACACAAGGACGAGCAGACATGCAAGAGGCTCGAAAATGCTAGGCTCTCCCTATACATAGTCACGATCACGTGCAACTATCTCACTCAAGGTTTAATTTACATCACTCGCATCCAATAAGTGGAAAAGCAATAAAACACGCGATTACAAAGCACATGCTACCCAAACGCAGAGCAATTACAGAATATTTGCAAAAATTTCGAGATGCGCTCGCTTTGATTTCTTAGTTACTCTTGTTGTTGCTCGGTCGTTGTTTCGCTGAGTGGTACACTCAGCTGTAGCAACCTTGGCGCAACGTATCGCACAACCAGCCGTCGCAGCCTTGCCACAACAAAATCCTCGAGTGCAGCGCCCCTAGGCTCTTGCTATTCGTTAGAGGTAACGCAGTGTCCACGAAACGATGAAGCAAACATTTTAGCATGTTTTCATTAGTTCAGACGGAAGCTTGTCGGTTTTGAGATATTACAGAGACTTAATTGGCAGATTAGCAAACCACCTTCTCCACTTTCGCAGCTCGTTTTTGGGCATCGTCTCATCCCACTCCAGTTTCATTCGACACCAGACGCGGTTCATCAAACGAATTTCCAGCGCAGTGGGCACAACCAGGCTCAAAGGGCCAAAAAAGGAATTCATTGATGACAGCAAGTTATTGTCAACGCGTGACTTTGGCAGGAATGCCGTAGAAAAACGAAACTCATCAGACTGCACGTTCCAAGCAACATTAGGAACTCTCCTTTGCAAACTCGAAAAGATTACATACTTCGGTAGCTTACTCTCAAGCACTGTTGTCAAACCTCTTCGCCAGACCAAACCCCGCTTTTGCGACCAACGATCGAAGGAAATCAACTAGCGCGGTACAAGTTTCTACATCAGGAACGGAGGGCAAGCAGTGGTCATCGGATATGCATTGATCAATCGTGGACAAAACTACAGGATCGTCACCTCCACCGAAATCACGAGCAAATTGACGCAAGCTGAAAGCCGCACATGTCGGAGACAAAGTTGCACCAAGGAGACGAACTCTCATCCGGTACAGCGTATAGCTTCTTCAATAAGAACGCCGCCAAACCATCATAAGAAACGCAGGCAACAACTGTTGTGGGGTCAAACACGAACCTGGTAAAATATACCAACTTAGAAGTTAGCGCTACAGACTCCATACGAAATCTGAGTGAAACTCCTAAACGATCGTTCAAACAGGACTTGCTGATAGCAAAGAAGGCTCCTGAGATGTGATGCACAATCACATACCACACGCAGCTTATCTTTTTTTATTGTAACTGACCACAGTGTGATGCAGTATATACTTATCCCGCCAGTGTCTTAGAGGAAAGAATGATAATTTTCAACAATTTTGAAGCTAGGTACAACGTTATATTTCGCAGGAATCACCTTCACCGCAATCACCTCATCTATATCGATGGGCCTTGAAAGCTTTTCACCGACACTGAAATACAGGGTGACCCAAAAAGATGCGTACCCATATTTTGTTCGATAAAAAACCCATTTTTTAACGAATGTCTTTTCTGTTGCAGGACGTGATA
>JGI24158J21664_10008850_pt1 | contig 13419 bp, 10 predicted proteins | sample Ectturendosymbi3_FD_21664 | JGI IMG/M metagenome (IMG submission 21664) | reverse complement strand
GTTAACTTTAGAACAGGTCGCATCTGACAGCAATCCTTCACGTATCTCCTGCAGTCTTTTGTCTGTCGCAGGAACCAATGCAGTAACCGCGTCGATGTAGGTCTCCACTTCCATCAACAATTCCTCATCCCGCTGACTGAAGTGAGACAGAGGTAACCTGGAGAGAACATCAGGAACAATCAAGTTCCAGGAGACGAACAACAGCAAGCCTTCAATCTCATAAAAAATCTCATAAAAAAAAATCGCGAGCCGCCTCAGGCTAGAAACGCTGCACTTATTGCGAAGCGAGTGCGGCGCATTCCACTACACGTTTTAACGACACAAAGGAGAATATAAGACACAAATAGTGTAAACACAATTTTCCGCGTACCACAAACTTTTAACCACCAGGGAAAGCTGACGAGTAGTGACAAAGTTTAAATAGCTTAAGTAAGAGTATATTTCCAGCATTTTACGGCACCATGTGTGAACCCGTCCATTAACTTTACTAGTATTTAAACTTTAAAGAATATCTTTCTTAGTCATATCAAGCTTTTCATGCGCCTTGAATACTGTTATAAGCTAACGCTTGATCAAGAACACAAATCTTTTCAGTTACTCTTGTCGCGAGTAGCGAAGCTTGTACTATTTATGTGGACCATGCTAGCAAAACTCTTTTATTTGGTTGGTGTTTAAAGACTAAGGGCGAAGCGTGAGAAGATATTTTGTCAATTTGAATGACCTCATAAAAATTTCACCAAAGAAGTTCGTCTATTTACATGCGTCGCATCTGCAAAAAAGCCCAGGAAACACTTTCTGTTGCTGAAAAAGCAATTGCGTTTTGGTGAAAGATGTGTTTTGGCCTTTTTTCACTGAAAATGTCGAAAAACTAAGGGTGTCCGAAGTGTCTTAATTGTAGTTTTAAAAAAATGATTCCTCAACTCTTGAGCTGGCCGAACAGACAAAACTTGCATTTTTCAAAACATTTCCAACAGTCTGCTTTTTTGGTATTGCATAAAAACAATTTAGATCAAACTACGCACTTCTAATTTAAAAAAATTGTAAGTTTTGAGAATTCAATAAGACACTTTTTACTTTAAGACTTCTGTGAGCGATGATCACCCAACGAAAGATAATAACCTTGCATTTAGCAAGTTTTTTTAGAAAATATATCCCGTTTTCTTGACAAAAACATGCTAATTTCAATCTGTTCTACCTAGCTAGTGGGTTGGGTATACGACATTTGAAAACTGTACGCTGAGCAGATATTAAATAAAAATAAAACTGTTTCAGATCTTCAACAAAAAATATACGTTTTGAAATCTGTGAATTCACTGTGAACAGCAGTCATTCAATTGACTTGTTATACTCCAAAAAATGAACCTAAGTTTTCCCTGTCAAAGTTCGAAGAACGCAAGACATGTTGAAGACTTTCCTGCGTTGTTGAAACTTTTCCTTGAAAACTTAACATGCTGCCGGTAATTTGTATCTAAGCTTTCTTTTCCCAAACACAGTTTTGTGATGGTGCACATATCGGCGCCAACCCCTCACGATAGACTCCACCGCGTTTTTCTATCAAACCGGCGATCATGTGTGGTGAGAATTTCTGCACCTGAACATACTGTGCAGTAAATCATCTGAGGACACCTAGTAGTAAAGGTACGCTGGTGTTGGCACAAACCACCGTTTCAAAGCACATCTCATTCTGAAAATCCAGAAATGAATGAACATTCCACAAAATCAATTATTATTATCAACTGACCATATAATCCCTTCAATCGTGGGTTCCTGTTTCGCCCATTTGAACTAGATGGAATGATTGCTTCAAAGGTTGTCACGAGCGTTATGGTAAACACACTTCAAAATTCAAGTTTTGATCTTCTCTACAGATTTTTTGTTAGCAATTCATCTGTTAAATGTGTGTTGAGTGTTGCACTCTCACAAGAAATGTACCATTAAAATATTGCTGAACTAGATGAAGTATCGAACACTTAACATTGGCAAGACCTCAGTGGTTTCAGTGGTTTGCATATGGCGAAACAGAAGCCAGCGCTCAGAAGAGAGATGGAAATTCTTTGTAAACACTCAGAAAATAATAGTTTTGCTCAAAGGTGTAGTGGACCGGGAACGTGTTCCCACACTTTTTACATGTTTTCGTTTGTAGTGTAATGAAAGGGAATTCCTTCATTAAATATTGATTTAAAAATGAATTGAAATGTTGTTGAAAATGGCTGGTTTTTGGGTGTGTTCTTACACGTCTTTTGTTACCAATACACCCTTGANTGGGCGTGGCAGCTTGGAACAATGATATCTATAAGGAATACTTTCTTATCTCGTGGTTTCTGCCATCAAAAGTGGTAGAACGACATGTATTTAAGTTTTGCAAGCAATGTTTCTAGAACATTTTTAATATATTTTGAGCAGTTCAGTAATTACTTCATATAAATCTGTCGTTTTGTGCGTTGTTGTTCCGACAACGCAAGATCCCTGTTGGGAATATATTTAACATGGTGTTTTCTGTTATAACAGTAAAAATAGGTCCGGGTCAGCCGCAATTTCACATAACAATTCGCTAAACCAAGAGACAATACAACGCAAATGAATCTAATCGGCCAAGTGCAACGTAAAATCCCTGGAACCTTCCGCTCTTGCGAGAACAGCTCGATGCAAGAACTGATAAAACTATCACACAGTATTTTTCTTGCTTCTCGCTCTTATCGCGTACAGAAGACAAAGCAGCAGCGTGAAGCAGTATCAAGCTACGCGCAGAGCTTCAACGTATCCTCAGCACATGCAATCGATAGTATGTCATGAAATGGAGGTTGATACTTCTTGAATCGTCGCTGGGACACGCGTAAATATATTCGGAAGCGATGAGATTGAATTTCATTCTGCCGAGGCTGGTGTACCAACAGAAGCTCGCTGGTTAAATTATTCATCATCCTTGTGCACTTAGCCGCTCAGGCTCTCGTATTATCTACGCCTTTCGCAGCATAGGAAGCAATTCTTGCTGCATGCCGCCCACAATCGCTCCGACGTGTAACGCAAGTAGTTTGATGTCCTTTTTGCTGTCAGTATTCAATAACGAAATGAATCGATGAGACTCATTCCCATTCACTTTTAAGAAACCGTTTGTATTGCGAAATGGCAAATAAAACAAAACAGCAGGGGTAAGGCAAGGTCAGAGTTATTTTTTAGTGGTACTGCGCTTCCGCTTTCGTCAAAATTGTGTGTATTTTTACAGGCACAGTTTCGTTTCGCCACATTTAAATATAAGTACCGGGAAACTCGTCACCTTTTTTTATAAGTATCCGAAAACTGGTCAACACTATACACAGCGTTGTTGTCAAGAACGGATGTTGTGGTTATATGGTAAATGATCAAAGATTTCGTTTCTTGTCTTTTATAGACGCTTTGTACGGAACCTTACCTNTTCTTTAAGAAAAACACTTTCTCTTTTTCACGGATGCTTTTTTCATGCATCAATGTTGGACAAAAATTTTAATGCCACTTGTTCTTACACCAAACGATTTGGAGTTTTTTGCCATCTGCAGTGATGTATTGCTCTTACGGCTTCATTTATATTTTTTCTGGTATCAGTGCGTTAATTGCACGTTGCTACATTCTCCTCAATGTAGAGTCATGCTTGGAATACCTTTGTCTGCCATCATTAGCGGTAAACATCAAAATATTCAAGTCTGAAATGACATTCATTTTTATCAAGCACAACATCGACGATCGGAGTTTAACTCGTTGCCTCAGAGTCGCTTACCTTAGCGACGGCAGACCGATCTTTCTCAGTGTAAAGGCGGAAGCCGCACCTTTTCAAGTTCTTGCTATTGGAACTTGTTCGATTTCTGATCTAATGTAAGGTATAACAATTTTGGAAATAAATTCGAGAAGCAGCTAAAGTTGTAAACTTGGAGAAATTATTTGCTATATTTTTCTTATCATCACTGTTGAAGTCGTTTTGTATATTATGATCAATTTGTAGTAACAAAAATGTTTCAAAAGTGGTATGGAATGCGGAAATGAGCATAGCTTTTAGTGCTGTTACTTCGCTGACGGCGGCCTTTTATTTACGAAAGTGAAGGCGTGTAATCAGGATTACCATTATTGTTGACTCAAAAATGAAACAACCAGAAAGCAACAACATTTAAATGAAATACCAGTTGTCAAACTGTAATTGATTATGTCTGGACAATGGTTTCTCGTATTTTGTACTAGAAAAAGTCTGAGCCAATCTGAGTAAGACGTATTTCAAAGTCATTTACTCAGTTTGTTCCTCTTCTTGGTCCTTTGCACGCCTTCTTCTTCGTCGTTTGAGCTAGTTCTTCAATCCACTGCTTGGCCGCACTAGATCTCAGGGCAGGATTGAGCAGCCATTCGATTGTCTCCTCGTCGAGAACCGTCAGGCCATGCAGTCCAACCGTCAGGCCGTGCAATCCATCGTGGCCTTACCCCGATGGATTGGACATTGAAGGACAACATGGTCGACGGTTTGTTCTTCTGCGCCACACTCACAGGCCGCAGAGGAGGACATCATACCCCATTTGTGCAAGCAGGAGCGGAAACGTCCGACATCGTTACGGAGGCGGTCAAGCCGGACCTAGGTTTTTCTTGGAAGGGTCATTCCGGGAAGGTGGGTGCCGGTGTCGGGGATGAAAGTACGGAGTCTCGTAAGGTTGTCCAACCACTTCACCTTCCATTGGTGATGCGCCCATTGCTCCGCACGTATGTTGTTGTCAGATGAACTGATGAGTTGTTGTGGGGCGAGCTCAAATGGGTGTCTCGATTCGAGAAGTCGTGCATTCGCACCCGGTGGACAGGCGAGCGCTGAGTGGAGCAGGTGTCCAGGTTCCATGGCACGGAGTGCTAGAGAAAATGTAGCTCCTTTGCGACGAAGCTCAGCAGGTTGGATGCTTTCAAGAATAGGAAGGTTGTCCGCTGGTGTAGGACGCAGGCATCCAGTCACAATTCGCAAGGCGTCGTTGATGGCCAGGTCAATGAGGCGGGTATGAGCACTGCGGCATCATAGAGGAGCGCAGTATTTTTCTTCTGAATGGATCAGTATAAGGCTGGCTATTCGCAGCGTTGTTGCTCTAGCACCCCAGCCAGAGCCAACAAGCCGCCTCAGGAGTGAGACGCGTGATGTCAGCTTTTTGCGAAGTGACTCGAGGTGTCGGGGATACGCGAGCGACATGGCCAACGTTACTCCGAGGTATTTGGGTTGGAGCGGAAGGGCAGGGTTTTGTTGTGGAGGTTGGCTTTTACCTCACGTTTGGCTTCCTTGTTGTTGAGGTGGAAGACTTCCGACACCATTTCTGTAGTGTTGCGTTTTAGCTTCCAAGTCTGGAGGTATTCATCTACGCTTGCCATGTCCTTGTTCAGCACCTCTTCCACTGCTTGGCAGTCTCCACNAGCATGCATGATTGCTAGGTCATCAGCATATACTTGGGTGGATACCGTTTCTGGAGACGCTACTTGGCAGGTCTTAGATGTAGAGGTTGAAGAGAAGGAGGGCCAGGACAGATCCCTGTGGGACGCCGTTTTCGAGGCGTAGTAACCTGCTCCGTTTGCCGTTGCCGGTGGTAAGGGTAAGCTGCGATTGCCAACTACCTCCATGACAATGCGGACCATGTGTCTGTCAGGTAGCAGTTGCAGCAACTTGCAGGCGAGGCCGCTGTGACATACAGTTCCGTAAGCTGCTGTGAGATCGACAAACACCGCTATGGCCTTTTTTCTTAGCCGAAAAGCTATCGTCGATTTCCTATGCCAGCAAGGTGACNTGATCTACGGTCGACCTCCGGTGTACTCTTCTCCAAATCTTTAGAATTTTGAGTTGGCGCAAGCAGGAAGTGAGGAAATCGCAAAACTAAGATTTGATAGTCGAACCAGCATGGAGTATAAACTCCGGGAAGATAGAATCCAGATCCGGAGACTTTCTGGCTTCAGGCGCCTGAGTGCAGCAGCAAGCTCCTCTGGAAGGGCCAGATATACTGTTGCGCTCAGGTGTTGGGACCTCCCATAGGTTGGACAGCTGCTTGTTGACGAGTCCGATGGATTCATGACTCTCAGTCTTGTGTGTCCCGTTCTTCACGAGTTGTGAGGCGATAGAGATTGCAGAGACGGGGCACAAGTGAGAGGAGCATCCAGACCTGACAGTAAGTTTATTGATGGTGCTCCACGCCTTGTGGCTGGAGTGCGAGAAGTCGATGGAATTGACAGCTTCTTCCCATCACTCCTGCTTCTTCTGTTCGATCCGAGAAAGTACTGTTGGGACAAAGCGGCTCTGTCGAAGTTAGTCCTCGCTGGGGCTCGGAGGAAGGAGCGATGAAGGCTCTCGCACCCTTTGTCCCAGCATGGCGCACAGTTCTTGCGACGGCCACGTGGGATGCATTGCTTAGCCGCAAACAGCAGGCTCTCGAAAAATGCTTGGTATACCTTCTCGGTCTTTGTTGAATTCGGAGGTGGCAATCTCTCAACAGATTCACCTGCGAGAAGGCAAAAGCGCTTTCAATAAGCCTTGCGAAATTTCCAATGCTTTACCGGATCGCTGTAGGCAGGAACTTTGAGCCTCGATGGCGTTATGAGCAAGGGTCGGTGTTGTGACCGTGGGAACTTTCCCAAAACGTCTGTCCATCAGTTGGTTGTCCTGGCCAACACTCGCAAAGGCCAGGTCCGCATTGGTGCCGACGTTCCATCGGTGAGAGGAGAAACTGGCTGCTCACTTTGGGTCGTACAGCAGCCAGGGGCGGTTGGCTGTTGCCCAGGAGTCCAGGCTCTCACCCTCAAGGAATGTTTTGCTGCAATCCCAATTGACATGATGGCAGTGGAAGTCACCAACGTTCAGGCTAGGGTGTGAGAACGTCGAGATGGCCGTCATAAGCGTAGCCAGGGGGAGCAAAGGGACCATGTCCCCCCAAATTTTTGGAAAACATTGTCATTTTGCGCTTTGAGAGGCGTTTCCCCCCCAAAATAGTGTTTTTCGCCTAAAATCAAACAGTTTGCCCCCCTCAAATTTTTTGCCCCCCCAAAAATTTTTGGGCTGGCTACGCCACTGATGGCCGTAGGTGTAAGTCGCGAGCGTGGAGGTTTGCAGACGTTAACGATCTTGTCTCCTGGGACGTCTGCACAGAACCATTAAGTCTCTGATTGCTCTGGAGACTGGTCGACCAGTGACCATTCCAACTGCTCGTGAACAAACGTGGCAAGGTCGTGTTTCATACTCAGGACTGACCCAGCTAGTGGGAAGTTGGGAATCACTAGCTTGTCTGCAGTTGTGCTGTGGGTCTCTTGTAGGACGATGATGCATGCCTTGTTCTTGTTGGCTAGCTGCTTGATAACGGTGATCTTGTTTACGGTGAGCCCCTCGGTGTTCAGCTGTGGAATGCTGCGTCTTCGGTCATCCTCGGCGACAAAGACGCTGCTGTGCCTTAAAAAACGTACCCAGTCCGCGCCGAACACCAGCACGGGTGGCAGTGGTTGCTCTCGTAGTGACAGGTTTGGTTGGCATTTCGAGAATACCGTAACAGGGATGACCACGTGAAAGCACCTGTCATCCTCCCCACTCCTTTGTACTGAAACAAGGCAACACTCACTCTGCAAATTAATTGCTGGCGGGAATAGAAAATGCAAGGCACGTTTATCAACTTACAGGGAAAGGGAAAAAAGTTGTTTCGGTAAAGATTTTCATCCAATTGGCGTCAGCTTAATTTTTGAAAAACATCATCTGGAACTTTCAAAAGAGCACACGCACCTCATCACAGAGCTTTTTCGTCATGCAATCTCAGGAACAAGTTGTTTTGCCAACTCTTGAACTTCTTCACAATCAGGTTTTTGTTTCTTAGCGAGATCCAGTTTGATGTGCCTTCGATGATTGTCAAGACGACACCACTTATTAAGGAATCTTGGGAGCTCGATGTAAGACCGTCAGAGTCAGCACGATCATCATCGATCCTTCTCAGGGGTTCAGCTATTCCTCCTCCAAAATCCGGAAACAATGCATTTACGTTCTTGAAAGAGTAAAACACGGTCCTAACAAAAGGGTAGGGTTTTGAAAGCATGCGATAACCAGAGAATCCTATTATTAAAAAAATCCAACCAAAATTCGTGGCGTGTGTCTCAGCGAGAAAAATTAGCTTTCCACAGATCGACCGTCCTTTCGACTACAGCATTCAGTACGGTCTGTCGGGTATCCAGCGTAAAGTTGTTTACAAACTGCTTGAGGCTTATTGCTCTGTTTGACTTTTGAATTGGCTGCCGATTTTCAGAACAACTGTTTCTGTGACAAACGTCAAGCTTTCTAATCCGTTTTACTGTTGCTTGTCCCAATGGCAAAAGGTTTGTGAAAGCATTAAGAATTGGTTTCAGTGAATTTATCCGAATTTATTCTGCCTGCAGTATTGCGTTCTGCTGCCTTGTGTATATGACTTCGAAACATCTCGCGTAAGTGGTGACCTGCAACCTCACAGCATTTTGTACAGATTTTCTGTAATGGTTCAGAAGCAATTCTTTCGCTTATTACAGCTCTTTTCCCCGGAGGTCAAACATTTATATTAGAAAACCACCTGAAAGAATTCGCAAACCATATTGATTTAGTGAGAATGATTTAAAAATAACTTTGGCAAAAAAGTGCTTTGGAAGACGGAGGAGCTGCCTATATTGCTCGAACAATTTTTTTCACTTAAAGCTCCTCAAAAAGCTGAGTTTAGTTATTTCTGGGAGCTGTAACTCTTCCCGTCACCAGCGCTTCATGCGAGAGAAGTTTTTCAAAAATGAAATTAGTGAAAACGTTTTCCCGAAATTCCACGATCAGTGAAAGATTTGGTAACGTTGATTTACCTTCAGTTCAAAGGTACGAACTGAAAAATAGATTTAAATGATTTCTTTGGTGAATTTGACAGTCGACACGACCATAGAAGGATTAGGTTACTTTGAGGTGATGATATAAAATTCTAAGTAGACTGTGCAGGGATCTGTGTGAGAATTATTTTGCTCATTGTCTATTTGTTTGAATCATTTTAGGTTTAGAGCTAGTGCGTGTTTCACTTGTGGAAAGACAGCCATAAATCAATGCAGAGTTGAAAAGTCAGGTTTTGAGGATCATTCGGAGCAGGGGTGGATCCAGGGGGGCGGTCGCCCCCCNAAAACCAACTAAATATCTTTATTTACCATGATTTTGTTCAATTTGGAAAATATAACATTCGCGACATAAGNCCATTTTGTCGTCCACTGTTTTTTCACAGCACTGTTGTGAAGTACACTTCATCTTTCTTNCAGTGGTGAAACCGTAATAAGACTTAATTACAAAATATCACTGAAATCGCCCCCCCCTCCCCTAACATCACTGACTGGACCCGCCCCTGAATCACAGGAAAATTCAGTGTGAATCTTAAAATGAACGACTTTGTTGGGAATATTTTGCAAACTAAGTTCTACGCCTGCTGTTACATCTTGCTATCAGGTCCATGCCCTGAACACTGATGCACACCTGTCTGCGGCGCTCACGCTATGCTACTTTAGGTGCAACCGGTGCCGAAACCTCGCTGTGGTTAACTGCACACTGGATTGAATAGTCCTCACACTATCCACGCTGCAGATGGGCATTACACTCGTAATAGTAGTTGCATAGCATTGTTATGGTTACACCACAATCGCAAAATGTCTGTAAGTTACCACAAAAACGGGTTAGTCAGTAGTCATCGATCCGTTGGCAGATAGCTTAATTCTTATGTGTTTTGTAGTAAGAATATTTTGACGAAGCTAGTTGGCTATAAAAAGCCTACTTGTCTCTGTGTCTAGATGGAATTCGTGGTTGGAACCATTTCGCTTTCATGTGAATGGTGTTCACTTTCTGCAGCTGTTTTCGTTTATGTGGGGTCGGGATAATTGTGTACGGAAAATGGTGTTTCCTTTTACATGTGCACTTCTACGGAAGTTGCATGATTAGCACAAAATATTCAACTTATCAGTACACGTGTGTGATTGCATCTACACTGGCGTTTTGGTGTCTCTAATCTCTAGTAAATAATAACGCTAGTTCATAGTTAACGATATCCACAAGCCTATGTTGGATTTGATAGGGATAATCATAGCAACTTAATCTTCAAAACAACGAAAAATCAACATACAAGATAGGTTGCCCCCCTTCTTTTTCCTTGTGCCCCCCACTTTTTAAATTCTAGAATCGCCGCTGGGAAGGAAAGCAAGTTTCATATTTTTTTGCTTAGTTTGGTATATTCTTAAACACAATTTGGTATATTTGCTTTGTGTAGATTGTGCGTAGACTGTAGAGTTTGCAACATTGGCTGAAACGTGGCACCGTTGTTAAAGTTTACAGCAGTTGAGCACAAGGTTTTAGTATTAACCTTGTTGACTGGTTCTGCAATATTCTCAGATTCGTTGACTGAAATATTCACGCGTAGTTTTCGTGCTTTCAGGTTGCACTATGACCTGATATAGCACCCTTTCCTATAGACTCCAACTTGATGTCACAATCGCAGCGGGTGTAGCGGGCGAACACTCGCAGCTGAAACTTCACCTGACTCCATTGAGTGGATTACAGTATTAGTCTAGGACAGGGATGTAGTGCTAACAAAAGAGGTGCGGGAACGCACCCGAAATACTACCCATTTTCAAACAGCTTCGAACTCATTTTAAAGCAAAACATGAAAAAGGTGTGGGAATGCCGTTCCCGCCCCACCACACCCTGGTCCAGGAAGTCTTTTTACATTCGTTCGTTTACGTCGTAGTAAGGTAAATTTAAAATGTGCCTAAGCGATTACTGAAAGTTAATAACGTCGCTGCAGATTGCTGGAAGCTTGTGTAACTTCACTGCAATATTCGCGGAAACAATGCGTTCCGCAAATCGCAATACATCACAATTATATCAATCAATTTTTAACCTGGAGGTCGCGACCCCGTGGGGGTTGTTTGGCATTTTTCTGGGTTCGCGAGATCTTCTGATAAAAATATTCATAATAACAGTACTTCTAGATTTTATATTTCGTATATGGAACCGCTTTTTGTCGTAGTCAAAATAATAGGATCACCTGAAAAAAATGATAGCCTACTTTTTCATTCAAAAATTTTTCAAGTGTGATCATGACGATTACAGTATAGAACAGAGTACTATTGCGTTTGGCAACGCACGAGTAACTTTGTGACGTAAGAATGTGCTGTGTTTGTAAATTAAATCACTGATTACGGTAGCTAACTTGGGAGTTATTCTAGATTCCCATGAGTTGCGCTGTGGAGTGATATGTGTACTGCACGGGTCTCTCTCACTGATGCTGCCATATGCATTGATTTAATAAATGAGTCTTTGTCCAACATAGTGATATCGTACGTTATTTTTTAGTCATTGTGATTTTCTACGGCATTTCCTATGCCTGACAGGGAATTTTCAGAAGGGGGTCGTTAGGTCAACTTGGGTTGCAAAATGGGTCGTTGTACGAAAAAGGTTGAAAACCACTGTTCTAGAACCAAGTTACACTAAGTTTTAGTTACACTAAGTTAGTGCTGGCTGCAAAACAATAGGCCTACATGTTTTATGATCAAAGTCTAGTTTCATTATTACGTCACAATTTGTGACATGTGATTGCAAATCTGCAATGATGCGTGAAACACGGTACTCGGCCGTATGCTGCAAACATATTGGTGTTGTACAGTAAAAATAACAATTACGCGATAGCCCGAAATTTGTTGTAAACACATGAGCGTTGCAGAACAAGCCTGCACATCACACGCCCCGCAAAAGCCTTTGGCGCGGCCCGCCAGATGATTTGAAGACATGGGTGTCGGAAGGAGTGTTTGCAGGAGGGGCCAGTAGTAGATTTTTCCAGAGGGTGGCCAAAAGGACTTTTTCCAGGTGTGGTCCAACAGTGGTAAAATTTCATTTTACCAACGCGAAGTTTCGAGTCGAAACTAAGAGAAAAACATTCATCTACTAAAACATTAATAGAAAAACATCAAATTTCACAGTCCAGAGGAGAAACGCCCCCACCCTGCCCCTTCCGACGGACAAGTGAAGACATTCTGCGGTTCAAATAATGTGTAAGCCTATTGTTGAGTTGAGCAATAACTGCAAATGCTTGCTTGGACGCATAGTACTCTGTTCTATACTGTAATCGTCATGGGACCGAAACGGTCTCTTAAATTTCCCCTACGGCTTCTCAAAATGCAGAGGAACCTTGCTTTACAATCATCTCGGTAAAGCGGGCAAGGGCACCTGCTATTATGTACACTTTTTGACAGTAAAGTAGTCACTTCGCTGTTCAAAATTTCGACCACGATATGGACGTTCAAAGTGGAATTTTAACTGCGGAAAGCGACCACATTTAAAATTTACAAACAATTGTTTAATGCAACACCAAAAGCTATATTGAAACCTTCTACTCAATATCAGCGCTGTATCGAGCAATTCTGTTTGTTATGTAATGTTGCATCTCCGTTGCGATAACTTCCACAAGACATTCTTGATTTCTGATTGTGGTGCAACAATGGTTCAAAACCGCTGTGCCACGAGACGGTGCAAGGTGTTCCACGAAATTTACAAATTTTCTGCAGTGAGTTTGTATTGTGTCTATACTTATTGATTGTAATATTGTATTCTGTGGAATTGCGCCGTAGGCAAGGCTGTGGAGCCGAAGCCTGGCGATATTTGTGGCCGCACCCACATTCGGAATACTTCTATAAATATCCTCATCACTTACGATTACCTCATCCCATTGCCGTATGTGTACACAACGTCTCTCGTTTTGTGTCGATCGGGGCTTCTCAAAATTTTTCCACGTGGTCCTTGCTATACATCAAATTTATCATTTAGCGACACAATTATGCTGGTGTACTAATATGAAGATGCAAGTACTGGAATGGTTTTCGGTTTTCACTGGACCGAATTATTTTGGATTACGATTGCCTAATTCCAAAGTCTAATTCCAAACTGAGAAGTTTTTATAGAGCCTAGTATTGTTGACAACTAAGACGAAATAAATGCAAATGCTAAGTATAAAGATGTTTCTTAGAAATAAGGACAAAAGTACAGGGTGACACAAAAAAAAACGGTCATCACCAAAATACGAATAACTTCCAAAATTTTATTTATATTGACACAAAACTTCAGCTACATTAGGTCAAGCCTGTGTAGCAGACATCTCCAAAGTTTCATGTCTGTACTACAAAAACTCTTTGTTTCACTGGCGCTCAAAAAATGTGCTCCAAATGATCTCCCCGGCGCTGCAGGCCCATTTGGATCCGGCGGGCAAAGTTCTCGATGACCCTCCCGCATTCCTTCCTTGGGATGGCTCTTATTGCTGCTGTGATTACTGCCTTCAGGTTAAGGATAGTCTGGGGGTTGTTGCCATACACCCTGTCCTTAAGGTATCCCCACAGATAAAAATCTGGGGGGTTCAAGTCCGGTGAATGCGGCGACCACTG
>JGI24158J21664_10008848_pt1 | contig 13419 bp, 6 predicted proteins | sample Ectturendosymbi3_FD_21664 | JGI IMG/M metagenome (IMG submission 21664) | reverse complement strand
CTCGTGAATGACTTTCAGACAATGTAAACCGAACGGTACAATGACGTCAGAACAGGCTGTCTGTTTTAGCGGACCGTCGCTTGACATGTAAACGTAGTAAAAGTAAAGTTTAACTCAGGGCAGCAAGGCTCGTTTTAGGTCTTTAACCTTCCCTATGTACATAGTCAATAAAATCTAAGATGGTTCCAAAAACAGAGTTGAAAAAAACGAAGGTTGTAACGGTGTAACTTCAACAGTATTAAAAACGCACGATTCGACAGCAAGGTCTTCGCAGGATATTGACGCTGTGTTGCCCTTTGTACTTGTATACATGGATTGACACATTCAGACCTTTGCGCTTTGATTCATGCGTTGATATATGTCCTATACGACCAAGACATGACTTTTTCGCGGAGAACGATTTCACCACAGCACAAACTGCGCAAGAGTTGATAGCAAATGAAGTACCAAAAATTACCCAATGTAACTGATCGCAACTGTAACAATGTCCCATGAACAGCAAATAGGTTCAATGCTAATCACATAGCAAATAAACTGGTCAAAAATGTTGTATGAACCCTACGTGCTTATCAGAAACCAGCATGCGGCCCTTTATACTATCCGGCCCGCATCTTGGCAAAAGGTTCCACTTGTACTGACAGGCATTAATTAGTTCTCTAATTTTTTTAAAGATCATCGTACGCTTGTGCTTGCAGCATAAACATTGTACTTCCCTGCAGTTGGAAAAACTTTATTTTGAACAGAAGTAGGCCGACGGTAATGTTGGTCCGACCGTTCAACCTAACGCTGGTGCCACACGTGCCTACTTTCAAAGACATAAACGCATAGTGAAACTTGCGCTTTATGGCAGCAATGCAAATGGTAGGTTCCAGGTGAACTGAGATACCGTCAAAGTGAAGCTCACCTAATGTAGATGTAGGTAGGTGAATGTTTATTAGCAAGACGGCTTCACAGACTTAACTAACTGAAGTCTAGTCTGTGGTGGACGTCTGTTCCATGACAAGCAAAAGCAGAACTGAGAAGTAATATCATCTCCATAAATATTAGCAAGTTCAACAATTTAGGAGTTGTGAAAACTTGGGCGTATTGAATGAAGTTGAACCAAATCTTAAGAAACTTCCGTTTGACAGCGAAGGGATAAAATTGTATGTAACTTTCACAAAACCAAGATGTATATGCGGGTTTTCGAACCGCTATTTTATCAAGGTTGATAGTTGTGAAAATGCACTCGAACTGTGGGCATCGACATTTTCACTCTAATGCGATTGAACTTTCAACCTCTTTTCAGGAAACAACACTAATCACTGGAATTACGTTTTCATCATGCGCACAGAACACAAGGCGCGCCGGCGGTGTGGTGGGTACGAGTTGCAATACAGGACCTTGCGCATTTACGCAAAAGCACGCATAGGGAATGCGTATGGACCGCGTCTTCCATTTAAACCTTTTTGGCAGCCCCTTCCTATTACTCAGGTTGATTTGCATCTGCACTGCAGGAGCTCAAGAAACACACGGCATGCCTGTCCCGACGTCATCGGTCGAATTGCAGCGTAACGTCGAGAACTATCTGCATGTTATGATCTGCACAGCTATTCAACATAAGGTGGATCGAAGCGATTGAACATCAGCTGAAGCTCAACAAATGGCCTCTAAACATTCAAAGCTTTTCGTTTTGAAATAGGTGGCGAATTTTAACGGGCAAAAGCGCTCAACAATCACAGGTTAAATTTCAGCACTATTGTTTTCATATGTCGCAATTTACTATCTGTGATAACCCCGAGGCCTTTCGCTGCCACTTGCATGAGACGTACGCCGGCTCTGGCAAGTAACAAGCACCTATATCACGAAGCAGCTCGTACGTGATGTGCGTAAGGTGTCAGTACTCACGCAGCAGAATGGAGCAGAAGAAAATACCTTTCCAAAGCCCATCTTGCGTGACTTCATGTGGTGTGAAAACAAGCTGTTCACATCAATGTGGTGACGACGCAAATCGTTGTCGACACTCCAGGACAGTGGTTTTCAACCTTTTTTGTACGGCGAATCATTATAGTAACCCACTAATAACCCAACGACGCCTATCTAAAACTCAAATAAAGCAAATATAATACAGCAGTGTACATAAAATATCTATTCGCGACCCCTCCACAATTGTTCACAAACCCGTTGGAGGTAGCGGCCCAAGTTGAAAACCACTGCTTTAGGACGACGCGCGTGTCAAACAGTTGACTTTTTACATCTCATTACTGCTCGTTAAGCTGTATCTGTTTGTGCGAATTCTCAGAGTAACGTTACAGAAATCGATCGTTTGCTGTGACGCCCTTTCACTTGTTAAACTGATGGCTGCCAACCGGACGATTGACGATGGTAAGCATTTCACATTCCTGTCGAATGTCAGTAAGGCAAATGTTGTGTGGTGTTGTCAAATGTTTGTAGTGTGGCTTCAATAGAAAATCTTTACGGTCATCATAAGTTAGCGATTGTTGGTAAAGAAGAGACATCAAAAGTCCCAAGAAAATTCTGAAGTGAAGTAAATCAATCACTAAAAGAACTCAAAAACACCCTTTCCCCGGGACTTGAGCGTCGTTCTGGATCCGCTGCTACTGTACATTGTCGTTTTCAATCCTCAACAGCTCAACCACTCGTACACCAAATGCGCGGTGGTTATAAAACTTAATGTCTGTTTTCAAACTGGTTTAAGCAGCATCGACGAAGTTCGGTGCGTTGGGAGGATACCTTGACAATTCGACAGTCAAAGCTGAAAAGTGTAAGCAGACGTTTCCCGCTGCACAGGCCGACTTTGCTGTCGTTCCGAAAAATGCGGTGCAGCACAAGTGGATTCACTGGACGAGGCAAATGGTTGTTGTCTGCGGCCACCTCGTTTGCAGAACGCCGAGCGGCTCTGCAGGTCTGTGACGCAATGCAGGCTTTTCGCAGAACCGCAGGTCGAAGCGGATGCGGATAGAGGGTTGGCGACGTCGCGTTACTACTTCGAAGAACACTGTCACTTCATTGTTGTACTTCACAAGAACCGTATCGAGTGTATATAGTATGATGCGGAGGGTAGTGGAGGTTTGCGGACGTCTGCGGATCCGACTGCGCTTTTTCCGCTTTTTCAAGTCGCTACTGCTCGCGTTTTGATTAACAATCGGAAGCACAATCAAGCCGCAACAAAAACCCTTAACGAGTGAAATTTCCGGGCAATGCTATTTCTACATTACACGCATTTTCCAATCAGGGTTAACTGCTTATTACAAGAACATGGTTCCCAGTTTCTTTGAAGTTGCGGCAGCACTTCCAGTCTAGGCTGGCACATGTCTTTGGACCAGGGTTTGCAGCGCGGTGCGAATATCCGACTACATCAGTCGATGATGGCTTAATACGTGAACACACTTCGTTTGAAATTTGCTCCCAAGCTTCAGAGCGCAAAAAGCAAGGCCATCACTTCAAGGTGGTTATCGAATTAGTTGCACATTCAGATAAATAAGCGCTGGGTTGACGAGAAAAGTCAGCTCTGTGCTTGTTTTTAAGTTGTGCAACTGAAAGTGAGATTACTGAATGGCTTCTTTCAAACGCGTACTGATTTCCGGTAACGGTTCCTGCCCTTTCCTCCCTCTTGATTCTAAGATTGCTTTTTTGAAAACATTTAATAAAATATAGTAACTCACAGCTTTGTGAAAAAACTCGTGATCATTGCAAACGTATCTCACCAACTGCTTTTTTGTCTACACATTTGAAAAAAGTTTCTAGTATTTTGTAACTGTTTCACTGATAACCCAGTTCTTGTAACAAGGTCAGATTTCAACAGTAACAGATGATTTCACTGAAATTCAACACGTGTACTAATGACTATCAGACTTTTGTGCTCTTCAAAGCACTGTGATTTAGTACAGACGGACTCATCACTTCCTGTATGCGATTAAGCAACTCCTGGACAAAATGCAGTCTGTTGTAAAGGGTAGGCACCACCAAAAATCGAGAGCTCCACAGAGTCGCAAATGCCCAGTTTCCGAAATTTTCATAGTCCCGAAAGCTTTTACAAGCTTGGCAGTAAACATCCGATCTGCATTTTGGCAATACCCTGGTATTCCTGTACGGCGTTACGGTTTCGTTTGTTTTTGATTAGCACAGCTACCAAAGTTCAGAGCTTCGCGTCCTGTACATGCAAAAATAGAAGAATCGCTACAATTGCACGTTATATTTGCTACATCACGTGATCACGCCCAAAATTTCATGACTGATTTTGCTTCAATTCCTCAAAGAAGCAATTGGAGCATTTGTAACAAGCGTTACCGGAAGAATGTGTGCACAGTATCAATTTCACAAAACTCACCTCAGGAACAAGACTGACGTGAATGTTACAGAAATTCTCTTGCTTCACACGAAACTGGAATTGTCTGAACGCTTCGACGAACGGCATTCCCTCAATATCACCAATCGTTCCTCCCAGCTGAGGAAACAAAAGCCAACTCCTTACGAATTTAAACAAAACCAAACAATTCGTTCTCTCCACGCTTTGCCCGCAGAAAATCTATGTGACCATAAGAAGGTAAATGAAATTTGTACCCAAAACACCAGCGCACAGTCATTACCTATCACGAAAGCATTTCATGTAATATAGAAAAAGATTCTCGCAGTCAACTGCATCATTTGACAGAAAAGACACTGATCAGCACTTCCTTAGTCTACAACGAACGAACCTCGATCACACAGACTTCGGGTACTTCTTCAACCCCATTGACGGGTATTTGCGCCACTTTCTCCACCCAATCCATAATAGCGTTGGTGACGTGCGGGACAACTGCATGATTCACAAAACAGGATTGAGTGTTCAAATATAACTTAACTGTACTGCGAATAGGTTCTGCCAGCAGAAACAAAAGCATAACGATTTGGGAAATGAATCAAACTCGGGTATCACAAAAACTTGATGCAAACCTTCATAAATGCATCTTCAGAATGACGTATTTAGAAAAATTTCAAAACAAATACTTCGAATAACCAATTTAGCTATTAGCTGTGCTGGACATGGATAGTAACCATTCAGATATCTTACAATCTCTAAAATGTCCGTTTTTAAGAAATGGTAACACATTCCATCCATACTCAAAGAGCAAGGTAAAAACAGCAAACGTCGCTTGATGTTCTACAGAAAGCCTCAGCAAAAAAAGTGAAATTTTGATAAAACTAATGAACGTTCATAGGCAGCTCTGAACGAAGGACATGATATACAGAATCCCGTGGCGCATGCATCGCTCCAAAGCAGGCCGCAGTGAATGACATTACTGGCAAGGTGTGGATGAAATACACGAAATATCATCGAACAGCACCGGAAACATTCCGCAGATAGTTCGCTAAACACTACTTGAAAACGGGCTTGATAGTCAAATCAACTCAGTTGTGTTCTACAGTCACCTTGCACAGTTTTTCCGAGATAATCTCCTCTTCGTTCTTTGTTAATCACATGCTGGTATATTTTTCCTGAAACACAATGTTTACGTCAAATTCCAGCAGGGCAGCAGCACTGCAGAAGATATAGCTACTTCATCGTTACACTCATTTAACTCGCAGCAAACAAGTGTTCCCAGGGATTCTTTTCCCCAATCCGCTGAGCACCCAACGCTTTGTCGAGGTCAGTTGAAGAAACATTGACGTCACCAGTTTTGCAAAAATCTTCGGTAACTGCGAGTTATCTTTTCATTCCAACGCATTGTGCTGCGTAAGAGCCAGTGTTGCAAAACTAACTGCACTCATTTACGCTTTTTAATTTTTTGATTAGCATCAACAGGCTAAGATCACCTGTCAATTGCAATCCAGATGAACGTTCTATCTAACAACAGATATTAATATTTTTTCAGTATTCCAAACAAGATAATCGTCGCGAAACTTACGTTAAGCTGAATAATATTACTTACATTTGACCGAATACAAGGTGGTTGGCATAATGTCATTACACACGCGGAAATGACAAACGACAATAATATATTTAGCAAACTTCTCATTAGTTCTGATGATAATTTCTTTAACAAACTACTGTTACATTCTGGTTAAGAGAAAATGCAGATATTACTTTCCCTCAAACCTTTTGCTGTATGAATTGAAGTTAGCGGTATCGAAAACGCCACTTAAGAATTTTTTTGGTGAGACCTCTATTTTCTCAGCTTCAGTATCTTCCTGCTCCACAGCTTTCCCTTTCAACTACCTTCGGCGATTCTTGGTTGCGCAAATCTTTACACTAAAATTTGTCTCATTTCACTAAATTGCTGAAGAAGCAACATGTATAGATGTAGCAAAAACTGAGTTGAATGTGGTTACGTTTTTTTTTAAATGTTAATCTGGAACCGAAGAGACTGTAAACGCGGTGAAGTCGATTTTCTGTAACATCTGCACGTGTTGATGGTCGTGCAACTCATTCAGAAGCGGCTGGTTTTAAAGAAAAGAAACTTTGTGTTCGAAAATTCGCTTGATTCAAACGCACATTTTTGTTAAGCGCCCGTTGCCTTCACTATACAGCTGTACAAAGGACCTAATCCAATAACTGGAGAATTATTAAACAAAAAAACAGAACTCAAACCCATCCGCATGTCCGCGCACATATTTTGACATCGTGAGAACTTGAACATCGAAAATCGTCATTTAACTGTGTGCTTTGCGGCAACTTGCGAAAATTTATGAACCTCTGATGCTTTAAAGATGTTATAAAAAGCAATCCTGCACTGGTTGAGGTTGGACCAGCGCTGTGGGCTGTAAGGCCGGTCGATGGCCCTTAAACAGTAAGCTTGTCAACAAACTTGCAAGTGTTGCAGCATTTGGCTACGGGTACACAGAAATTTCAATCGTTCATTCATATTTCTTGATATAGGATGTTCCTGTTTTCACCAATTTCTCTCGAAACAGTTTCGCGTGATCGACGAGAAAAGGGAAAAATTAAAATCACCGCACGCCTTCGCGCTTTAATATACTTTACTTGTATTGGCTATTTATTAACAGCGCTTGCGCAGACGCATATTTTGCGCAAGCTCCTGCCGACTGGCTACAAAACGCAATACCATCCAGTACATTTAACTGTTTTCATTGACTGTCTGCGCAAACTGTTTTCATTGACTGTCTGCACAGACAGGACATAGGTACGGTTAAATCGCGATCTCTCGCTGATTCAAATTTAAGCTGGACAAAAATATGCGACCATCGAATTCCTCGCGAAACTCGTGTTAAGGCAATTCATAAATGCAGCTCCAATGGTCTTTTGCGTTTTGTTTATTTCTTTTGCGCCGCTTCAAGCAGAACAAACAAAAAGTAGCAAACTGTTTTTTCAACATCGGGTAAAGATTTAAGCAAATAAAACCACCAGTGACATTATTTCTATTATTCGTGACCTTCTGCGTTCAAATTGCAATGTTGGTCGTACCTCATCGAGTATTAACACATAACAAATGAGATGACAAACGCCTTGAGCAGAGAGTCCTCACGCTTTTGCCCACGTGAACAGATTTGTGTGGTAAACCATTTTCGCATAGCAGCTGGTAAATGACCTTACTTAATGCAAGTAGCATGCAGCAAAAAAATTTCAAAGCTAATTAGTAACTGATTTATTTTTAAATTGGCGAGGAAAAAATTACGTGAGGCAGTTAAACGGACGTTAGGCGTGCACTAGCATTTGTTAAATGTGTAAATCACCTTGAGCATATTTTTAGAATTTATATGCTGGATGGCAGACCATTAATTTTCGCATGGTGCGGGGTAAACTAGATAATTGATGGACTGATTAACATTCAAGAGGATTGATGCAGTAGTCAGTCATAAGCAAGAGTCGAATAAATTCGCTCGGCTGTTATCTTTTATTCTTTTGTTATTTTCTTCTATATCAGTGGACGAAAAGGAAGCGTAACGTCGTGCGCGATCTGTTTCTAGAAAACGCACTCTGCAGATTGCCTCTTTAGTTAAACGACGCATCACGAAAATTTCAATAAGAGGTGAGTGATAAGCATATTTACCAAACACCTTGTCCAGCACTGAACATTGAGTTTGTTGTCATCCTTACATTTCAACAAACACTGCATTTTTCTACAATCGTGGTGGCGGTATACGATATTTCCTTGATTTTCTATCAATCAGCTGTATAGCTCTTTATTTCAGATGTTGGTTGGCAAATACATAAGCCAAAGACAACAACATCTGATAACATCCAGGACCATGCATGTAAAGGAAGGAACGAATTTCATTGTGGGGGCACTGGCGTCCGTCTACACGTAATATCGACGTCACGATTAATTGATTGTGTGACATCATCGGTGATGATTCAACCTTGAAACAACCTTTTTCTTTAATTTCTAAGAACACTGAAATGCGACAACGCACCTACACTCGGTGATTTTATCGCATTTTGTCAGTTCCACTAACTCCAAAAGCTATTCTCTATAAAGTAAGCCTGGGGTAAAAATCTAAATTTGTGTTTAAACAAGCTTGATACCAATTTTCAAATATTGCCGATAATAATTTATGAACCAAGCAACATTCCCAAACTGTTCTAGTCAGGGTTCCTACGCAATTTTGAATATATATTTCCAGACTTTTTCAAAACCTTGTCCAGACTTAACTTTTCCGGATGATCTACCCAGGTCAAATACAGGCACTATAATATTTAACACGATTTACAATAAGTGACATTATATCAACCTTGAATAAAACTAAAACCATTACGAAAATGTGTGTCAAATCTTCAAGTCTGTAAAATGATTTATTTTCTTTTTCCATATTGACAGAACAAACAAAATTTTTTTCCAGACTTTTCCAGGCAGGAAAATTACCAAATTTTTTCCATACTTTTCCAGACTCCAAATAACTTCACTCCACACTCCACAAGTCCACAGGTGAAGCAAGCAAGGAATCAATCGCAAAATTTTTAACAGGAAATCGATTTCCATACTCGTAGCAACCCTGTCCAGCTCACTCTCCTTGTATGTTTAAATTAAACTCTAGGCGCCAACCTCTTGTGCGATGAATATGTATTTGGAACTAGGTAACATTTTAAAAATTTACTGAGCACCCGACCATTCCAAGGCTTATTCCTGAAAACAGGCGGTTCATTCAATTGTCAAAAGCAAGCCATCAGTAAAAGACGGAGCGATGCGTGTGCGGTATGACGACACAAGGTTAAGATGAAAGTGAGATTAACTTATCGACAACGTCAGGCACTCTGTAAAATTTTGAAGACAATGCACTTTATAACGAAAAACTATAAAATGCAGTAAAAAGTGGATCGCTTCCATCTCAGACCCTCCTTGAAAATTATTGGTGGTTCTGGACCGTTAAACCCCCTTGTCCAGCCAACCATACATGCATGCATGATATTGTACAGTTGTCACCATAATCCTGCACCTACCCTGTGATAGAAGAAGTTGGAACACTGCCTACGCATTGACCCTTATGCCTGGTTCGGGCAATGGACCTTCGTGATGACGTCACCATGATACAGTAGCTACATAAACTAAAAAGCAAATAGAGGGAGGCAATCAAAAGCAGATACGCAGATGCAATAATTATGCACACACCTGTTGTGATGTTGTTGTCTCTGTGTAGTTTTACATCAAGAAATCGCTCGTAATTTCCAAGATCCAAGTCAACTTCACTACCATCATCGAGGACGAAGACTTCGCCTGCAAACGCAGAAAACTTTTGTGGCCACTACTCCACAATAAAGCACCAGAGTGCAAGTAATAAAACTAATATGGCAAAAGTCGAACCAAACAGCCCAGCATGGGAAACTTTAAACCGTTAATTTAGATTGTATATGCTTCTGTAAAATATCTTGGGTGTCCATAAATTCGTATCACGCATATTTACTGGACAGCACGCAATGCAACCAGACAAAGCCATATAAACTGCGATTCAGTGCAGATTTCACCTACATATAAACACAGCACTAGTACTGTTTTGATATTATAGCTGTGCACTTGAAGCCAAGTTTTAATACTTAAATTTTTGATTAAAAATTACAACCGCTGCATGGAGTACATACATAAACAAGATAAAAACATATTATTCACTAAACTCACGAAATTAAAATATACTGCAGTGAGAGAATCCATAGATTTCACCAACAAAATATTCAATAACAAACATTTCAATGCTATTCATACCATTAAAATGGAAAATAGACATGGTGAGAACTAACCAATCTCCACATGAGAGGCAAGCAAGGAATCTATCGCTCATTTTTTTGGTGAGAACAAAATAGATTTAAATTATTTTAATGGTTATCCAATGTCCAATTGCAAAATAAATGCATAACTATAACACCTATAAATGTATAAGTGATTCAATACAGTATTTGTATAAAAGTGTCTATTACCCATTTAAGGAGCTCAAAAATACAATGTAGCCAACATCAATCTTGCATCTTTGAATGAAAGATATATAAATACATAACAAAAATACTTCGCATTAAAAACTTGACAATCATACCATGCTCAAAAGGTGAGAATGTTCCTGCATCAATGTTAAGATATGGATCAATTTTTATTGCAGTTACTCGAAGGCCATGAGCTTTAAGAATTGTTCCAATGCTGCTTGAAATAACACCTGTAGATACAAAATAGATCAATGTACCTACTGTAGAAATACTTATTTAATGATAATTTTGCGTACTTGCTCTAGCAGACCAATTGAAAATAAACTCTTTATTAACTGCATGCATTAAAAACAGAATACGAAGCAATTCCTTACTTCATAGCAGTGATTCCCAAACTGGGGGTAAATTACCCCCAGGGGTAATATGCGATTCTTTGGTGGGTAATGCAGAACCAAAACCATAATTGTGTTCAATATTATGAGCAATCACTGCAAAATATTGTGGGTAATAAGATCGAATCGCTACCTCGATTTGGGTAACGGCTTGAAAAAGTTTGGGAACCACTGCTTCATTGCATGATACAAAATAAAATCACAGCACTTTTTCAAACAACTAGTATTTGTAGTGTAGCACCATTAATCGCATTACACATATTGAATAAACCCAGGTTACAATGACTAGGTTACACACATGACATACCTTTGCCAATGCCACTTATTACACCACCAGAGACAAGAATGTACTTCATTGCAACACACTCACACAAAACACTCAACAATAGTAAAACTGAAAAAAAAACTGTTCTTTAAGAGATAGCTAACAGCCCGATAGCCTACCTTAAGAAGGTGCCCAAAACTTAACAGCAAAAACTTTCACGTGCCTTGAACATGGCTACGATCATATACAAGGTGAGACTTAATACAACAATTCATAAAGAAAATCTTATCAACCTATTTAGTATTTCTAAATTTAGGTGCATGAGGTTATTAATGGGTGGTTGCATGCACAGAAACTAAAACTACCACTTTATGCTGTTACCCATCAGTTATAGTGTTGGCAGACATGCTTCAAAGCTGTACCAACAACAAAAGTTAAGTTCCACTTAAAAGAGATAAATGACTTAACTCCTCAATTTTTTATTTTTTTAACTCTACACTTCCCTGACCACACTTCTGTGACTATGTTCTTTTACATGGCATTTGCCTTAATGAAAGCCTGCAGTTAAGCTGGATGTAACATTGCTTTGAAGTAGAGCAGTTAAGCAAAGACATTTATATTTTTTTAATGCCAAAAATCTAGGATTTTTAGGCTGGGACAAGCCAGCAAAGTTCAGTTAAGCTCACATTATTAGAATTGATATTTGAAAGACATGTAGATTTTTTTGACAGGACAAAGAAATCAGTGATCAACCTTTAAGGTACTGGCATTCATCTGCACCTGGACCAGTTTCCGAAACACCTGTTCTTGCAAACGCATTGTTTAATCAAGGCTGGAAAGCTTTGCTTGACATGTCATGTCTGAATTATTTTTGAAACCATGACACCAAGAATCATACATCTACCTATAGCACATTGTTGCACTGTTTTTCTTTCAAGTCGTATACTTCTGACAAAATCATTGTGAAAAAAATGAATGCATCCATGGACACTTTTTCAATGGATTTAAATAACTTGGGACACTATAACAACCATACTCCCAATACTGATTTCCATCTTAACACTTTGAGATCCGGGGTACGACATATTCGTACTTGGAAATCGGCCTAAAAGCAGCAGTTGTTAGTTGCTTTACCAACGCCCTAGCTCCTCCGCCGCGCTAGATAGCTGTTCCAGGACTCAAACGGATCGGATAGTCTTCTAGATTGCACTCGAAAAAAAAAATTTTTGGTTGGGGGTTGCGGATTTTTTGTGACTGACGTCATAAGTGAAGTAGCTTTTGGGCCTTTTTGGCTCATGTTTCCTGGCCTAGGGCCCAACCACTACGCCAAAGTATTTCGCTGAAGTTTTCATTGGAAACTAGGCTAAGTCCGAGTCTTTTGAACCTTTGATCGACTTTCTAGCGTTTCTGGTTCAAAAGTTATGATCTTAACTCTTTGGCATCCGGCTGCTTTCGGGGATTTTCGAAAAAAAACGCCTAAATGCATGTGGCTTTGCGCGGGAATATCTCTGCTCCTGTTCGGGTTACGGACCTGGTCGAGCGTCAAAAGACGCGGCAAGTCTTTTAGTCTGCACTCGAAAAAAATTTTTGCTTGGGGAGTGCGGGTTTTTTGTGAGTGACGTCATAAGTGGAGGACTTTTAGGCACCTTGGCCCACTTTACTTGGCCCTGGGCGCCAACCGTTAGGTGGTAGTATTTCGCTGAAGTTTTTACTGGAAACTAGGCTACATTCTGAGTCTTTTCATACTTTGGATGACCTGCTGGGGTTTCGGGTTCAAAATTATGATGCAAGTTAGTAAAAATATTTGACTAATTAACTAATTAGATAATTAATTAATTTGTTTATTTTAGATCATAATTTTTGAACCAGAAATGCCATAAAGTCAATCAAAGGCTCAAAAAACTCGGACCTCGAGCCTAGTTTCCAATGAAAATTCAGCGAAACACTTTGGCCTAGCAGTCAGGCCAGGCAACACGAGCCAAAATGACCTTAAAACTACTTCACTTATGACGTCAGTCACAAAAAATCCACAACCCCCAACCAAATAATTTTTTTTCGAGTGCAATCTACTAGACTGGCCAATCCGTTTGAGCCCATGAACAGCTTTCTAGTGCAATCGGCGGAGGAGCTAGGGCGTTGGTAAGGCAACCGAAAACTGCTGTTTTTTAGGCCAAAATCAAAGTACGAATATATCATACGACAGCTCTCAAAGTGTTAAATAAACAAATTAATTAATTATCTAATTAGTCAAAAATTTTTATTAACTTAGATCATAACTTATGAACCCGAAACCCCACCACCACCAGGTCATCCAAAGTATCAAAAAACTCGGATTGTAGCCTAGTTTCCAATAAAAACTTCAGCGAAATACTACCATCTAACGGTTGGCGCCCAGGGCCAGGTGAAGTTGGCCA
>JGI24158J21664_10008847_pt1 | contig 13422 bp, 7 predicted proteins | sample Ectturendosymbi3_FD_21664 | JGI IMG/M metagenome (IMG submission 21664) | reverse complement strand
TTTTGGAGACAGTGTCCTGACACCCTCCACATTTATTCATCCTGGATGCCCCAGCGGCCTTTCAGACAAGTAGCTTTAGCTAAAATCTACATTATAACAAGTCTACAATATTTCTGAAACTTATTCAAATAGATGTGAAAGGGTGGTTTGAATATACTTTCTGTTAACAGTGATTAAACCTAATCACGTGCTGAATGGCACAATAGTCGGCCACCTAGCAATTAACCTAACGCAGTGGTTATTAAACTGGGAGGTGTGAAAGGTTTGTAAGGGGGGCATGGGTATATGGCAGCTACATATTGTTGGAAAACAAGATAATCAATGGCAAATAAATTGTTCTGCTTTTTGTGTTTGATTTGGAGATACAGTAAGATGAGGCATGAATAACAATGGCTATCACTAAAGGGGGTATGAATAAAAATGTTTAAGAACCTCTGACCTAGTGCAACTGTACAGTAGTTGGCTACCTACACACTTATAGGTTTGGTTAAGATAAAAAGCATGAATAATTGAAGATTTTGGAAGCGTACTGAATTCATGTTGCATCTGATCCAACTACAAGGGTAAAACTAGTTATCATTTCATTTAGTTGCTCTTTCACACTTGTCAAAAAAACACGAAGATAAAGAAATAGTGAATATGCTATAAAAACACTAAAAATATGCCCAAGATATATCACAATGAAATCATAAGACAAACAGCTTACACATAATTTGTAGCTTCAAATCTTAAAACAATACCAATTTTCTTTGCATGTCAACATCACAATGCAAAAGCCAATTTCTAATAATAAGAACTCAACTTCAGCGATTTCCAAATAAATATCACTTGCTATTATCAGTAGCTATCCAATAAAATTTGCATTAACTTGTGAACTTCCCATGAAAGTTATCAAAATCATTGATAAACACGACTGACTTTGATGCTGCGATATATTTTTCAACAAACTTTTTTAAGAATCAAGTGCCTTCAAACAACAAAATGGATTTCTCATCAAGCAAACATAATCGTGATGATTTTAATACATTTGGAATGGTGTGCGAGTATATCATTCTTTGAAATCATACATTGAGCACAATATCACGCTACTTTGCAACTTGCTAGTTGATTGTGCTAGAGAGCTATCCAAATCCTTAAAAGACTCGGCAAGTCTTCTAGTTTGCAATGAAAAAAATTTTTTGGTTTCAGGTTTTTTTGTGGGTGACTCTTAAGTAGGGTAGGTTTTTGGCCATTTTGGCTTGGGTTACCTGGCTTTGGGCCCAACCGCTAGATGGAAGTATTTCATTCAAGTTTTTATTAGAAACTAGGCTAAAATCTGAGTCTATTGAGCCTTTTATTGGCTTTCTAATATTTCTCGTGAATCAAGAGTTAGGTAAAAATTTAAAATATTATGTTTTTTTGGCCATAACTTTGAAATGCCATCTTTTTTAGTTATTGAAAACTATATGATGAATTTTTTTCAGCTTGTGTACTTTTCACTAAAGTTATCAAAATCATTGGTAAACATGAACAACTTTTAGGCTCCACCACTGTTTTTCAAACTTTTCGCTGCAGGGAAACCTTCCACCAATGTTTATGTTGTTCATGGAACTCTATGTAATGTTCCAAGTGTATATATTGCTACAACTGCATAGAACAGTGGCTGTGAATTTCGTCCTAAGGAATTTTGGTCTGTTTTGGTAGCATCCCTAGCAGCCACTTGTGGAACCCTGAGGTTCCATGGAACCCCGGTTGAAAAACACTACACTACACTATAGTTTTCAGCAAACTTTTTCAAGGATCGAACACCTTTCATAGGTGAGTGGCCCACCTATTTTATTGTCTTGAAATTTAAGCAATCAAACTGTTAAAGAAAAATACGTCATTCAAGCAATTTCAAGCCTATAAATTTCAGGTATGGTATTAGTTTGGGTTTGAATGTTTGTTTGCTGTTCAAATGGCAAAAATCTCCTGACCCATACAATATTTCAATTTTTGTTTTTTGAATATTATTTTTCTATTATTGTTTTATTGTTATTTCTTATGACTTTCTTAGAGCTTAGTACTATTTTCCTTAGCACCTCAAGTGTTCTGCTGCTTCTTAGTTTTTCTGTTTCATGTTGTCAAATTTTTGGGAACCTTTTTAGACCAAGAAAATAGCCTTACAGACTTCCTCCATGTGAAAAAGAAGTTTGTGTTTTGATTAGTTAAATTTTATGTCCCAAGGGAACATCACAACCTTAAAGATGATTTTGTGGGGCATGAAAATAAAGGTAGGACAACAGTTATCTACGCTAATAAAATTGAAGAGTTTAATGATTGGTACTAACAAGAATTATTCATAAAAATAATATTGAGTAATTCAGTATTTGTTAAGCCTTCACACTAATACTTCATAAACTTTCTCTACTGTCCTTTTCAGTACCAGGGTTTTCTAAAAGCCCACCCAGTCTTTAGTCCACCCATGGACGCATATTTTAAGTGGGCATATATATGGTGCTAATATTTGAGTTGAATACTACCGTGCCAGTATTTGTAGCTATCACCTTACACAGTACGTCCAATGTTATACCATACTGAGTTTGAATACTATTTGTAGCTGTCACCTTACACCAGTGGTCGACAAACTTCTTTCATCGCGCCCCAGATCATCTTTTCAACAGCTATTGAAGGCCCACTACATTTGAAACCACTAGAACCAAACGAATGATGTTTAGACAAAAACATCAATTGCTTGTATGACAAAATGACTTGCAAATAGTAGTCCTTTATCAACCAATCAATGCGATATGTGAAATTGAGAGTAGCCAAGCAACTGAGAACACTAAACTTAACAATACAATAGTGATGCAGCAATAATCCAAAAGTAAAATTCTTTGCCACCCCAGCTTTTATGCTACTAAATCAAAAAGATGTTATGTCATGCAAGGTGATTCACAATGCGTTAGTGAATAAAGTTCCAACCTTGTATGCTACAGGGCCTACAGCATAGGTACATTACAACGTTTAACACGTCTGATACTGTATAATGGTAAATGTCAGACAAATCCCACAATTTTTATTACCTTGTGTAGTTGTTCAGACACAGGCGTATAACAGCCCGGGTGGTTATTTGGTTCACGTCTTCTCCACGTCTTCTTGCCTTTTTTCCAATTAACAGCCTAGGGTGGACTTCCGGAAAATCCCGGTACTGGTGGTCACCTGGATCCTTTGCTCTTAAGCATTCTTCCTCTTTTCAGCCTTTTTGCCACTTTCAAGTAAATCTATATCGCACCAGATAGTGTCAGCAGGCCACCACAAAGGTCTGGTTTAAGCTATTGGTTTGGGTAGTTTACATGGGCAGTCCTGAATTTTGGCTGGTAGGTGTGGGTTTTCAGTCGGAGATTGTCGTTGATCTGCAAGTTGCCTCAGGCAGCATGGGCTAGCATGTGAATGGTTTAGACAAACCACTCAAAAGATTTTGTCCCCACAGTGCAAAACATATCAAATTGTAAATATGTATATCCACACAAGTACTAAACACAAAATATGAACTTTTCATTGTTGAGCATAGGTTGCATATATATTGCTAATGCACCCTCTTACAAATGCATGCTGTACAGTCTTGTTTGACTGTGTTTTGGCATACTCAACACACAAAATGCCTTTTTATTAAAGAAAAAGCCATTTTTGTGCCTGAAAAAGTAAATGCGTAAAACAAAGTTTTTAGTTGTATTGCTCTTAAAATTTGAGATTATTTTTGTGGGTAGATTGAAAATTGACAAAGTGGGTAGATTTCATTTACAAAATTGACAATAATTTTTTGGAACATACTTTTAATCACTTTTTATGAGATACATTTCATTCAGGCATTACTCAAGGTTTTGCTGGGACAATCTTTGGCAATTAAATTGTCATGAGGTAATGATGTTTCATGTATAATCTTCAAGACAGCTTTTCTTTTGTGAAACTCAATTATTTTGTTTTTTTATTTATTTTTAGGAACTACTACATATCTTTCTGTTGCATTCATGCTGTTTTAATAAAATGGCACAAAATATAAAAGCAGATCTCACTGTTTTGGGACAAGCTGCAAGTAGCTCACATAAAGATCTTGCCAATCGTTATCAAGTAATTCTTAACAGATGCTTCAAGTTAGATGGACAAGAAAAAATAAATGGATTAAAAGCCTTTATGGATGCTATGATGAATGAAAATGTCAGTCAAATGGTATCACGACAGTTGCTGACAGACTTCTGTACAAGTCTTCCTGAGATTGGTAATGATGCTTGCAAAGAGGTTTCCATGTTTGCTTTAGAACGCATACAGCCCCGTGTTATTTCATTTGAGGAACAGGTTGTTCAGATCAGGCAACATCTAGCAACTATTTTTGAAGGTGAAGAAAACTGGAGAGAAGCTGCTTCAATGCTTGAAGGTATCCCCATTGACATCGGTCATAAACAGTATAGCACTGATTACAAATTAAAAACATTTGTAACAATTGCACGCCTCTATTTGGAAGATGAAGACCCTGTGCAAGCTGAAGCATATGTGAAGCGGGCATCACAGCTGCATAAGGAAACCCGTAATAAGGAGCTTCAACTTCATTTCAAAGCTTGCCAGGCACGTCTATGGGACTACCGTCGAAAGTTTATTGAGGCTGCCCAGTGTTATAATGAGCTATCTTACAAGACAGCCATTCTTGAAACAGAGAGAACAAAGGCTTTAGAAAAGGCACTACACTGTGCAATCCTTGCTCCAGCTGGACAGCAGCGCTCGAGAATGCTAGCAACTTTGTTTAAAGATGAAAGGTGTCAACTATTGGCTGCTTATGGAATATTGGAAAAAATGTATTTGGATCGAATAATTAAATCTGATGAAGTAGCTGAATTCTCAAAGCAGCTAATGCCTCATCAAAAAGCCATCACTGCAGATGGATCTAACATTCTAAACCGTGCTGTTACAGAACACAATCTTTTGTCAGCTAGTAAACTTTATAATAATATCAAATTTTCTGAGTTAGGAGCTCTTCTAGAAATTCCAGTGGAAATGGCAGAAAAAATTGCTTCACACATGATTTGTGAAGGAAGAATGAAAGGTTACATTGACCAAATTGATGGCATTGTGTACTTCGAAACAAGAGACTCTTTGCCGGCATGGGACAATCAAATTCAATCAGTATGTGTGGAAGTGAATTCTCTCGTGGATAAAATATCTGCAGCACATCCTGAATGGACTACTCAAAAACTTGACCATATTTTGTCAACTGTTAACATGTAAAAGAAGTACTATTGCTTCAGCTAATAAGATTTTCCTGTGATGCCAGTTTCGCATTGCTAGAAAAACATTTAACTTAGAAAAAGGACATTAAATAGGTTGACATAAGTAGCTTACTACTTCCCAATTTATTCTCTAGGTATAAAGAGTAGATTTTGAGTGTAAAACCACTAATGCTATCATATTATTAAATTACATATGGTATACTTGTTGTAGTGAGAACCGCTGTTGCATGCCAATGTATAATTGGTATGGTGATAAACTATAACTTTAGCTTCTTGGATTTGTGTGAAAGGAACAGTATGGATTGCTTTGGTCAATGTGTTGTGCTTGCCTGATCAAATTTGTTTGGAGTTATTTTGCAGAAATTAGAAATCGTTAATCTTGTGTTCGCAATGTTTGTCAAGTGAAACCTTTTAGTGATGTTGGTTTAATTGGCTCAAAAATATTTACTAAGTGCCATTATTTTTTGCAATAAACTCCTTATTTAGAACTTAGCTGTTGGAATGTAATCTATATACATGCTAGAACAGGGGTTCCCAACCTTTCTCTTGCCATATACCCCTTCAGTTTCCAACAGATGAGCATGTACTGCTACAGCATTTCGACAGATAAGCATGTACCCCTGCAGAATTTCGACAGATGAACCTACCCCTAAATTTTCTTGACACAATATTTTACCATGATTATTCATAGATATATTTAACAATAAGCATATAACTTTTGGTAATAATATTAACTGATATATGTATAAATATTTGGATATAAGTAATATGTAGCATAAACAGACAGTACTTTTATTTCTATTGCTAACCATAAATGTACCCCTGCGGATAGGCAAATGTACCCCTGGGGGTACATGTACCCCAGGTTGGGAAACCCTGTGCTAGAACAACTCCACTGAATCTGACATGATGTTTTTCAAGCATGTTGCAAGATAGTGTGATTTTTACATGTTAAATCATACGAGTAAATGAAAAAGTAAAACTTGATGTTGAATAAATGACAAAAAATTTTTGAATTGAGTTCATTATACCAAGTATTCACCGTGCATAAGCATCAGCACATGTATTTTTTCATGCATACAAGGTTTCTTTTGAGACAAGTTTGAAGTGTTAGTGCTGACGCATCCCACCTGGAGGTGCCATGTTCTAAAAATGTGCACTGTTTTCAGGTGCCACTGGGTGTGGGAATTGCACAGATAGTGTTTGGTTGTTTCAAATTAGTGCTACTATCAAAAAGATGGATGGAAGGGCAAATACAGCCTATCCCGGTTTTCGTACAAATTTCCGCCTCACCACTACTGATATAACGTCTCCATTCCGCCGAATCTACGGAAGTGATGTGCTGAAGGCTCAGTGGAGAAATAATTCTCAAACGACTGTTCAGAGACCGTTTACAACTCGTATGTACTTGTTTTTTTAACTTCACTATAATGCTTTTTTACTATGGTAAGTGTCTACAAATATGTTCAGTAACTACAAAAATATATTTTAGCAAATGCAAGACGTTCGTCTTCAGAAACTCCTCTCAATTTTTCGTGGATTGATCCTGGTTGGCTTGCTGGGTGTGCATCTCCAACTACTCCAAGTAAGTTAATACATCAAATTTGTTCGGGTGTGATCTACTCATTACTTCCAACAGAATCGAGAAACGTCAGTGGTTACTGGTGAGGTAACACCATGTAATTAAAAACGACCCAGTGGTTGTTTGTGCGAATGTTACAGTATCTCAGACAAAATGTTGTTTTAATATGTCTTTGAGTTTTATTAAATGTTTTAGGACTTGCAATTGTCGCTACTTCCAGGATTGCAAAGCGGTTGCTGAAAATGGTTGCCATGTTACATTTGTTACAACTCCGGCGTTTTTCAAAATAAAATACTTGGTTACTGTGGTAACCATCTCCGTTGAAGCAGTTCAGGCAGAAAAGCAGTCTCCTAGACTTCACGTTTGAATGGATTGTTTTAATTTAAATTCGAATGTGTAAGACTGTTCAGACGATCGTACACACTTATCAACGAATAAGCTTAATGTGATGCACTGATGAAAAACGTTAATCGTTAAAAGATATTTTTACCTGGTTAACGAAATGCAAGTAAATGCAAACAAACCTGTAATTTCCAGTAAAGTTGCCGCTGACCAGGTTTTATATAACACACTCTAGGAAAAATGACCATTTATGTGAAGGAATCAATCTTACTTTGCCTGAATTTAGAAGCAAGAACTGTTTATGTGGTATATCTCTTTCGGCACGTATTTTACAGAAATACCTTGGAATGTTTGAATTGTTTTATGCCAAACTAGTAAATTACACTACCGCAACATGCAATTGTTCGCGTTATTTCATACGGTTCATCTCGTAAAGCATATGTGAGGAAGTTTTGGCTCTCACTTTGTATTGTTAGGAACAAGTAGGAATATAATGAAAATCACGGCCAATGAAAACGATACAAACGACATACTGCAAACATTTCGATAACTCCCGTTATCATCATCAGTGCATTGCAAATTGGTGGGAACATACTTACAGTTCGTTGTAAATAGCAGCAGTATCCAAAAGGGCTGTCAAACTGTTGAAGTTTAGTGTGAATTTCCTCGAAGAGATCTAAAACTAAAATTTCGTTTTCAGAAACAACTGGCAAGCTTACTTGGAATAACACTAGGGCTTTTCTAAATTTTGTACTGCATGATTTTGTCGTCTTATGTTGATATTTTTGTTCATTATATTCACACTGTAAATGGGCTCTGCTGAAAGCAACCAAATTGCAGTTTTACAAATAAGTTTGTCTAAACTAAGCTGGTTTGTTGGCTTGATGCATTTTTAACTAAGTATTAAATAAGTTAGGGTTAAGGTAGGGTTTGCGCGTTAAATGCAACGCACGAAAAGAAAATAGCGCACACTTTTTCTGTTGATGCGATAACTTTCCATAATATGGCATATATTTTTAGCACGATAGTTTACTTAACTGCAGCACCTGCTAAACTTCTGAACTTGCCAATCGTATTGTGTACTGCTTGTTTGTGATCACCACTGATTTTGATGAGCGCAACCGGCGAATGGCTGAATGAACTGAAATAACGTCAAATGCAGAAACGTACTTGGTATACCACATAGTATTTGTTTCAAACAGTGTTAGAACAAAAATACGTGTATGTCGAACGACAGACATCCTGTTGTGACACTGCCGTTCAGCCTGTATATATTCTCGGGCAGGTTTTGTGATGTTCATTGTGGTAAGTACAGCAACGCCGGCGTCATATAAATCGATGAGCACCAGTTGTGGTGGAAGCGTTGCTGCACTTTCAAATATTGGGCTTCAAATGTAGAGTAGCGTTTTTGTAAGAAAAAAGTGAATAGGTAAATTTCTGCTCTATCAATAGCAACTTCAAACAAATTGATTATAAAGTGTAATGCACCTTTGAAAATCAAAAAAGTTTGAATAGCCGTGCTAGGAAGTGTGTACAGAAAATGATTGATGAGCACCCCGAAGTTTAAAAAAATGGGAAAATACGGGCAAAATAAAATGAAAATCGGGAAATATCAGATAAGAATTATTTCTGAAATTTAAACAAAATCGCTCGAAATTTGGGAAGAGGTGTGTATATAATTTTTTTTTAGTCTTTGGTACAGTTTCATTGCAGAAAAGGAAAAATCAGGATACAAGCTAGGACAATTTTTTACCTTCTCAAATTTTTGGCTCCCGCACGACTAGCTACTACGACTATTATTATGCCTATCATGAAATAACGACAACGATTTGAAGTGTTACGCATACCAACTTAGAAATGCGTAGAAGCGGAACAGCGCACATTGTCACAAAACTGACTTGGAATACGATGAATCACAGTAGAAAAAGACAGATAATTCAGTACCGTGAGTCTCACGGCATTAAGCGCAATACATGCTTTGGTGCAAAGTGATTTTACGCGTCACGTTCATAAAACGCAGGAAAATTGCTTGCAATGAAAAGCTCGGTTCTTTTCAAGATAAGTGTTGTTGCACCTGCTTTTTCTTTATATCGCTACTGGCTGATGTGACTCTTTCAGTCCAGCTCAGAGGAGGCCCACTGAACAGCCACGGTCACTAGTAGTTACCCGGTGGTTTGTCATTTGTAGTAACTATTCCACACCACTGAGTACCAGGGTTGCGGAGTCGGAGGAAAATATCTGATTCCGACTTTCCGAAATTTCCGACTCCTTAACATAAAGGGAATGAAATTTGGCTGTTAAAATCAATGGAAGTCGTGGTGCTCAGCAAGAAATCTCTGTTTCAACAAAAGTATCAAAAGAAATTGCAGCATTTCAACAGGAATTCCCAATTTGGGAGCGTGATGTAAAAAATGATCTAATTGGACATCCGGAGTCGGACGAAAAGGTCCGACTCCCAGTGTTGTTAGGAATCCGACTCACCCAAAAACCTCCGACTCCGCAACCCTGCTGAGTACAATTCACGCTGACTGGTCTCACGCTGAGCGTAACATGTAAAAAACCTTCAGGCTTCTGACCTGTGACCACTTAAATTTGCCTTCATCCCTCATATTGGTTGAAAACCAAGCTGACTATTCTACATGTGTTTTTTATTCTCAGTAGTCTTTTAGTCAAAAATGTATTTAAAAAAACAGGTAATTAAATTAACTGGCAAACCATTTTGGATTTTCATAAATTGTGTACGTAGATTTTATGATTCAAGACTCCATCAAAGCTTTCCTCAGTTAATATCTGGTAGGAAGAAAAAACACTTGCAGCCTTTTAACTAGCTGTGTTAAATTCAGTCACATCGTGTGTTTGAAGTATGAATAATAGACATTTATTTCTTGCTTGATCTACTTCAGCAATATAACTGTCCCCTTGCCCCTGCAGGCACTTTTGTCACAGTGAAGAACTGTTGCCGTAGCTCCATGCAGCTTCGCACCCTCTAACACACCGCGCGAAAGATTTTTCGTGAACCTCGTAACTTAGGTGTAAAACGCCATCTGACACTGTATATGTTGTTTGCTTGTAAGCACCCCTAATGAGCGTAAGCATTTCGTAAAAGTGTGCTCGAAGACCTTGCGAACCTTCTACGTAAAGTCCTTCGTTGATTTTATGACCATTAGCCATCATGTTCGCTTGGTTTGGAAATGTTTGTACAACAATTTAACTATTTTTCAGGTCATCATCGTTTCCTTTTCGAAAATGGCATACGTCACAGTGTTTCTTTGATGAAGCAACGACCACGCGGTGCCATGGAAAGTGTGCAACTTCCTAAACTAAATCGCTTAAAAATACGGATCGAAGACAACTGTGCTCCCACGCTATACCAAATTAAGCAATTTTTGAGAATAGTTGAAGATGCCAATGACAAAAGAGAGGTAATGTTTGGAGCAGTGTGCTGTAAACGTTTGAACGAAAGTAACGAAAGCTTTTTCAAATTGCGAGCATCAAAATCCTGGTCGAGTCAATCCCCAGAAAGCATAGCAAACTTTTTTCGCATTGTACGTATTTTGGCTTTGTCTATGTCAGCAAGGTGTTGGAAAAGAAGCTGTTCGTCAAACATCAGTTTAAAAATTGTGCAAAAATGCGATATACCGTTCCAGAGATGCAGTTACTTAATTTTTGTTGTATTCGTGAAGTACACAAGATATTACATCAGTCTTTGTTTATCCACCCCTTGATTTTTTACGCACCAATAATTTTCATGTCATGAGAGTAAGACGAAGCACTCTTCGCTCATCACTTGCAACGCAGAGCTGTGAAAGCAAAAGCTCCGACTTGTTTTGTTTAATGAGGCAGCGCTCCATGCAGGCCCGTAACTAGCTTGGGTCACTAGGGGAGCGAAGAGTTTTCTGAGAGGGGCCCAAATTTTTTATACAATGTCCAATAGTTGTAAGCTATGTCTAACATATTTTCTGGGGCGGGCGAAGCCCCCCTCCTAGTTACGGGTCTGGCTCCATGTCAGGCCTTGGGACGGACCGTAAACATGCCATTGCGGCCGCATGAGGTACGAATGCATATGACTTATGAATAAAAGCTAAACAGTGCGCACAAGAACGACAGAAATTATAGAAGTGCTGCTGACCACAGCAATTACCGTTGACTCCTGATGTTCGTCGACACAATAACGTGAGCTTGTAATGGATGGTAATTTCCGCAGTGGTTTTAAATGCCAGTTGGAAAAAACTGCTTGATGAAAATTTTGAGGCGAAAGTTCAACTTAGGAAACGGTGGTGTAAACTTTTCCTTAATTTTACGATTATCAGCAAATGAGCAAGTTTACAACGGTTTGATCTCGTGTTACTTTAGGGTCAGTTCTAAATAATTATACAGTATGATCTGCAGGCAGTTGTTGTGCACTGTACGAGCGGAAACGGCAGAACGGGAACGATGCTTGCTTGTTACTTGGTGAAGATGAGACAAATTAACGCCTCCGAAGCGGTGCGCGAAATACGGAAGTTGAGGCCTGGCTCCGTTGAAACACTTGAACAAGAGAAAGCTATTGAACAATTCTTTCACCATTTTAGACAAACCTAATTGTTATTACAAGAGTTTTTAATGACTCTAGGTCGATCGTCGGTTATTGGGAAATTCTGAAATGTTTATCCAGAAAAAACAGTATTTGCCTAAACTTGGCAGAACACATTGCAATTGGTTCTGCATTGACGCAAATGATCTTTGGTATGGAGCAAACCTATGACTTGTTTCACAACGCAATATATGTTGTTTTTACCTCAATGCTTTCAGATGTGCGGGTAATACCAGGCCCGCAGCTAGATTTTAGGTTTGGGGGGATACGTTTTCAGGGGAGCAAAGTTTTTGTTTTTATTATATGTTAAATAAAAAATTATCTGGGCACAACCAAATTTGGGGGCATCGTCCCCGAATACTCCCCGTAGCTACGGGTCTGGATAATACCTATGCTGTCATTAAGGTACCTTAGTAAGACAGACGTTGGCCTTCGTCTGTCTCTATTAAAAAAAACATTTGGTATCATTTTGTGAAAACGCTTGCTGCACCGATTGGTCCTCGCTTTGTTGTATCGGTATTTTTGGTGCAAGTGATAGCACGGTGAATTTTAGAAAAGACAAAGTAAATTTAAAAGACAGGAATTTACGAGGCCGCAACCGTGTCTTTAACTTCGTCAACATCAAACGCCATTATCCAGCATCGCACTTTCGTTTATGGAAAATAGGACTGGTTTGTTTTACCAAATATGACGTTGATTTTGTCACACAAAGTTTGATGGGTTTTGTCGTTTTTCCCTGTTTCGTGGACACCTAGCGGTATTATGACGATTGTGAAATTATTTCCGTCTCACCCATGAACCAGCTATTCGGCCACGTCTGTCGACTGCGCGTACAAGACATAGTTTCGCGAAAGCCACATGAAAGATGGTCTTGAACAGCCTGCAACTGCTTCACTGTAAACTATTGATACGCACTGCAAACATATTCGTGTGTGTTTTTACCGTATACGATTGTCTACTACGCACTTTTCCACATTAGTTCTACATCAGGTGCCAAGCGTGTAAGTGTTCTTATGAGTAGTTGTTTTCGTTTTTCGTCGTCACTGTGAGTACGCGCTACAGTTCGTTTACCTGCAATTTTCTGTGCGAGGTTAACGTGTTTTCATACTTTATGACATCGTGGTTCTAAAAATGTTCCACATTATAGTTTTTTTTATTCGTAAAATAAAATCAGCGTTGTCACTCGTCAAACAAGATCATTTCTAATTCTTCACAAGGCTTGTCAACAGTTGCATACGCTTTGTTGCAAATAGTTGGGTATTAATTGGTACTCCGGCCGAGACACGAAACTCGCCGGGTTCGGGAAACGTTTCATCACAATGTTCTGGTATGGGTTAGTGATATCGCGCTGAAGAAAAAAGCTTATTTCGGCGTGCTGCTTGTGACATAATGGCATGGAAATCTTCATTTCACAACTTTCACGAATTACATTGAAGACAAACGCTTAATGCTGTGCTGCGAGCGTGACAGCTTTAGTAAAAGTGCAACTGGTTGCTGTGTGTGAAGTAGCTGCGTGAGGCGACCAATCCGCTACTAGAAATATCAAATGAACGCATTCGACAAGCACTAACTTCAGCTTTTGAGAAAAGTGGCTTGGAAGTAACGTTCCGACAAGCTTGCACTGCCGAGAAAACAGGCGAAGTTGAATTTCTGGACGTCAATCATTGCGTCACCGTTGAAGATAA
>JGI24158J21664_10008846_pt1 | contig 13422 bp, 7 predicted proteins | sample Ectturendosymbi3_FD_21664 | JGI IMG/M metagenome (IMG submission 21664) | reverse complement strand
AACCTTCCGGTTCCTTCAATGCCCTGGCGTCCTTGCACTGATTTGTGTTTTTTCTAGCTGAATATTAATTATTGCCAAATAAAATCAACTCAACTCAACTCATTGAACTGTCTGCAGTGTAAAAAAATGGCATAATAAGAAATAACTTTTATCATATAATGTCGCCGGTTATCACACAACTTTGGTGTGTGCCAGAACGCATGACTTTTGAGCAATTTTTTCAGAGACATCGGGGTTTTTACCTGACTCAGTTTTGGCATGTGTTTTTTAGTTTGATATACCTCAAAATCGATTTTGACTATTGTAACTGTAAGCATATAAATTACACAGTAAAATCCGAAAAACTAATTTTACTAACACAGTATACTCACTTTGGGAAACAAACAATGGATATTTTGCGCGCAGGAAAACAAAAAGTCAATACACCTTACTTTCAGATATACGACCATCTGTGAATTTCAATTTACTGTGTGCAAGATTAGCATACTTTTTCCGATTATGACGTTTTTCTTTGATGGAAACTACATTTTAGAATTTGTTACTATAGACCAGGGTGGCCAACTGGTCGGAGACCAAGAGCCACATTTCTTGCTCTGTCACAGTAAAGAGCCACATCATTCACGTGAGCACACTTGAACGTCACCCCATCTCTTCCACACTCAAACACACGCCTTTGCTCAACCAGATTTATTATAAATATCACACACCAACATGACAATGATAGAACTTTACAAGCCATTTATTATTATACATGCTATTTAGTGGGACTTCTGGTAATTAAGTAAGACCCGCGTGAAACTGGGCAAAGAGCCGCGGGTTGGCCACCCCTGCCGTAGACTTTTGTAGCAAGAAGACAGAGTTTGAAACTGTGGTAAACTGTCTGTTGACAAGAGAAGAGATCTTCGTGCCTTCAGCTTTGGCAGCTGAATGAAGCCATACCATGCCGTTTCAAAACACCAACGCATAGACATTGTTTTGGTCACGATAGCAGCCATCTGAGAAAATAAGTTTGCGGAGAGTATGTTTTTTATAGTTTCTCTTTTTCGAGAAGTTCATCACTGAGAAAGCCAAAATAGTTTTGAGAGGCAAATAGTTTGAAAAAATATGTTTGGGCTGTAAATATTCATTTTATGAGAAAGGTTCATAGCGTACAAAAGCGGTTTGTGCGGTGCCATTCTTCAAAAAGTGTTGTTCTGCTTCCAGTGAGATAGATCGGTCACAAAGCGTGAAGCCGTAAGCATCAACTCGAGTTTCGTTTTGAGTGAGCGACGTCGAATGATGTTGTTTTTTTGTGGTAGCGTTTTCTTACTAGCAATGTAAAGAGCTTTGAATGCAGCAGGTTCAAGAACACAAAATCGAAAATCTTACCAGATTTGCATTAGCGATTGTTGTGAAAAGCAGCCCTTGTTTACAAAAGTTTGACGCAAGACGCCTAACATTTCATGCTCTTTTTACAGGAGATACCTAAGTTAATCAACAAAATCAAAAATGTAATTTGTAAATTTCTTTTCATGAAATACGCAAAAAAGGCTTTGTTTATTTGGCATTTTTGAGGGACAAGGTTTTTCACAGTAAAATAAGAGATATCTGTGCTCTTATTTTACCTTAAAGAATCTCTCGCATGTTATTGGAACCACGTTGTTCAATTCCGCAATACTTGATCCACCAGAACCAACGAGCCGTGAATCTAAAGCGATTTTTTTACATAATGGTGTTCTTTTGCTGCGAAGGAAACTTGTTGTAAGTTCCTATTGTGATAAACCGTCATTCGTTCAGATAAAAGCAGATAATACAATACGCTCGATTGAAACGCATGTGCCTAACAACTATATTTTCTTTAGGCTATAAATATATTTTGCCTAAAGTTATTTATAATGATACATGGAAGCTAAATCCTGTTCGATGTAAGCCAGGTCAACTTTTTCCTTTGGCGTAAGAGTACATCAAATGCTATCTTACCTGCGTTTTCAAACAATGCGAGCACTTTGTGTTTTGTAGAACATTTAAAGCTTTCTCACCACCTTCTTACTTAATACGCAAAATGCATGTCTTCGCTACTAATATTAAATTTCTGTTAAAACGTAAGCAGGTGTTTAATTGAAAAGAAGTAAAGTTTTTTAAGAAAAAATTGAAACCCTTTTCACAGAAGGTGCATTTAAGATGTCTCTATAGCAAGTTTTTGCAGTATATTCTCATGACAAAGCAATTAAGTTACCCGCTAGCAGCTACCAATAGGATAAACCCAAACGAAAAATCGCTATTTAATTTTTCGTGAAGTAGTCTAACTTGAAAGTGCTACTGCCTTTCAAGAAGCTTGTCAATCACTCGTGGCCGTTAGGTGATAAATTTCCTTCTGGCGATTTAGCTGCTATTTTCGGAGAGGTTTGCTGTCTGGTCTGCTTCGTTTTTATTGCCGTGAGTCAGAGTGCGATACCAGTTGGCTCAGAGTGCGATACAAGCTGCCGAAGTGTTCAGTTAGTTATAGTTTATTAATAACATGATGCAAGAATGAAAAACAAGGATGATGCCACATGTATGTTGATTTGGGTTATTTGTAAAAAAATGAAAGTGTCCTGAGTCCACTGGTCACGCTGATCGGCAAGAAAATCTGAAACAGGCAAGCATTTGCCAAAGTTGTTTAGAATCTGACACCATTTAAAACGAGATTTTTGAAACAGTTAACAAAACCTGATTACTGTTTCTTAAGTACAATTAAAAATCCGAGCACTTTCGTAGCGTATATTGACAATATACAACAGGCCAAAAATGCTTGGGCAATACAAAAGCGACAAATAACGTTTTTACCACAACAGTAGTTGAACAAGTGGATTTCAGCTAAAGCATTTATTCTCGACAGTTACACATCATTATTGATTACTTATGATTTATTGCAAATGAACTACTTTCCTAGAAAGTATTATCAGCACAATTAGTTTAACTGATGACCTAGTGATCTTCTTGCTTTAGATAGTTTTAGAGCCTACCGCATAAACCAAATGCGGAAGTTACTGGTGCGTTCTTTCAGTATTGTTCATCTTCAGTATTGCCTGAGTGCATTACCTATACCACCTGCATTTTTGTTTCCTTGTGTTCTTTGAATAACTCATGTGATAGCGACCACGTGTCTGAGACAAACGAATCAATAAATTGAAAATTGAAACGTTGTTACGGACATTTTACTTGGTGTTCTCTTGAGTTTTTTTCTATTTGCTTTTTTCGCAGTCTGTGTTTTTAATCTATGCATTACTAACGACGCATATTAATCATTTTTTTCCTGCGCCGTTGAGAAGGTTTTCTTAGAATAATATACCTTCTCTGATAACCACGAACACCTTGTTGCGATTTAGGAGTGTTGAAAGGTTTTCATCAGTTTTTTGTGGTTTGTGTGAGTTACTCGGTACTTACAAAATATGCATTTCTCTCTGTTTATCTTGCTCATTTCGACCCGGTCCTGACAAAAGTGGCGATTGTGGTTTGTAAACTGAAGTGTGTACAATAGCCATATTGAGTTGTGTCAGATATCAGCTCTTTTCTCCCTTAGTATATCCTGATTGGTTCAAAACCCGATCCAACCAAAAGTGCTTTTGACTGAATCAATTTCACACCTCATGCTCTGGCATGTGGCGCTTGAAAATGTGCGTTCTGGGCTGAAGGAAAAGTCCCTCAAGTACACAGCAATGTCACAAGGCAAGCCGAGATACGTTTCAGACTGAGCCGGAAAAGAACTTGAAAATGTGGTTGAAAGTAAAACTTCAAACACAAAGTGTTTTGACGTTGTTCACTGCTGCTGATTCCCCTGGGTTCGAGGTTTCGCAGCGTGCTTAGTTGAAAGAATGCGGAAAAAGCATGAAAAATTATGTTTTTAAAGGAAATTGTTTTTATTTTTAACTAAAAGATTGTTTTCAACTCATTACGCCGTGAAAGAAACAAGCGCCTAAAAACGATTGATTTTCTTAGGATTTTGTTGATACGGGTGAATTTATAAAATAAACCTTGTCTTTCAGGATAAACGTCATATTTTACCACATGCAGCAGGGTAACATGATTTTTATGTCACCACTGCCGTGTCTAAAGTTTTGTTTCGGAAACAACTAAGTTCTTTTATTTGAAATTGTTTTTATCGAATAGACTGTTTCTAAACAACGCAAAATTATATTCAAGCAAACACAATAATCTCGGTAGTATTAGTTGTTTATCTTCAACTGAAAACATGGGTAATGGTTATGGACATATTTCAAATTCGTTAAAAGAATGCAGCAGACGCTTCCCAGCCGGTTGAGCAATTCCATTTCCTCTGAACGGTTTTTACTTCTTACGTAATCCACAGCTACTTGGAAAACCGTTTAATCTTTTCTCGCCTTCCTAATTAAGGGTGAAGAGAAAGGTCACTTTTTTGTTATTTTGAGAGCCTGTTGCTTTTGCTGTCAACATCCTGGCATTTTGTTTCAACGAGGGTCACGGCTCCATCTCTGACCGCAGCTGTTCTTGTGACGATGTTCACTCAACGAGTTTCAAAATAAAGTTGAAAAGAAAAAAATGTGTTATTCACATGAAACGTTGAAATAGGATGGAGGAGGTTTTGACTCGAGTCTTAATGTCTTTTTTCCAGCTGCACGTAGCTCATGGATATTATATGAATACATTATTATTCATTGGTATTAATGGATCAACTGACTTGTGAAAATGAAAGCTGTGTCTCAAAAAGTTTAAAAGATAATTTCTATTAAACAAATACATTGCTTTTTGCCTGACCCAGTACTTTGCTTCTCATATCACAAGCAAGAGTGATAGCAAGACATAGACTACTTACACATAAATCGGACTTCTCTTTGTTTACCAATTTAGCACATTGTCTGTGGGCAGAGTCCAGTGTTTCATGTTTTTTACCTTCTTTTGCATTGCCTGTGCATTTTTATATAATTTTAAAGTTCTGAAATTGTCTAAAATGTAGATACTATAAATCTAGCAGGCATTTCTGCTTTTGCTGAAAGTTTTAGATGGCGTGTTCACGTTTAAATCAATTTTCAAAATGCTTCAGGAAAGTCGTAGTAGTAGTTTATCACATGAGTTTAGTCGACGATACGTTGCTGACCAATAAAAAGCAAAATTATTCTTTAATATAACCTGATCTGCAATTTTTGAACATGTTTGTAAGCCAACTATGTGCTCCATGTTAAATAATCACTTTTATGGGTTTTAGTTACATACTTATCCTATCGGCTTTGTATTTACTACAGGCCCGTAACCAGGTTTTAATGTTTAAGGGGGAAGATTATATATTTACTGGGGCAAGCTTTTAGTTTTTATTATATGTTTAAAACAAAATTTTCTCGGCACAACAAAATTTGGGGGGCACAAAAAGTTTTGGTGGGTGTTGCCCCGAATCACGAACCGTGGCTACGGGCCTGATTTGTTACGAAACCAAGCTAGTTTAGACTCTGTGACAACGGAAACGTAGTCTGGTATAGTTCAAACCGCAACAGTAGCGAGTGATGCGGCTGGACCGGAAATCAACAACGCATTCACCTTTTGCAGTCGACAGTATAAGCGCTGTCAAGTCACGCTTCTTCCGAGCCCCGGTAATGCAGTCGCTCGTGTCCAAGGTAAATCAGCAGCACGTTAGTTAATGTCGAAATGTAGCGCTATTCAAATCCATCTAGCCCGCATTAAGCACGTTTCTTTCTCCCACGAAAAAAGTGACGCATTTCCTACGTCAGCAGAGCTGTCAAATGCCAACACAAAGCGTTGTCACTTACAGTGCTCAGTCAAGCGTCAAGTTATTCACAAACCAAGACAGACAGCGTTCGGTGCAAAGCAGATGAGTGACTTTTGCTTGGCAGGTGCACAATTTTCAGAACATTTATTTTGTGCATCATATTTGAAATCTATCGCACATGTTCAGACCAGCAGCGATCATACTTGACAGAAAAGACCACCAGGCGTAAAATATTTTTGTTGTGAAGTCAGAGGGCTGCAACGCTTTGGGCTTCAGGAGACAAGCCTCGCGCGGTATATGCAAGAGTACTTGCCGTTTTGTTTCGAGTGCAGTTACAGTTTTACAAGGTGAACAATGAAAAGTAAGAGAAAGTCTTGCAGAATAAATTTTAATAAAAAAACAATCTAATTAAAATAAATGAAAACGTATTTAATGATATTTTCCGTTTTGAAGTGACGTTACGAGACCCGCAAAATCAGATCAAATTTTGTTGGAGTTTTTATGAAGATTTGCGTACCAAGCTGGAGATAAAAATATGCACACAGAGCTGATATTGTTTTGTACTGTCTAGGGTTAGCATATTCCTTTGTAAGCAAATGATTTCTGGAATAAGCTTGAGAAACGGCCAGCTTCTGCTGCTTCGTTTCGTTTCAGTGCAAGGCAGAAGCTTCTAAACTAATTTCTCCATTTTGTTTTTTCTGTGCACTACGTTCCTGAAACACGATGATATTTTAAACTACATGGTAAAAGCGTAAGGTGTAGAGATATGAGAACAAAAAGGTTGGAAGCATTTACTGCGATTTTGTGGTGATAAGTCATTTGTGGAAAAATTAACTTCGAAAATATTGCGCCCTAGGCAATTGAAGGCGTGAAAACACGCTGTTTTATGTCCACTCGTATTACATCAAAAACTGCTGTTAACCCGTATCAAACATATGTTGACATTTGTCAACATCGATTTTTTCTGTTTGATTGCACTCGCCCCTTATACGCTAGCCCAGTGCCAAATGAAAATTTTTTTTTCAATGCAGTACCGAGGAAATATTCTCTTTTCGAATCTTCGAGGCAGTTCTTTTACGAGAAGTAGTTAATTCTGTGACGTATGTTTAGCATACGATCTGCATTAAGCTCCGGAACTTCTTGTCAGCACAGAGTTGACAGAACTCAAATCATTCCAAACGTGAATTCAATTCCACCGTATTTGAAAGAGTGATCACCCGGATCCAGGGGGGAGATTGGGGCGACAGCCCCTTAAAACCTACGAAAGTAGAAAATAAGATTAAAGCACCGTGATTTTACAATTTGGAAACCAGCATTCGCGATACAAGGCCATTTTGTCGTCCACTGTTTTGTCACAGCAGTGTTGTGAAGTATGCTGTACTTCATCCCTCTTACACTATAGAGAAGCCATTTTGAGAGTTGACTACCAAATATTACTGAAATCGCCGCCATAACCTAACTGGCTGGATCCGCCACTGCACCTATTTGATGAGCCGCAGAAAACGATCATCACGAAGATTTACATCAGCATTACATCACGAAGTATTGCAATATGTATTTGAAGGGTAACACTTATCACGTTTTTTAAAGGCGTTTTAGGGACCCGATTGGGGTCCCTAGAATTGATAATCGGGTTCCTAGAATCAGAAAAAAATCGGGTCCCTAGAATCAGAGAAATCGGGTTCCTACAGGTCCATTCCGGGTACCTAACATTTTCCTTAAAAAAAACGTGCACTTACCATTGTTACTGAAATAACCCAAACCAGCTTATAGGGCAAGCTACTTGGATGCAGCTCAAAACCAAAACTTCGAATACTGGGAGTAACGAGCTTTGTCACCACGTCATAACATAACCTTTTTGACAATCGTATGCATTTCAAACAGTCAAAACCTTTTCCAGGTATAAGCAACCTTTTCCCAGTCTCACGCTTGAATGAATTATGTAACGTTTTTGCGTCCCGAACTTAATTTCAGCTAGCAATTCTGATTTTTGTTGTTGAATTCGAATTTCTGTCACTGCACAGTGGCAGTCTGCTTACCACTGTGCAGTGACAGAAAAACGATTATGATATCACAAAAGCGTTTTACGCTTCCATGAAGCTTGCGGAACTTATGAGAGAGAAGAAACCAAATTGTTTCCCGTCCTGGCCGGACAAGTAAAGTGATAACGCAACACATAACCATACCTTCAATGGCGATTCTAAGGGGGGTCTGGGTGGGCCATTGCCCCTCACAATTTGCTTGGTCCCCTGTTTGGCCCCAGCTTTTTCTTGATTTTCCGTTCAAGTTCGTTTGGTTGTCTTATACAGTAGATAACTTTCGGCCAGCATTATTTTTTGAGCGATAATTTTGAAACCATCTAGCCTGCATTAAATATTTCCCAAGTGCATGATAAGCTGTGTTGTTGTGTTTGATGGTCGAGTAGCTAGTGTTGTTTTTGACGACACACACTAGTTGTTGCTCGGATCCTGCATGAAATTCAGTCAGACCGTGGTCTTGGTGTTGAAAAATTCATTACGAAAGTAAAAAAACAATCTCAGAAATGGGAAGATTGATCTTTCGTACATTTCAGTGTGAGATGGAACTGGATTACATTACTGTCAGCAGATTGTTGCTTGTCCCAGTAGCAAAAGGTTTGTGAAAGCAACACTGCTCATGAATCCTTATTTTTCTATACGCGTCACTAAAAGCAGGGAATAATGCTACCCATAATTTGCATACGTATTCCTGGGACACGTGACATCCGTTATTTCCAGATCAAAGTATCTTTTGCTTCCATACGTGCATTGTTAATCACTTCCGCAAAAAAATTTATCTTCCCAGCGAAACGTACACATCATACAAATTTTAGGCAGGCTACCATCACAAAAATGATTTTTAAGGGATTTTTTGTTCGTGCGTCAAAAACTTCCTGTACATGTGTAGATCCGTTTTTTTATTCAGATAAGTCATGGTGTTGGAAGACTCACCACATATAGGGTGTAAGTGGTCACACATGGTCAAACAGGTTTTGCACTTAAAATTGCATTGAAATGTTGACTTAGAAAAGTGTCCAAAATTGTCTACACATCAGGTACCCCTGGGTGGTATAATACCCATACATCCTATATATGCGCTTTCAGGTATATTTTTGGAAAATAACTGTGGAACTATTCCATTTGTCTCTGAAAATCAGGAAAATTCATGGAAGCACAGGTTTCTTACATTTTTCTAAGTATGTGAAATTAACAAAAGAAAATGCCTCTGGGTAAGGGATGACCCATGATTCCTGAGTAGGGTTTTAAGAACTGGTTTCAGTCGATTTATCCGAATTTATCCCGGATGCTGTATTATGTTCTGCTGTATACGACTTGGAAAAATCTTACGTAAATGGTTCGTGACTACAGTTTTAACTCTACCCACATGCCCTGCAACCTCATAGAATTTTGTACGGATTTTCTGTAATGATTCGGAAGCAATTCTTTTGCGTATTTCAGCTCTTTGCCCAAGAGGTCAAATATTTCTGTCAGAAAAACACTTGAAAGAATTCGCAAACCATATTTCTTTAGTGAAAATTATTGAAATCATGAATTAACTTTGCCAACGGAATTGCTTCGGAAGGACTCGAAGCAGCCTATATCGTTCGAAAAATCTTTTTTCATTTGTAGCTATTTAAAAAGCTGCGTTTGATTGCTGCTGGTAGCTGTAACTCTCCTCCTCACCAGCGCTTCATGTGAGAGAAGTTTTTAAAAATGAAATAGGTGAAAACATTTCCCGGAAAATCCATGACCAGTGAAAGATTTGGGAACATTGATCTACTTTCAATTAAAAGGTACGAGCTGAAAACAGATTTAGATGGTTTTGTTGATGAATATGACAGTCGACATGCTAATGGAAAGTTTAAGTTACATTGAGGTGATGATGGTATAAAATTCTAACGTAGACTGTGCAGGGATCTGTGTGATAATTATATTGCACATTGTCTATTTGCCTGAGTCTTTTTAGGTTCAGAGTTAGTGCGCGTTTCGCTTATGACAAGACAGTCATAAATCAACGCAGGCTTGAAAAGTCAGCTTGTGAGGATCAGTTAGAGGAAAATTCAGTGTGAATATCAAAATAAACGACTTGGTTGGGAATACTCTGCAAATAAGTTTTACGCCTGCTGTTACATCTTGCTATAAGCTACACGCCCGAAACGCCGATGCACATATACAGTAGCTATCTGCGGCACTGCTATGCTAGTTTATGTGCAACTGGTGACGAAACCTTAACTGCATTGAATTGTCCTCACCCTTTCCACGTTGCAGATGGGCATTACACTCGTAATAGAAGTTGCATAACATTGTTATGGTTACACCACAATCAGAAAATGTCCATTAGCTACCACAAAAACGGATAAATCAGTAGTCACCAATCGATTGGCAGATGGTTTATTTTTATGTGTTTTTTAGTGAGAATACTTTGATGGAACTAGTTGGCTATCAACAGCATACTTGTCTCTGTGTCAAGATGGAATTCGTGGTTGGAACCATTTCGCTTTCATGTTAATTATATTCGCTTTCGAGGAGCTGTTTTCGTTCATGTGGGTTCGGCACAATTGTGAACGGAAAATGGTGTTTCGTTTTACATGTGGAGTGCTGTGGAAATTGCATGGTTAGCACAGAATATTCGACAGAGCAGTACACGTGTGTGATTCTAGTTACAGTGGCGCTCAGTTGTCTCTACTGAATAATAACGATAGTTTATATTTAACGATATCCACAACAAGCCTATGTTGGGTTTGATTAGGTAAATCATAGCAATTTAATCTTCAAAACAACGAGAAATCACTAGACAAAACAGTCATTTATGTTGGCCCCGTACTTTGTCCTTGGCCCCACAGTGGCCCCTCACTTTTTTAATTCTAGAATCTCCACTCCTTATCTTTTCAAATATATTGACTGCTGCATGCCTACTCATCCAGTTGATTCAAAAGCATGACATCTCCTGCACAGATGTATCAGAGCAACGCTCAACCGTCGTCCTGTTTCTGCAAAAAAATGCTACACAGACCGATTTGTACAACGATACAATTTGGGCAGTTACTATAATGAAATACGCATACCAACCGATACCATCGGTCATTGGTTATAGCACTTGGCCAAGGACCGCATTCAATTGTTGGGCAGGTGGCACCGACCGCCGATCGCAAAATTTGCGACATTAATCCCCATAATCCATCCATAGATGTGTGTCGCGAATGAGGATAGGTTTCAGTCCTTTTACTGGCAATTTTGCCATTAGCTGGTGATGGGAAACTAGAACATCACCTCACTCTCAGGGAAAGAGCACGAGCTGGTTAAGCAACCTAACCGTATTTGTGATCAAATTCGTTCAGCTTAATATTCCTTGGACATTATTGAAATTTCATCTACAAAACGTCAAGACTTTGACATTGAGCGCAGGGCAGGGGCGGATCCACGGGGGCGATTGGGGCGATCGCCCCCCTAAAACCTAAGAAAGTAAATTGTTTCTCCATGATTTTGAACAATTCGCAAAACAGCATTCGCTATATAAGGCATTTAGCCGTCCATAGTTTTGTCACAGCAGTGCTGTGAAGTATATTTCATTTAGTGAACCCGTAATAAGATTTGACTGCTAAATATCACTGAAATTGCCCCCCTAAACTTACTGGCTGGATCGCTCCTGACGTAGGGCGATGAAAAGAAACCCTTCTTCCTCTACATGATCGAACACAACCGTCGTATGGTCTGGGGTGAGAGTAATTGCAAGTCCCCAGCTGCCAGGCAGTATTGATGAATAGATCTCATTGGGAGGAAGGGTGTGCAAGTTGACGTTGAAGTTCAAGAGATCGTTGTATGTGTTTGATAAAAGTATATGGATCAAAATCAAAGGCACATGCCTGGAAATCTTCGATGAAATTAGTGATGTCCTTCTAAGGTAATGATCTAACAAATTCACTACCATTTAGTGGGACTTTAATCCAAAAATTGGAAAACAAGTCGTATATGGAGGGGTTCGGTCAGTCATCATGATAATGTCAACCTGAATGAAAACGGAAGGCTCCCACTCCAACAACGTACTGTGCATCATGAACACTTTATTCCAACACATGTATTTGCACAAAATACACCTGGTGCAGGGACTACCTGTGTCAACTATAACTCATTCGTTTCTACATCGTTTCCAGCTGACTAGCTTAAATTGCGGTGTTGAGCGTCCATGCCAAAAGAGGCGCAGGACTGTGGGCGAATTTCTGCCTGGTTGTCTGCAACTTGCGTCTGTCGAAATCAACATGGCTTACACCAGGGGTGGGCAATTAGCTGCCCGAGGAAGCATTCAGGAAATACGTTCAAATAAAAAATTTCCTCCAATTTATCACAGTAAACGTTAGTTCTGAGGCTAACTTGAAAAGAGACTTGCTTCTATTTCCATTAGCAGGTACAACCTTCGGCGACACGGGGCCTTCTCAAAGTGGCCCCCAAGCCAAATTGATTGCCCACATCTGGCTTACACGAACAGGCAGCACTAGGAGTTCGTATACCAAATAAACCTGGTAGTGGACAAGAACGTAAGCCTATCGTTCTTGTTCCGAGAACTCCGGTAATGCGCAGCAGAAGCATCTTTTAGATATATAGATTACGAATAAAAATATATAAACTAATGATTAACAACACGTAAAACTGCTGCGGCACCTCCTCGTGTAAAAATTTCTCCGATTTTAAAAGCCAAGAAAATCTGCAACAGCGCAGACACATTCAAAATAAATTTCGGCAGTTGTACATTGGCATTTGCAGTAAAATTTTTGACAGCCATACAGTAGGTGATCATTTTTAAACCAAACTTTGCGCTTGTACAGTAATTCTTTTGCCGCTTTTTGGGCCCTACCAACATGTCCAAAAGTAAGGCAAACATTGTAGGTGTAATCTTGAATCTTGAAGTTTCATAGTTTTTGTTTTATCATGTTCAACACGCTCTTAAGGAGCCAATACTAACAAAGCTTTTTAATTTGATAAATTAATTTGAGAGAAATATGATGGGTTTTATTTGAATGCGATTTTAGGACTAAGGATGCATCAGTGGCGTAGCTAGAGTGTGGGGTGCCCGGGGCGGTCCCTTGAGTTTGCCGGCCCTAAGCCCATAAAAATACATATTGCTGGCTCTTAAAGCTTTGTATATATATTAACTAGTTGTGCACGATTACAATATTACAGTGCTCTCACGTGCTTAAATAGGCATGCTTTAAATACACTCCAAAACTCAAACATTCTAAGTAACAGTTAAACAAAAAGCAAAGATGACATATAGGGAAAAATAGTAAAAAAGTGTAAAAAATTAAGACCATCTTTATTTCTGAAACGAGAACTACAATTTTCTGCACAGTAACTTTTCTTGCCTTTTTGTTGGCAAATTCTTCAATGGCAATGTCAAAATTTATTTTATCTATCATTTGTTGCTCTATAGACAGTGTGGCAAGATTTCTCAACCGCAAGGCGCTCATACTAGATCTTAAGTAATTCTTGATCAGTTTAATTTCGAAAAACTCCCCTCACAGGTAGCAACACTAACGGCAATTGTGACGAAAATTCGCAGCCTTATTACTATATTTGGAACAGAGTTCCCAAGGTTGTACTTTTGAATAAACTGCAAAACTTCAAGGGGGGCCTTCTTTCTATACTGTGAACTGTACTTCGGCCACATCGAATAACTGTGATGCAACAATAACG
>JGI24158J21664_10008845_pt1 | contig 13423 bp, 11 predicted proteins | sample Ectturendosymbi3_FD_21664 | JGI IMG/M metagenome (IMG submission 21664) | reverse complement strand
TTGAAAATTTAATATCGTCTGGTATTGAAGACCATACTTTTGGGCCTATGAATTTAAGAGAACATTTTCATGAGGAAGAGTTAACTCTAGGTAAAAACAGGTTTTTAGAGGTTGATAGTCTTGTGGAGTGATAGTGGATTGAGCTGAGTGGAACAAAATATTCATTCATCAAAATGATTTGGAAGCAGTTTGTTATGATAAGAGTGCATGAATTTGCCTACTGAAAAGCCATATAGTTTGGGAAGGCATAAGATGTTTACGTGCTGGAAATGTTCTTCTAGTGATCCCGAATTAATTGGATTTATTATTTTTATAGCCTCATTATATGAGAAGTACAGAATTTTCATTCTTTTTTATCCTCTCCCAAGTTTGTTGAAAATGTTTAGGTCTTGCCAAGTCAGATATGGTCAGATATTTTTGTGTTTGCGTTGTTGTGAGCTTGTACAAAACAATGCTACTGTTGTTCATGTTGATAGGCTTAGGCTAGTCACCAGGGTGAACTAGGGTTGCCTGTAAAAGGCAGAGCTCCGTAAATAACGGAGCTTGGTCGCAGAGGTTTGATGACGTAACCAGAGTCATTGAAACCAATATTTTGCGTTGAGCAATGAGAACTAAACGGAAGTAAAAATAATTGTACTACAAAAGGTGATGTTACACGACGTTAAAAAAAGTTTATTTTGAAGTTTGATATTTTTTGGTTATCTGAGTTTCACAATGGTTCGGGGACAAAAAAATAGGTTTCAACAGTTGTGAATTTGTGAATTTTTAAACATAGCAAACTTCCATGCATTCCATGTTTGGAGGAAATGCATATTAAGTTGCAATGATACAACATTTATCCTTCACTTTTTTTCCTTTTATTGATTTTGCAACGCAACTTTTTTCCACTCCGGTTACGTCATTAAACCTCTGCAACCAAGCTCCGCTAGTTGCGGAGCTCCGCCTTTTACAGGCAACTGTGAACTAGCTACTTATTTCACAAATGTAACAGGTGTCATTCATTCATGTCATTGACACCGTCGTTCAGCTTTATATGACTGTGGGCTTGGGAATTAGGCTGAAGTCAATGTCTGTGAGGTCTTAAAGGTGGATATCACTTTGTTTGCCTCAAATACCTCATATTGCAGCAAGGGTGCTCCTCAAAAGAGCAAATCTGAGCTTTGTCCATATATGTTATGACAGATGCACATGGCTCTATACGTTTTTCAGCTATTTTTTCTGCCAGTCTTATGTTGACTCGTTGCATCCTGGTGCCATCCCTCCAGTCGTTGTGAAGACAAGGGGATTGAATGAAGACTTCTCTATGTCAATCACTCTTTGGTTTTACTTATCCTTCTTTTTCATGTTGTTGGTAGACCTCTGCCAAGGACTTCCCAGAATAAGACTGTGAGGCAGGATGTGTTCGATCCTTATGTCAAAGAAAGTTTTCTCACAGTTATTCCACAGTCCTCTCAAAGAGATATAACCTTGCATTGTCCACAGTGTTGACTTTTCATTCTTTCATAGTCATTTTCATTGATTGGTAGAAGCGTGGGTTCGGTCTGAACATCCCTATAGACCTCTCTCATTATTTGTGCCTGAGAGTCTCTTACTGACTTGTGCCTCACTGAAGTGTAACCACCTATTTTGCATATGAGGCAGTGATCCATAGAGTTTGTCTCTCCACAAGCACAGTGGGTGGGTATATGCCTTTCACCTTCCATCCATATCTTATGCAGACGGCATCGGTGAATTCTTGTTTGTTTAGTGCATATCCAATCGCTTGTGTTAAATACATGAAAAACAAAAAAAAAGTTTAGTAAGTTGGAGAAGTATTTAGTTCTAAGATATAGTTTCACAAAAAGTCATAACTTATCTATGTGTACTAACTACTTATTTGACAAATGTAACAGGTGTCATGTCATTGGCACAGTCGTTCAGCTTTACTGTGGGCCTGGCAATTAGGCTGAAGTCAATGTCCATGAGGTCTTGGAGGTGGACATCACTTCGTTTGCCTTGAAGCCCTCGTATTGCAACAAGGGTGCTCCTCAAAAGAGCAAATCTGAGCTTTGTCCTTATGTATGTTATGACAGATGCATGTGGCTCTCTGCGTTTATTGGTAGGGCTGACAGCCAAGAAGATACCCCTTTTTCCATTGCTCCTTTTATTGGTTGTTGTGACTCAGGGGTCGTTTCTGCCAAAAGTTAATCACGGATGTTTTTGCATGTTTCTCTTGTCGTATTCTGTTTTTCGTGTGTCTGGTGAACTGCTGGTCTGAGGGGTTGTAGTCAAGATCGAGCTTTTGAGTGTAGAGATTGGTTGTTAGTTTATTAGTGATCTGAGTGGAGTGTTCGTATTCTGTCTTGGCGGTTTCCCGAGGATCTGTCAGACCTAACCCACCATGCCTGAGAGGAAGAGCTTGGAGGTGCAACGAGTGCTTTCTAAATCAACTCCCTATGCTGGAGGTACAAACAGTTGCTTTTCAAATCAACCCCTACACTGGTGGTACATCCTTATGCTTAAGGTACAACCCTATGCTGGTGGTACTGATGCCGCCGACCAGTCCTCAAAATATCCTGCAACACGTTAAAATAGGAGAGTAGAACACACTCAGTACTATGTCAGCCCAATTCACAACTGCAAAAATACAACGCTGCGCGAATGTCTTGTGGAAGAGCAGTCGATCAGGAAGTATGCAGTGGAGATGTCGGACACCCAGGGATGACAGTTTGAAACTTGTAAACTACATAAGAACTGATAATGCGCACAAAGTACGTAAGAAAATTTTCGTTTCCTGTTATATGGCTGTTAAATGTAAAATTACTAAAGGAAAGAACAGACACGGGCTTGTGTGAGCCGATATGATTAATCTGCCTGAACTGCCAATTAATGAAGAAGCTTAAAATGAAGCGCATATTGCAAACACAGGTGTGCAACTGTATTAGCACAAAAATGAAATGGGAAACTTTGTGGTAATGCATCATAAAATCATGCATGTTGAAATAGAACAGTTTTGAAATTTGGCTCAGAAAATGAATTAATCGTCTATGATTGTCTTCAGGGTTGATGTAATTGGACCCAGCCAAAAAGCATATGCTTTTTACTTTTTTTAAAGCCAACTTGAAAAAAACAACTAAACCCACTAAAAATCCCACACTTTTCCTTTGAAAAATGTACTATGAAGTGAAAAGTAAAATTAGCAGCACAATTGTACAGTAAACTGCAATTTTTCTTAATGAAACAAACGAACAGCAATGAAATTGGAATGACTTGCAAAAAGAAAAGACATTCTAACAGTTTGAGTAAATTCTACTGGTTATCTTCTTCAGCTCTACAAAATCGGTATATTTTGATCAATTTTTTTGTCTTCCCTGCATCCAAAAGCTTTTTTCAAGTGTGAGATTGGCTTCTCTCTTTGCTGTGCTTGCTTACCAAACCACTTTGGAGTGAATTGACCACCAACACTTTGCGAAAACAAAGGTAGGCTGCATTTCTTTACCCTCAAATTCGAATGCCATAATAAGTATAACAAGTTATTATTGTGTAATTCTGAAAATGGTATAATTGCACGATGCAAGAAAACAATTCAGAATTGGGCTTCCGTGTTGTTGTTTTCTTTAAGAATAAATACCTGCTTCTTTTCAAAAAACCCAAAAAATAGATATAAGAAAACAAAAAGCCCAGGTAGGTTGGGTTTTATTAAAAAACAGGTTTTTCTCAACCCTGATTACCCTTAAATCCTTTTTTGTGATTTTCTCTTGATCGCACGATATGGAACAAGTCACGTCACTATCAATTTGATTGGGTGTGCTCTGCACATCCAGAGTATAGGCCCCTTGTATTGAAGATGAGAATTACTGACATTTGAATACGTAAAAGGTGTTGACAACAAAACAAATTTCTAAAACTTAAATCCATGTAGCATGTGTTCATAGCCCTACAATAGGAAAAATCATCAAGTTGCAGCATTTAAATTTTTTAATTTCATTCTTTGGATGCCTGCGGCCGGCACCCCATTTGTCCCCTCCCTCTGCACGCCACTGGCATGTGGATCTCGATATTTGAAAACTTATTCATACTCTACCTTTGACGTTACAGTAACGCACAACGAGGTTCGTGGTTCGCGATGCTTTTTGGCATCGCTGTGTTAAATTGTGGCAACAAGTATTTCTTAATTTTACTGCACTGCAGAATCGTGGTGATAATTGATTGTGGCTTCGTTTTCACAAATACACAACCATTTTCATACTTTGTGCAGACTTAGTGGGTCAAATGTCAATTATATACAAGTTTGTTTAGAGGACATGTGTGACTTTCGCATTTGATTGCATTTAATGACATAAAATCCAAACATCTTCCAAAAACATTGAGGGACTCGAGCCTACGTTATCAGCTGCATACGTTAACCAGTCGCTCAAGAGTTGGATAAGATCCATGTCTAATATGTGTGCAAGTTTTTTAGATCAACTTCAGGAGTCATTGTCTTCAAACAAAGTCACTACTCAGCTTCAATTAAACGTGTGTTGGTATACATCAGCAGGTGTATCAATATAAAATAAAAGCAATTATAATGGCAAAAATGATGACTTCTTGCTCAACTGCAATAATGGCTGCAAAAGGTAAACTGCAGATCTCGCACTCATAGCATTGAGATTTTCACAAGCGCTTTCGCAAGAAACTTTTACAAGCAAATGTTGACTTTGATCCAAAGTACAAGCTTGGAACTTCCTAACAATAAACTTTTAAAACTTGTCAATTCAATAAAGATAGTCTTATATTTTCAAGCTTAAATCTGAACGTAATAATTAGGAAAAAAGCACCAGAAAAATGCACCTTTTATTGTTGGTACTTTGAAAACAAGTGGCATTAAATATTCACCTGTTGAGACGTGGTTGTTTTTTGTCCCCCCTGTCAAAATTTCTAGCTACATGCCTGCTCTGCATGTATGAGTTTTTTTGCAACAGTTTTTTGCATGGGTGATTTGGCATTCACAATCTGAAAATTTTTTTGCACATGATAATTTTGACTTTGTCTTGGTAGCCCAGGCATGTCTTGTCTATCATTTGGAAATCTGAATACAGTGTGTGTATGGACATAATTTTTCCCATGTGGAATTGAATGTTTTTGCTCAAATGATAGTTTTCACAACATTTTTCTTCAATGCAGTGATTCTGCAGTGATATGTGTCACTGTCAAGGCAAGTCTGGTCTTTCATGCAGGACTGTAGTAGCACATAGATGCAAATAATTTTGTTTGTCATGCAATAAATTTTTTCCTGTTGCCTGTGAGTATTTGTTAAAAAAAGCCTTCAAAAATATGCAGGGTATTTTTTTACTTTCATGTCTTAAAATTGCCTATCGTGTGTAAGTGTTCACCAAAATGACCTATTATTACAAGGGTTTGGCTAGAATGAACCAGCCCAGACTGCATATGTGTAAAAGTGTTTCATTTGCAACTTTATAGTCAAGCAAGTGACCCTAAATAATGAAACAAATAATCTTATCAGTAGGTAAATTCATATACTCTTATCACAACAATCTGCTTCCAAACCATTTTGATGACTATTTTATTCCATTCAGCTCTATTCATTCTCATTTCATAAGACTTTCCACTTCTGACAACTTGTTTTTACCTATAGTTAGCTCATCTTCAGGAAAATGCTCCTTTGCATATGTTGGCCCAAAAGTGTGGTCTTCAATACCAGACTCTTCTGCCACCTTTCCTTCAATTGGCAACTTGAGAATCACTTCTTATATGAAAGAGATGCATAATTATATATTTTAGTAACATCTCACTAAAGAACAAAATGCTGTGTTTAGTGCATAAAGTAATGTAATTTGTTGTTCTCTATGCATCTTTCCTTTTTTATTTGTGATTCTTTCCTGTCCACATTCCAATTTTAGGCATGAAACTGTACTCCATAGTTTTTTTTTCATGGTATTCATCAGTTATTTTTTGTAATTTGTTTAACATTTTTGACCATACCAAATTTTCTTAATTAAACTAGATCCACTCCTTTGTGTACATAGCCATGCTCTCTTCATCCGTAATTTTTCATCACCATGTTCTGTGTTTGTTTGTTTTTCTAACAGTGCTTAGTTTATTTTTAACTGTTGTTTTCAAACATTTATCAAAAACTAATANACAGGGTCGGTTGAATATATGACNGCCTTGGTCCTTCACCAATCCTATGTGACACAGTGACAATCTTTGTTTACATATATTTATCAATTCTTTTGCTANTATGTTTTCATTAATTCTAATTTCCACTGACAATTGATTATTTTTTTGCATGATGGCTTTATGTATTNTTTTGTTTATTNGCTGAGTCGTAGGAAACAATAAATAAATCAATCTNTGTTTATTNTTGGTTTCTTTACCCTTACCGTATTTTGTGGACTACAAGGCACACCAGATTATAAGGCACAATATCAATGAACAATCATTGAATGGCTTATGTTCATACATAAGGCGCATCAGATTATAAGGTGCATTAATCTTCCACAAATCCATTAAATTTTTCATCTTCACTGTCTGAGATTGACAGTTGTGTGATTTCGACATCAAGCAATGCTCTCTCATAAGCATGTCTCTTAACAAGTGCCATCTTGGGGCCTTAACATATCATAACATTATCTGTTGAAACACAATATGTATTGCTTAGCGAGGCACCTGACTAAGGTAGCTGTAATGCTCTGACAATCCATTAAGNTGTACAGCTTCATCAATACATAAGGCGCATTGTCAATTTTTGAGAAAATAAAGGGATTTTAAATGCACTTTATAGTCTGAAAAATACGGTATCTGTGCATAAANCTGTGCCNTATTATATAATGAATTATGGTTTAAACGCTGTTTCTAGTTTTTATCTAAGTGTAATATGCTATACTAAATTATTAATTTAATCTATATGTTTGACAAGCGCTGCTGTTTTTCTTTTGTTTGTTTAGTGTTGGCCATTTAATACTATGTTTGTGCAGGATTTCCATATTTTATTAGATAGACATAGTTGTGGTTAAACTACAATGTGCATGCACAATGTTTGTTTATTAAGTGTGCTGACCTACATGTGATTGCATTTATTATACAGGTTAATTGCACAATGTTTGAAAGGCCCAAGTTTCAAACAGACAAAATTTTCATTCTTGAAATGGTTTTGATTCTGATTGCAAATAAAAAGGTTCTGATTTTGTGAACAGACACAAATCTGTGATTATATCAGTGTGTCTGTGTGTTGTTCTAAGATAAGTTGTGATGGGAAGTTCACCTAGTAGAGGTCTCCAAAAAAGAGAAAAAGGTCAGTCAAGTTGTTAAGTAGCCTTTATGCTTATTTCAAGATCTATGAAAAGTGAGCGCATGGTAAAAAATAATAATATGCTAATTTACACCAAAAATCTTTTTCCTAAGATATTATGAGACATTTTATTCATTGACGTTATTGGATTGTGTGCTACTACTGATAGTTTCTCGTTTTATTTGGCTAATTTATCATTTCAATTAGTACTTGTTCTTATTTGTTGTTGGAGATACTAGAAAAAAAGTAGATGTAATTAATTTTTTTCAACTATTAAAAATGTCAGAGTAATGATAACTTCAATATGCATTAAATAAGCTTCAGATAATGAATACAGTTTTACATAGAAATTTAGTGACTGAAGGCTTTGCCTTGACAGATGAATGCATGAGAAGAAATAAAGAGATGTAAAAGTAATCTGGAACAGTTTAAAAATGTAGAACAGTGTAAGACTTCTTCCTTTGACATTGTCAGTTTTTTATTGAACAACCACACTGAAAAGTTAAAAATTTATGTTGCTATACTTGCAGTTCCAAGCACAAAACCTTTGATGTTTGTATTTTGGTTGTTAACCAATGTTGGAAGTAGAACCTGATGAATTAGATTTGTCAACAGTGAGGTGTGTTTCTGCTGAGTGTGTGCTTGAAAAATTCCTATCAGGTGTTTTTAAGTCCCAAATTTAAATGTTGACCTCTTTATTTGAATGGAAAAACGTATAATTTGGAAATAATTTAACAGTTTTTGTAGATACACATGGGTAAAATCTTGCCATATTTTTGCTAAACTACCATGATCTGTCAAAAGCCTCATTACTTGTTATCATATGCCTACTAGGTGTTGTCTGTTTTCTATAATCATACATTAAAATGAAGTTTTAAAGTAAAGTCTTAAGTTGTGAATGCCAAGTTCCAACAATTTACCACTATGCTGGCCACCAACTCTAAATGTCTATACCACATGAAAAATTTTTGTTTTGCTAACTTATGCACTTCAATAGCTCAAAATATCATTGAATGAATTCTGCTTAAAAATGCAATATTCTCTTTAACATATATTGGCCCTACTGGAGTTCAGCTCTAGAGAATCCAAAAAATATCTTTCCCTATTTTTATCCAATAGACATTACAAGAAACCTCTTCTCTAAACGTAATTAACAATGTGGTATCTGTGTCAAAAATTGTTTTGGTGGTAAGTTCTGTTGATCAACTCTTGCGCACTGTATCCAACTCTTCACCTTTGCGCCATGCATAAGCATAACCTTTTTTAACCTCTGTTTTTATTATCCCACAAACAGTATTTTGTTGTTTGTTTTACTTTTTCCTGCATCATCATGTCAGTGACTCTTGTGTATGCAAATCTCACACTGTTCTGTCTTTATGAGTGTCAATTGCTTCATTTGTTTTCGTTAGTTTTCTTTTATAACAAGCATTAGGGTTGTCAGACATGCTGATATNAAGCATGCTGACTAATCTGAACATAAATATTNCCTTGTGTTAAGAAGATCACTTGGTTCATTGTANGCATGACCTTTACTTGGATGCTGGATTCTTTGTTATGATTTCGCATTTAAGGAGCAACTTGGTTCCCGCAAGTGTACGAATATGTTTCTGTTTTTCAGTTGGTGCTCCTTCAACCGATGCACAGCAATATGCCCATGAAGCAGAACATAATTCTGTTCTGTTAAATGATGATGATGATGATGAACCGTCTTCTGGTGAAGAGAATGCCACATCTGATACTGAAAATCAAGCTACATCTCCTGCTAAGCAAGTGAAGTCTAGTCCAGAAAAGATAGCAGAAGATTTGGCTAATCTTGATGTAAGTTTAGAATACAGGCAATCGTTCAATTTGTGCAAGGTGTTGCTGCCTGGAAGACCTAGAGTGTCACTGTTGCTATAAATGGCAAGCTGATGATGGTGAGTAAATGTTTAGTCAGAACAGCTCCAGTGAGAAATGCCAAATACCTATATGAAAACACAGTGCTGCATCAAGATCTGCAATCACAGGTTTTCATGAAATTGTTTTTGTACTTTTCACGAGACTTTTTGTTGACTGGAGTTGCTTGCTCTAATTCTATAATTTCTCTTTGTTACCAGGTTCCCATTTATGGTGACTATTGTGCATTTCCTTGTAGAGTTTTACACCTTTTGTCTGAGTTGTGTTAGTATTTGACATGCCCAAAGAAGGAAAAAGGGTAATTCCTTAAAACAAGTGTGATCAAACAACCACCAAAACATATGAAATGTTTCATCTGACACTTATCCTAGACATCATACCAAACTTTTCAGTCCAGATGTGCTTAGGTTGGCAGATGCAAGTTGAAAGGATTGCATGAAGTTGGGTTTTGCTTAACAGTTTTTTTTTATTACTTGTGATATTTGGGATTTTCCACCACAGAGTTACAGTGTGCAGCATCATTGCTTTCAACACAGGTAAATGTGAATGCATCCCAAATCTTCATATGCTATCTTTAGGTGGCAAGCTTTATGATCTTTGTTTTGGTTGAGAACGCACTTATACTTGCTAATTGAAAGTTCCTGAAGTGACAATATAAGTTTACAAGTTTTATTTCGAAATTTATTATCTCCATGTTCTGGCTATACTAACTGCATGTGTCAATTTTGCCAACTTCTGCAGGTAAGCAAAATCTGTCAAAATTAACAACCTAGATAGACTGTGATTGTGGTGTTCACAGAGGCAACTGGTTCATCAGAGTGGAAACTTTTGCAAATATTTGAGTTTTTAAAAAGTTGATTTTGGTGACAGTAGTTAGCGGCAGGCCAAAGTCTGAATTTTGCTTCTTGCTGGGGTGGTTGAGATGAACGCTATTGCCCAAGGAGCATTATGGCGATTCACTCAGTGGCCATGGCTCGAACACCTAATTGAGAGGCGGACACACTGCCATTGAGCTATCGAGTATTTAAAATCTAACAGAAATTGTTAAAGGCTGCTTCATGTGCATAGTTATGTGCTTGTGTGTCTTTAATAGGTGGCATTTGTCAAATAAGTTTGTCCAATATAAATTTTTGTCAATGATGGTCTGTTTTTTGATCGATTTGTTGTTTCATATGACTCAGCGAATAAGTAGAAACAATCTATAATTTCTCTTCATTACCAGATATTGTTTTTTATGTTTATCCACAATGAATTAGGCTACATGGTCTCAAGGTTCTGAATTGCATGGTCTTTGAAAGTAAAACATTTTCACTGTGAATTTTAGTGGCAAGTATTTTATTTGTTTGCATATATATATATATGTATTTATGTTTATTGTTTTGCAGAAACTGCTAGATGGTCTCAAGCAAGTGACAGATCCTTGGGATAAACAGCACAAGAAGATTTTAATATTTGTGTCAAAGGTGTTGTGTTTTTTTCAAATTTTGAATAATGTGATTGGCTAGTCAGTTCTAATTCTTCAATATTGTTTATGTAACTAAATCCAATGACTGTTTAGTATGATAAAAAATTTTTAGTGTGAAAAAAAGATCACTCCCTGACAAATAGCATTAGTTGAAAAGGTATAACCACCTCAACAATTTAAAAAAATAACATAAGACATCAATGAATATTTCATGTCGTGAGTATTGAAAAAATGTTCTTGCATTTTTGCCGAATATCCACAAAGTTGACGTCATTGTGGCGGAAACAGGGGCGTAACGATGGGGGTCAAGGGGGCACAATTCCCCGGGCGCCGGATCATTGGGGGGGCGCCAAATGTCTGCTGGTGGCGCGGAAAAGTCCCAACAATTTCACAGGTACTTTCTTCAATACAGTAAATTTCCTTCCGAAAGGCCTCAGGTTCGAACGTGGGGGCGCCAAACTTGCTTCTCGCCCTGGGCGCCATCTAACCTCGTTACACCCCTGGGCGGAAAGCTTGCGCTCCTGCACCAAAACTGCACATCTCCGTTCCGAGTGCCTTGTTTTGCTGGTGCAAGGTACTATGCCAACAGCTGGTTGTGTACATTATCGAATCTATTTGTGTCGTGTTCATGCAAAGACTAAGAGATATGCCGGCGTTGGGTTTTGCAATTAAGAGGAGCGAAAAAAAACTAACTTTATTCGTCCCAACATTTGATAGTAAAAAAGCAAACGCTTGTTTAAATAATCTGGAAAGTTTATGTCTTCAACCAGTTACGCCTTTTCTACTGTATTCCCAGTATCGCGTATACATTCATTCCTTTGCAGCTGTATTTCCGGTATCGGACACCGAGACACGTTGTCCCGGAAATCGCTGACCTCCTTGTGAAGCACAGGTTTTTCGACATAGTTGTAACGATTTGGGATCACTGTCACAGCGGTGTGTCCAAGGAAGACAGTTATTTGAACTCAGCATCCTACAGACTCGTAAGTTACAGTGCAAGTGTTTCTTCGGTCCATTTTAAGGTTCGGCTGATCGACATTTGTGGCCCGTATGCGTAGGGGTGGATCCAGAACTGGCCTTTGAGGAGGGTGAAGGGCAATCAAAAACAGGACGCCAAAACGCGTTGTTTCAATTTTCGCAGTCGGCAGAAACAGCTCAGTACTTTTTCATTATTTCTTCGTAACTTTTTCAATCGAAAGCAAAGTAAAGAGCAAATAAAGGTCACCAGTTTTTTAACCCTCATTACCCAGTGTTGAAAGCGAAAAGCAAAAAAAGTTTTCTTTCCGAACAAAGCGTTTTCCGAACAACTTCGGCGCCATCCTGTTTGGTCCCCCTGTTTGCATACGATGTGTTGTCAGAAGGAAAAAGGAGCGCCCCTTCTGGGTGGTGCTTTGTGGGGAGCGATTTCAACAAATTTCCCTCTCATGGATCCACCCCTGCACATACGCTGCTGGCACCCACGCATGTAGGATATTGTAGAATTGCTGTTGAACACTGAGTGCAACAGCATAGGCTTGAAAGCCGCATCTGTAGAGAACTTAAAAATAACTTCTTCACGTTTGTTTCATTGAAAAATTTACCTTTCTATAGAATTTTCGTTTTGAAGTTCTCTGTTGGCTAGTCTTTGTTAAAAGCCATCCCTTTTTCAAAAAGATGGATTTTTCGAAATATTCGTAAGCAAGGCGCCGAGATAATTTGAACGAAAGATGCTGGTGAGCAGTCACTTCATTTGTGCCGCTCGTGGAGACGTCTTTGTTCAACTTCAACGGCTGTGCGGTTCTTCTCTAAGCCTATACAAGGCTTGCATAAGTGTTGATATGTCAATTCAAAACCTTTCGGAAATATGCGATTGCAGATGAAAAAAATTTGCTGGAATTATTCGGACAGATGCACAAACTTCTGCAAAGCTGCTTACGATCACAGGGCTGTTGTTGGAAGGTTCATGAGGGAGTTCACTATTCCCGAGCTAAGTGTGGAGCAATTGCGGAATAATAAAAAGCGCCAGCGCATTAAGGTTTGTAGTTCTTTTAAATACAATTTTTATGGTTTTAAAGAATGTTCCCAGTAACATGTTTCGCGAATCGTTATCTCTTACATTGCTGCTTCATGATTCAGTGAAACATAATTGGGCAATTGTAAGCATCATAATATTCTCATCATGCGCGTTTTGATTTGAATTTGCGAAGCATCACGTCATGATTGCACGATTTTGCGACGCTAGTATTGGAGAAAAAAATGACTATTTTATTGCTATTGTGCCATAGCTTGCAGTCTCTCTTGCGCTGAGTCCGCAAAACTCTTCATATTTGCTTGTTTTTTACTATTTGGGTGGCCACAATTGGCGGCAGGCCGAAGCCTGAAATTTGCTACTTGCCGGGGCGGTCAGGGGCGCATCTAGCCTGGAAAAAAGGGGTCTGTCGTGGAAGGGCAGCTTTTGATATCACTTTTCAGCATAAAACCACATGTTCTCTTAAGACTAGAAATCGACCGATGAATTTTGCAATTTGCCCATCTCTGATTTATTAACGCAAATTCTCTGTACTCTTTCTTCGGATGCGCAGCCCTCCGACCGCATCCAATAGTGCGCAATACTCATACCACTCCACAATTGTCCCCATAAACCGCTCTATGACGTAACATTCGCTCACAGGTTTTTGCGTGCGCGGGAAGCAGATGATTGCCTGCGATCAAATCAGGGCAACTACCGCATTTTTCGGACCATAAGGCGCACTTAAAATCCTTTAATTATCTCAAAAATCGAAAGTGCGCCTTATAATGCGGTGCGCCTA
>JGI24158J21664_10008844_pt1 | contig 13424 bp, 2 predicted proteins | sample Ectturendosymbi3_FD_21664 | JGI IMG/M metagenome (IMG submission 21664) | reverse complement strand
GAAATTCCTTTTTTCTTCCTCAGCTTTATTAAATGATTTTCCCGTTAGAAAATACATGGATTTCGCATAATTTATAGATAATTTATTGAGACGCATCTATTCATCTACTTTTATCGTATTCATCTACTTGAGACGCATCTATTCAACTCATTATTTACCATTAGTTTTAATTCTTTTATATCACTATGTGCCAAACATAAATACGTGCAATCAGCATATAGTTTAGTACTGAATGAAGAACATTTGGGAAGGTCATCATTCAGTACTAAACGATAGGAGTGGAAAAAAGTTGCGTTGCAAAAGGAATAAACGAAAAAACAGCAAAGGAAAAATATTTTGTTATTGCAAATAAATATGCGCTTCTCCCAAACATGTAATTCATGGATGTTTGCGGTGTTTACAAATTTTATACATTCACAACTGTTTAAACCTATATTTTTGTCCCTGAACCGTTGTGAAACTTGGATTACCAAAAATTATCAAACTTCAAAGTAGACCTCTTTTACTGTAGTGTAATATCACCTTTTGCAGTAAAATTATTTTTACTACCGTTTGGTTCTCATTGCTCAACGCAAAATATCAGTTTTAGCGACTCTTGTACGTCATCAAACCTCGGCAACCAAGCTCCGCCTTTCACAGGGCACCTGGTTTTATCTCTAAAAATTGTTGTAATTTGAGGCAACTGCCAGCATGCAACATCCCATGTCATCTGACATACACTAGGCTTGCAGGACATAGTGCTTCATTTTGCAAAGATTCACTGCGTTACTGTGTATTTGTTATTGCTTATTTTTTCTTCATACCTATAGTAGTACCTACTGCTGAACTCATTTTTATACTCATGTTCATTGCATCTTAGATTTGAATAAATGTTCATGAAAGTGTTTTAACGTCTCTTTCATACTCATTTGTTTACTTGTTAAATTTTCAATTGCGTCTTCATTGTCCTACTAGATTTTAATTTGTTGCTTCCTGAAGATTAATTGACCAAAGTTTTTTTTCCATCAGTTACTATTAAGCAGTAATTGTGTTGTCTGGGATCAAGCATATCTCAAGGTGAGACCTCTTGATTGTTGTCCTAAAAGAAAAATAATGCGAAAAATTGACAAACAAATGGCTTACATCCACAATTTGTGTGAAGAAATTGCATTAAACATATTCCTGTGCTGATATATTTAAATAAAAATCATCTAATTTAGCTAAAAGTTTTGGAAAATATTGAAGTCAAGAAGCTGTGATAAAGTCCCAAAGTTGATATTGCATCCTCGTGCTTGTTGATACGAATGATGCTCATGGACGTACTATTCAGTACCTGGACTTTCTGATAATACAATACTTATTTGTTTATGCACATCGGATCAAGTGATATGTAGATGATGTCAATTCTATGTAAATGAAACTATTTTTGCCAAGAAGATCTTTGATGAGCAAAAGCTTAACAGAATCACGCCCTCCACCAGGATTAATTCAAGTGGTTCGCGTGAAAAGAGGCTGTTTGCGGTTTTTGCATGGGCATAACTCCGACATCGAAAGCATTAGAGAGCTGTTCAAACGCTCAAAAGACTTGGGCAAATCTTCTAGTTTTTGGTTTGGGGTTTCGGATTTTTTGTGAATAACATAAGTCGGGAACTTTTAGGCTACTTTGGCCCACTTCATTTGGCCCTGGACCCCAACCGTTGGATGAGAGTAATTAACTGAAGTTTCAGTGGAAACCCAGCTAGAATCCGGTCTTTTGAGCCTTTGATCGACTTCCTAGCATTTCTGGTTCAAAAGTTATGATAAAACTACCAGTTTTTGGTAAAATTACCAATTTTGTCTTTTTAGGCTATAACTTTTGAACCAGAAATGCTAGAAAGTCCATCAAAGGCTCAAAAGACTCGGATTGTAGCCTAGTTTCCAATGAAAAATTCAGCAAAAAACTTCCATCTAGCAGTTGGACCCCAGGTCAGGTAACATGAGCCAAAATGGCCAAAAACCTACCTCATTTATAACGTCACTCATGAAAAACCTGAAATCCAAAACCAAAAATTTTTCTTTCATTGCAGACTTGAAGAATTGGTAAGTCTGTTGAGGGTTTGAAGAGCTCTGTGGCGCATTCGGCTGAGGAGCTATTCTGTTGGTAAGGCAACCGAAAAGTGCTGATTTAAGACCGATTTCAAAGCACGAATATATTGTGAACCAGTTGTTGACGTGTTAACAAAAGGAAAAGTAGCAAACCTTCAATTAGAACATGTGTTAAAAAGGCTTCAGTTTCTGTTAACATGAATTGAGCTAAGAAAGTTTTTTCATAACATGGTAATGCATCTTTGCTTGCATCATTAATGCACCAATAATATTGTTATCAACAATTAAAAGATCTGGGTTTGCTATAAGCTTATGAGGACTCAGCTGACAAGGCTCTGCTTTCATCTTTTTACGGTGATTCAAACTTGCACATATCTGTATTCAAGTGACTAGTCTCCACAAAGGTGACAAACAAGTGAATCAATCTTTAAATATTTTTTATAGGATCCTAAAAGAATAAAAATTGATGATTGATTTCACTTGTTTATCACCTTTGTAGAGATTGGTTACTTGAATTATTATTTGTTACAGATTCCTTAATGACTCTAGCGGCAAGCTGGTTAGTTTTAGCAATGAGGCATTTTATATTTGTTGAACTGTTTCAACTTCGCATAGTTGCAGTTTAAAAGTAAACTGGGTTAAATGATTGATGCCATGGTTTACAGCAGGGGTTCCTAACCTGGGGTACATATACTCCTGAGGGACGTTTGTCTCTCTGAAGAAGTACATTTATTGCACAGCCGCAACAAATTAACTTTGAGACAAAAAATGTAGTGTACCTTTATATGAAAGTCTGTTAAAATTCACTGGATTTTGTTATTTTTCTCAGCTTTTTAGGACTTGAGATATTTTAGGGGTACATGCTCATCTGTTGAAATGTTGAAGAGGTACATGTTAAGAGAAAGGTTGGGAACCCCTAGTTTACAGCAAAAATATCTGCATAACACTTAGGAGAATTTTTTTTCTGATTGTTCTTGGCTGTCAAATTGGGCTCTAAGTATTGTTGTAGCGTAGTTTGTTGATAAAAATATTTACTTTAAATTCCAGTCTTGTACCAGTTTTTCTAGCAAAGGATAGCATTTTTTTCACAAGAGTATTTTTGATTGTTATGATTTAATATCTCTATAGAAATGGTAGTCAGTTATATTTTGTTGAACGTAGGTTTGTGAACTTGAAGCTTTATCGATGGTGTCCAAAAATGAGAAACATTTTATTTGTATGTTTCATCAAGCTATTTGTTTCTTTGATTAGATGACTGCAGCATCAAGCTATGCTTGCTGCCCATTCAGCTCTTATTCCACTGATTCTGCTCACTATGGTGGCAGTATGGATGACATGGATGTTGAGTTCTTAAAAGAAGCTCTGGTTTCTGATGAAAGTTTTCTTTTGGGTGAGGACTCCAAATTGCACAGTCTACATCACAATTAACTTCAAACATTTTGTCTAGATATGTGGTTTGTGCTAATGATTAAAACGAACTGACGATCAACTACAAATAAACTCAATTGGTTCTAAACAAACCAAAAAAAAGTTACATGCAAAAACACAAAACAACCTAATTTCTATAAAAAATTACATTAAACATTTGCGCATCTTAATTGATAGCTTACTAAATTGGAAAGTACATTCAGAAAGTACACAGCAAAATTGGTAGATACACAACAAAAATGAATAGTTAGGCAAATCCTCTCCCCATTAGTTGATAGCTGTGTGGGTTTCATGTGCTACTTCAGTGTGGTCCAACTACAGGCTCGCAGGCCACATGTGGCCTGCACAACGTTATCAGTGGCCCACAGAAGTATTCAGGAAAAATCTTCAAATATAAAATATGTTGAAACGCATGTGAGGTTACATTTGTCTCATTCAATTGCTTTCGCTGGATAAAGTGCATTTGCACAAGAACAATGAATAATGCCTTTTCTGTGAACCATTATTGTCATTGTTTTATTTATTTTACGATGAAATTAGAAGGTATGACCCACCGCTAAACCTCCATTGGTGCACCTGTCTAGATAACCTCTGTTGTTAAGTGCTCTGGCGTTCATTGTCTTGAAGAGTATATCTGGTGCAATGAACTCACTACCGCCAAATAAATCTGTCTGTCTATCCGCAAAACACAGTTTTCTGAAAGTTGCCCAGAAGCCCTTCCCTGTAATAGGTAATTTTAAATAGAACAAGCATGACATTTGTTATTAAAAATGCAGCCTACACCAATGGAGTTAGAGACTGTGGAGAGCTTCTGGAAATTTTTCAGCAAGGATAGATTTCACAACTGAAAGATTTTGCACTAAAAATGCACTCAATGTTTGATAAAGGAATGATAGTGTCAGAGAAGCCTCGACCAACAGGCATCCCACTGACAGAGATTTGTAATAAATTGCTGTTTGCTATTGTGTAATATTTTCAATGACGCACGTACTTATCTTCCCTTTTTTAGTTTTAAGTGCACAGTGACTCTGTTGTTTTATAAATCCTATTGTTGGAAGTGGCCCGCAAGCTGTCACATTTTGTAAAATGGCCCGTAGGTGAAATGTAGTTGGACCACACTGTGCTATGTTGCACTAAGAACTTTTGCTGAATATCGTAACAATGCAGGGTTGATGCCATAAGCCATATAATGACAAAAACAATGTTTTGTGAATGTCAAACAGTCATATGTTCAGTAGTTGTTCACAAGCCTATGTTTTAGCTCACAATACCAGCACAGAACGGCAGCTCTTACATACCACACTGCTCACAACAGTAAGTACTGCATGGCCTAGTAAAAAGTGCTGAACAGCCCACAATTGGGTCAAAGCTTAGTTTGTTGACGACTACTTTAGAGGTTGATAAATGCATGAACTATACTTATAACAGTATAACACTGATACAGATTTTTTACCTGAATGTATAATGGCAACTTCAAGAAAGCAAACAACATTCATGACTGCAACACTCAATTGCAAATGTACAACACTCATAATTTAGTGAAAAATAATTATATTTAGTGTGCAAGAAAATACATTAAGGAAAGAATCTGTTAACTATAATGGACCTAAATTTTGAAATGGTGTCCCAGTAGATGTCAAAGACAAGTCCCTGCAATGCTTTAAAATTCTGTGTAGTGCAGTTTTTAGTGTCCAAGTACAAGTGAGCCTAACAGTGTAAACTTGTGGTTACACTGTTGGTAATTCACATATTTTGTAATATCTTGCTTGGTCAATCAAGCCTTTCAGATGGGTTCAAGAATGCTTAACTTGGTTTTCATTGCATGTGTTACATCAGACCTTCAAACCATGCACATGTAAAATTGGTTACAATACTAAATTGTGATTTTCTGTCTTTTGCATGTCAGTTTTTCATCTATATGTTTGTTAGTGTATTCAACAAATATGAGCTTTAGGTTTTCTGAAAGCTTTTTAGGAATCAGCCGACTAGACCCTGCTTTCATCTTTTTGTGATGATGCAAACTTGGGCATATCTATATTCAATGAAATACTCTCCAGAAGGGGGGTAAGCAAGGAATCAATTTAAAAATCGATTTCTTACTTATCCCCCTTACAGACACATGTTTGTGTATTTTAATACTTTGGGGACTTATAATACTGGTGACAATTGCTAAGTGCACTGCACAGTCATTTGATTGTGTTCTTGCCATGACACATATGGTAACTAATACTCTATCAATTTTTATCCTGACAAAAATAATCTTACCTTGTGCTTAATATACCAAGGTTTATGGGATTCGGCATTATCAGCTTTGTTCAGACTTTTAGCAACAGGTGAAGCAAAGAGGAATGTTTGCTCCACAGCATGACAACAAAAGTTATCAGCTGTCCATATTCATCAGGTTTAACATTTGGTTGTTGGCCTATTCAGTATGCAAGCTTGCAAAGGTTCTGCATATCTTACATTTAATGTGGCACATTATATGCAACCAAACCATGCATGTATTAAATGCTTTGCAAAATAGTAGTTATTCAACATGTGTTTTCTTTCAAAAGCTTTGGGCTCTTCCACTAATGGGGGTGAAAACGACAATGACATCGGTGCAACAAATAGGAATGAAAGTCACTCATGCAAGAAGTCACCATCAAGACACTTTTCCAACACCAGGTATATGAAACTGAAAAAAAACAAGTACTTGATGTATTGATATGAGCGTCGTGAAATTTTAGCTTAAGAATCCTATATCAAAGATTTCATGTAAATATTTGTATTTAATAATGTCCTGATCTGTTTTTTTTTGCTGAGAGATTTTGGTCATTTGTCTCACAGTTGCATAAAAATTTGTCATAACATTGTTCATTAGTATATATTTTATAATGTTCTGACCGAAATGACTTCATTTTTTGGTCATTTCAAAGACAATTTGGTCTGTGACTGAAAAAAACAGGTCCTGATCACTGAAAGTTTTTGTAAATCCGATTTTTTACAAACACAGCAATGCACCTTAGGTTTTTTATTGGTCATAGACCGAAATGTTTATGAAATGACCGAAAAAAATTTGTCATTTCGGTCAGAATGTATGAAAATATAAGGCCAATGAACACTGTTACAGCAAGTTTTAATACAACTTTAAGACAAATGACCGAAATGTTTCAGTGACCAATTTGTCATAGCAAAAAATGGCCGAAAAGTCTCAGCAAAAAATAAACCCAGAATGCACCAGATCCCTTGCAACAAAACTTTGAAAAACTGTTGATGGATTTGCTGTAGCATTCAGTTTTCCATGAAATTCTAAAAAAATGGGTCAGGACTCCAACTATGAATGAATGGGAATGTTACAAACAATTGATCCTACTTTTAATCTTTTGTGATGCTGTTGGTCAACCAAAAGAAGCTGTCCACTACGTTTGCAATGAAAAATTTCAAAAACGCTTCAATTTGTCTGGCATCATGCCTTGGGAACAAAGATGTTTTTCCTCAGTTTTGGTGAACTTAGCTGATACGTAATTTACACTTGGGCATACAAATGTATCAGAATTTTGTCTTACTTTGCAAAATCTCAGTGTTTGTATCTGTAGTTTTAAGTGCTGTTCCAATTATGAAATTTTACAGTTGTGAATATCAAAAAGTTTTGGAGTCATGTTCTGCTTTGTAGCAAATGATCTGATAAGCTTGTAATATATTTTAGTCATTGATCATACATCTATTTACTCAGCTGTGAGAATGAAACAGTTGATTTAGCCACTTGCAATGCGCAAAATTCCATGTATTCAAAAAGTTGCATTTGTGACACACTTTAACAACTTTAGGCAACGTTGTTTTCTGTACTTTGAGAAACGAACTGTAAAATTATGACTTATCTTTTGACCGCGCAATTCACGCTCCTGGGTCTGTCGTCAAAAAGCTGTTACGTCGAAGTGTTGAACACCTGTTAAAAAAGAGTATTTTGCGCATGCTTGCTAGATTTCAGGTAAACCGTATGGCAGTGATTGCAATGATAATGCCTTTCGTCTATCATTGCTCATGAACTAAACTGATAATGTCTTTACCACTCCACGCCTATTCTTTACATTTCAGCGTGGAAAAGCCGAAGCAGACCGACCCTGCCCAACCTCCCACTTCACCAATACTGTGTTCCACTCGAAGAAGGCGTCGGCGTAAAGTTGCAAGCAGCGAAAAAGACGTTTGTGTCTCTTCTGCGCGCAAATCTTTGAAAGATGTAAATCGCACTACGTCACCATCACCTGTCGACAATCGTTCACAGTGTGAAAATGACGTACCAGGTTGTACTCTTACAACGAACGCCTCTTCTGAAAGCAAGAAGTCCCGCCTCTCAGTTAATAACTCCTTGACCAGCATGTGCCAAAACAGCAGTTGCAGTGCAACAGAAACTCCGCCCTGCCGGGAAAACCCTGGTTTTAAAAGCGTGTACGATTCAAGCCGAAAACGTCTAAGGACTCCGGGCATAAATGAGTTTAACCCTTGGAAAAAACAAGCAAACATTGAAATTGTTCGTCGTCGCTCGTTCGCTGGCTTTGGTTCATGCAAATCCGCTGATCTTCCCAGAGATGCGAGGACATCGATAAAAAGCCGACCTTCAGATTCTAACTCACGGAAACTGGCGATTGTTGACCACTCATCTGCCACCAGTTTGGTTCAACCCATTAACCACACGGCAGATTTTTCGCCCACTTTCTGTAACGGAGGCCAGCCAGCATCTGCGAGCCGTGAGAAGCAGCCAAACTGTTCAAAAAGGACACAAGTCTCTAACAGGACAATGCAATGCCGCGTTCCTCAAACGCCAACGTTGTTACGTAATCAATACACGGGATTCATCACTGCCAACAACAAAGTTATTAAGCCGTCTGAGACGGCTTTGAAAAAAGCCCAGGAAATATGCAAAGAGCTTTTGTGTCCTGTGCCAAACCAATTAACTAGTGAAACACCTGAATCAAAAAGCTCTGAATTAACCTGCAGGCCTGCGTCATGTCGTGCGGGCAGTAAAACTTCACCAGGTGTTCAGCGCTTTCCTTCTAATAAGAACAACTTTTCCAACAGAAGTCGTCCGACAAACGGCGAAAAGAAGCCAGTAGAGCAAAATGGACGTATTCGATCAAACTGCGTGAAAGCTTCCGATAGTTCTGCTGATAACAACTGCAGCAGTTCCTTCACGAAAAGCGGTTCTGCGAGCGTTGGTTTTTCTCCTGACTTCGGGAGCACCAAAGCTTCTACGTCATTGAGCCGCATCACAGCTTCTACAGAAACAGAAGTTGCTTCTGATGACGATAAGCAACTTAATCCCAGTAAACGCGGAATTGGACCTGCGTCAGTGAAACCGCGGACAAGTCTCAGCAATGGAAAAGCTTCAGCTCTCAGCGATGCTGGTGAAGTTAACGAAGTGCACAAACCATTGGCGAATATGAAAGATAGAAACACACGTTGTTCAAACCCCTCGACGTTTCGTGACCCAGCAAATACTAACACACAGCTATTAAATGCTTGTCGGTCTGTGCCCGTGATCGCTGCGCAAGAAGTTCGCAGAGAAACAAACTCCTATGGTGTCGATCATTTTTCCGACGATGATGCACTAATTGCTAGTTTTGATTTTAGCGCTGTCAGCTTGGCTCCGTCTCTTGGCACCCACACCACAGACACGACGCCGGCTCGTAATTCGACCAACTGTGACAGGAATGCAATTAAGCAGGGAAGCTACGCAACAGGTTTTACCACTGCCAGCAATCAAGTGCTCTCAGTGTCTGCCGCATCCATGGCCAGAGCAAAAGCTTTACTAGACGACACCGGTAAACCTGTTGATGACACGTGCGACACCGACGCATTTACGGTACAACTGGACAGAAAGTCACCTGTCGCTTGTGATAGTTCCAACATTTCGGCGCTTACTGGAAGCACCGAAGCAGTATTTGCTGCTGACACACGGTGCTTGCCTGTTTCAAATCATTGTTTAGAAGCTGCGGCTGGTCCTCTCAAAACCGGCGTCGGCCCACGCGATTCAAAGCTTACCGCAGTTGTTACTACTGGATTCAAAACCGCCAGCAACAAAACCTTGTCGGTCGCTTCTGCCTCGTTGGAAAAAGCGAAATCTGTGTTGTCCGAAATCGAACGATCAGATCAAGAACTGTGCGAGGCAAGCGTCTTCCTGGGCAAAGACACCGGCGAACATAGCGAACAGGCTTGCGAAAAGGACGACCCAAGCAGCGACACTGCAGTAGTGTCAGCACCACCCACCACACTGTGCGAAGCGGTCACTGCGGCTGGCCGAGCGTCTTTGTCGACGTCGTCACGAGTTGTTTCCACGCATCCAACTCCGTCTGCGTCACTGTCAACGCCCAAAAATCGACGAACGATATCACGGACCAAGCTGGTGGTCGGCAGTTGCCCGAGAGCACGTGCTCGCAACAGTGCTTATAGACCTCCTCGCAGAAAAAGCTGCGTTGGACCGATACCTACACCGGCTTCCTCGGTGCTTTCCATCAAGAGAAACGAAATCTTACAGTCGGCACAAGAGGCAGACACTTCGTCATCAAAACCAAGCTCCAACTCAGCGGCCAGAAAGAGCTTGGGACTGAAGCAAACGCAGGAAGAGCAAATAATGCTCTCTGACGAAAACTTACTGATGGCAGTCGATTTGCTCGAGGATTTATAACAGGATAACCGATCTTTCAACATCACCAAATGCATTTAAGGCTCATCAAACATCGTTTCTTACCGTGCGCAGTTACGGCTAGCGCCAATATAAATTTCTTGAGTCTCCTGATCCAGTAAGTTGGCGATAGCGTGTCTGAACTGTTTCTAACAGATCTTCCGTCTTGAAACCTATCGAGAATATAGCGGGACATATGCTGCGCTTTCAAACGTTCTGCTTGTTCCGTTCTTGCATCCGGTTTGACTGCTCTGCAACGCCAGTCGCCCGCGTCGTTGTCTTCGGTGAAAGAGATATTCGCGTTGAAGTTGTGGGTGTTCTACCTTCAATCCTAGCGTTGCTGCTTGTTCGTTGGCGATCAATGTTTCGCCGTCAGATTTCCATGTGATAAAAAATTTAATGCTACGGAAAAACAGGGATTGTGTGACTGGGACATCGACTTAATAAGTATTCAGGATCATTGTCGACTGTGGGTTGTCACAGAAGCTGTGTGTTCATCTCCGTTTCGGACTTCCTTGCCCAGAGCTGGTGACGTGCTTGTTTTTTTGTTCGAAATTCGCTGGACCCCCATCGGTTTTGTTGCGTAGTTTCATTGGAATATAAACCTGGTATGTTGGTGTTAAATTTCCTTGCTTGTCGGGAATACGGAAGTTTTTGTCCCGTTTCTGGAAAGTTTGCCACCCACTCGTATATAAAATTCGTACATCAATCGTTTGCCGCTGAGTTTCAAGTATCGTTAAAACTGTGTTTTGATTGTTCAAGCAATCCTCTGCCCTTCCGTTTGCTCTTGTGTCGATGACGGCCTTTGTTTACGCGGCCACTGCCCGCAACAGCTTGGTTCTCTTTCGCAGAACCGCTGGTTTATTGCTGCAAAATACGGATGCGTTGTGTGGATCTGTTCTGTGTACTNCGCTGTAACTCTTCGTTTGGAGCCTTTTGAACTCCACTTCGTTTTCCAAATTTTTNAAACTGTACTTAACGGTGATGCCTTTCCATGTACTGGTTAGCTTTTTCGTCCAAATGTTCTGCTGACTTGAGTCGCTCTTCTCAGTATTAAACTTTTTTCTTATGTTACTATAATCTATACACAGTATGTTACTATAATCTATACACACAAATTTGTACTTACATGTGAGCAGGTCTTTTGAGCAAATCGAATATGACAACAAATGTCGATTGGATAGTACCGTCCAGTGCTAAAACAAACTAGTTCATTTAGAATGTAAGCGTTGGGCAGATGAATCTTGAAAATGAGGCACAGATTTCATTCAAATTTGAGTTCGGTTTCTTTTTTGCTTCAGTTGACGACTAAATATGTATCGTCTTCTGATTTATAGTTTTAATCCTAAACTGCGTGAGTGCGTCGGCAAGAGGGTCAAATGCTTCACTACTTATTTTGCGAGAAGATCAATTACCTTATGTTAGTGAACGATTCATGTTGTGTAACTGCAATCATTGAAACAATCACAATTTGAACTAAAATGAGAAACCAACGTTCCCATGCACATGCATTCCAAATTATCAGCTGCTATATAACTAATTTGCTGGTTATGCCCTTCTGGCTGAATTAAAGCGAGTTGTGGCACTGCAAGCACAGTATTTTGTACTCCGTGGAAAACTGAAAGGTCTCCATTGCCTGATCGAAATGCAAGAACAAGCAGACAAGCGATGAGAATTTAGGGTGACTGCAGCAAACGCCTATTTTTTTGTTAATTTTTGGTGGCGGCAAGCCGAGGCTTGAATTTTGCTTCTTGCCACGGCGGCTGAGGTGAACGCTCTTCCCAGTGCTACTTCTTAGAACATACTGTACATGTTGAGCACCAGTCATCAGCTTGTATTGCTCCTATATTCTTAAAACAGTAGGAGATTGTTGCACTTCACACCAATCAGCAGGTTTCTGAGTGTTTGGAGCCCAGAACAATACTTATGAAATGGTCTTGTATTTGCCAAGTAACACTTTCATGGTTTTTCGAAAACCAAGGCCAAAGAAAACGTTTACTGTCACAAATTCTTTTTGTTGCCTGGAGAGCCGGAGGAAGGGCCACTCGGCTGGGGGACGGGCGAAAAGGGGACCCCCAAATCTGACTGAGTACCTTTATTGCGGCGTATAGAGACATCAGAACTGAACTCACCAAGAACTGACTTCACCCATTTAAGCTTTCAATATTAACATCTAATACGTCAAAGAAATTGATCTTCACACGACCCGCAACCTCCTAAAGCCAATCATTGCGAAATGCATTGTGCATAGCTTCGTTGTCAGTATTTGCCTTGGTAAGCTGGCTGTTGTTCAGGTAACGTTGCTGAATCCACGATGATTGTAAGCATTTTTAGTATATCCTAGTAAAAAATTATTCAGGAAAATGAAGTTGCAGACCAGTTGCGCAGCTAGAGGTTTTAGCCGTAGCGTGGGAAACGTACAGCTGAAAGAGACCCACTGGTCACCGTAGGAGCTCCTCGCCAAGATACAGAAAAAAAGTTTAAACGCATTCTAGGCTATAGTACGAGTCTTGGGAGTGTTTGAGTTACATTCTGGCGTTTCTGGTTGAAAAGTTATGGCAAAAACGATCGAATATTAATTAGGGAAGTCCCCTAAATTCCGTAGGAAATTCCTGAAATGTTTGGATTTTTTTTGGCATAACTTTTGAACCGGAAACGCTATAAACTCGACCAACGGATCTGAAGACTCATATTCTAGCCTAGAATCAAAAAAAACTTTGAGCGACAATATCGGTTCGTTGTATCGGATGATGACGTCATCAAAATAACCACAAAACATACCCCAATCATGATCCCATGGACCCCAAATCTTAATTTTTTTTTGCATTCTTCTAAACTACAAGACGTCGCCAGTCTTTAGCCCTTTAAGTCCGCGCTGGCCACTTGTAGGACTGTGCAATCCTATAACTCCCCAGGCAATTGAGATAGAGAGCTGTTCAAACCCTCTACGGATTCAGAAAGTCTTGTAGTCAAAATATAAAAAAACAATTTTCGGTTTCGGTGGGGGGTTTTCTGGAGGTGACGTCATAAAGAGGACATATTTTGAAAATTTTGGCCACATTTGGCCGGCCCTGGGCCCCAACCAATTGACCCATTCTTTTGGCTCAAAGTTTTGTTGCAAACTAGGTGAAAATCTGCGTCTATAGAGCCCTTGATTGACTTGCTAGCATATCTGTAGCCAAAATTATGGGTCAAAAACACAGTTTTAGGCCTAATTCAAAACTTTACAAAAAGGCATAATTTTCCCTTTCAGGGCAAACTCCGGCCAGCC
>JGI24158J21664_10008843_pt1 | contig 13424 bp, 4 predicted proteins | sample Ectturendosymbi3_FD_21664 | JGI IMG/M metagenome (IMG submission 21664) | reverse complement strand
TAGAAAGTTCATAAAATTTCAATAATCTAAACATGCATCATGTAACACGAGATTAACCAGACCAGACAACAGAAAGATTAAGCGTATACGGATTTCGACCAATAAAACCCAGATACGAACACTTTCGAAGGAACATTCACCTAAACCAACAGAAAAATTCATCAACTTCCCCGAAAAAAACTAAGGTTCATCGCGATGCACGTCATTGACTGACATCAGGTTTCGTCTTTAGGAAACTGCGTTTTCATTTTTTTATATGATTTGCGGAATTTGACATACTTGCATGTATATAACAAAATAACTTCAAAAAATGTTTGCCCATGATTCCGGAAATTCATAAGCAAAGGGTTGCCTTTCATTCATTTTCCCATTTCATTCAATTTTTCTAATTTGACTGATGTTTGGCCGCTTACCTCAGAATGTGGTCATTCTGCTGGGATTCCAAGTTCCGGTGCCCTATTTTGATTTGATTTTCGGAATCTGCGACATTTGTAGATGTGTAACAACATTAAAAAATTTTTCCGATGATTCCGGAAAGTTTTGAAAATGAATATAGCATTTGGATTTTGACCGCTTTTGAAGTTTTTCTTGTTTGAGTGACGTTTCGCCGACTGGCCTTGAAATGTTGTCATTCTGCTGGGATTCCAAGTTCCGGCGCCCTATTTTGATTTGATTTTCGGAATCTGCGACACTTGTAGATGTGAAATAACATGAACAATTATTTCAGGCTCGTCATTGGTATTTACGTTTTTTCGAGAGAAACACTGCGTGTTGTTTCTGGTGCCGCGTATTCTGTGTTGCAGTTGACTGCATGCCCTTGAACAAATGAGGCAAGCGCAAGAGAAAGATGGCAATTCTGGGCATCTAACAGGAAAGCAACCGGCAGCAACAGAGATCCAACACTGACTTGACTCTACTACTACTAGGTTGCACTGTCATTATATAGGGATAAGTGAACTACGATAATTCACTTGTGGTGACTATCACAGTGACTTGTTACTCATGGGCACCATCTAGTGGTGACCATTTATTTTCATGTGGCGCCATCTCCAAGCCGCCACATCTGCCAGAATGACGATGGTGATATAACATCCTGTTTTTATGTTTTTCAGTTGGTTGGATAAATCATCTGAATAAACAATAAACAAGTAGGCTATGGACTCCGTACTCCGCCTTGTCTAACCCCATTGGACACATGAAACGGTTCAGACAAGTGCTTGCCCCATTTTATTTGCATTGTTTGTTCCTTGTACCATAACCAATCTGTGTCAATTCTCAGAGGATGTGGTCAAGGTACCCTATCCAATTTTCCTTAAATTTTACTCAAATTGTCATTACCCTGTATGATGAACATCTGCAAAATTTGAATGAAATCTGTCAAGAAATGGCATGAACATAAAACTTTTTAGTTGGGGGTATAGTCGGGGGCGCAAATTGTTCATATTTGGCCATGTTTAAATCCTTATTACTGCTAAACTGCATTAGTGAACAACCCCAATTTTTCAGGTATGCTATGTAGTAACTTTTGCCAAATATTGAAAAAATAACATTATGTACATTTTGACTTTTAAAGGTCAAAGGTCATGGACCCTCAAAGTTGACTGTTTCTGCCTCTTGCTACAAAATTTTTGAAAATTTTAAAACCTTGCCACGGTTTAATTTCTTGATAGCTTTCACTCATATTTGGAAGAATTGTTGCTGATAAAATTATCTTTGACCTTAGAAAATTTTATTGCAAAATATCAAAACGTTTGTGAGATATCTTGGGCCAAACTTGACATGATGAAGTGAAAAAACTAGAAAAGTGGGGTACCTTTGTCGCCTCGGTTACCCATGATTGCAGTGAAAATTTGCGTTGAAAATTTTTTCATTCATTTGTTCATATTCATTACATATGGCAGGTTTACCATACAAAATTCATGAATGGTTCTCAGTGTTTGCATAGAGAAAAAATTTGACAAAGTTTGTGCAACATAGGCAGGACAGGTTCAGGTTGTAATTTCTGAGCACAAATGAAGAAAAAGCACACATTAAACAGCTTTGTCTCAAAATACAATGAAGCATTATGAAGATAATGGTCAAGATGTATTTTATGAACTGCAGAGTTGCAAAAAGGTGTGTTCGAAGTTAAAATTGGAAGCTAGAGTCTACACAAGTTCTTGTTATTATATGATGTGCATCCATGACCAGTGAACAGATAATAGACACTTAACGGATGTTTTGTTATTTCCGTATAGCCTTATAATGAATGTTAATAAGCAATATTATCATGACTAAAAATTTATGCAATATTATTAGTATTGCAAAACCAGACACTACCAAGATGGCAGGTGAATCACTGTTTATCTCTAAAGTGGTAGATTCAAGTTCAATTCCCGAGTCAGGACAGGTGAAACCAAAAACTTTATTATTGGTATTCACAGTTACCCTAACTGATGTTTGGAATTAAACTGGCAGTTTGAAGAACTTTGCTAAAAGTGCTAGACAATGACAAGGGGCAGCTTGACTTGAAAAACACACAGTTACTTTGCAGTTTTCTGACCAAGGCCACTTGACAAATTAAGTACAAAAACTTTAAAACCAAGCAATTTAATTTATAATCCTCTAAAATTGACACTCATATTTTCTGGAATTGGCATTTCTGTCTGCCACAGCATCTTCCTGTCCCATACTAATTCAGAAATAATAATGCATCGATCAATACCATACCTTAAATGTTGAAACATTTCAATCACATCTTGTTTGCATTCACCTGTGTTGATAAAAGAAGGAAAAAAATTCATAGTGCTTCAACAAATATTGCTGTAGTGCCAACACGATTTACAACCAATTTTTTAAACAAATCATGTACTATAAGTAACTGTCTCTTGTCCATCTGTTGGCAAAATGTTTATTGCTTGTTGGCAAATCCACACATTTTGTCATTGTCTTAATTGCTAAGTTTGTATTGACATCCAGTAGAACCATGGATTTCCAGGGCAGCAACTGAACAAACAACATTGATGTTTTATGAACTTGAAATAACATTGATGAACTTGAAATAACATTGACATTATTTGTTCAGATAAGGCGACCCCACTTTTCCAGTATTTTCACTTCGTGCAAGTTTGGCCTAAGATATCTCACAAACGTTTTGATGTTTTTCAATAAAATTTTCTAAGGTCAGAGATAATTTTATCAGCGACAATTCTTCCAAACATGAGTGAAAGCTATCAAGAAATTAAACCGTGGCAAGGTTTTAAAATTTTTGAAACTTTGTAGCAAGAGCTAGAAACAATTAACTTTGAAGATCCATGACCTTGGATTTTTGGAAGTCACAATGTAGATAATGTTATTTTTTCAATATTTGGCAAAGTTACTATAGCATCCCTGAGAAATTGGGGTTGTTCACGAACGTAGTTTGGCAGTAATAAGGTTTTAAACATGGCCAGATATGAACAGTTTGCTTCCCCTGGCTATGCCCCCCCTAAAAGCTTTATAATCATGCCAATTCTTGACAGATTTCATTCAAACTTTGCATATGTTCATCTTATGGGGTAATGACAATTTGAGTAAAATTTAAGGAAAATTGGATAGGGTGCTTTCACCCCTTCCTGAGAATTGACATGGAATGGTCCACAATGTTTCAGTAAGCGCACCAAACATATTGGCACTGAATGCAACCTCTTGGTTGGCATTGCACTGAATAAGCGGTTCACCTTGAACGGAATGTGCGCGAAGAACAACACCATATATATGTGGCACGAACAAGCAATAATAGGGTGATTTTGTAAGGTGAACTCTATTGTTGCTTGCTGCCACAGTGTGAAGCTTTGTGCACATGCCACTCGGGCTTTCCAATCGCAACAGAATGGTGCTGTGACCAGGATGTGAAGGTTGTGCCATGTGAAACCTTTACAAAAAGAGTGTACGATTGTGCGGTTCGTTGTAAAAAGGAGGGGATGCTGTTGCAAACTCTCCGCTGGTGTTGCGCTGAATGCACGGTTCACCATGAACGGAAGGTGCATCAAGAACAACACCATATATATATGAGGCGCGAACAAGCAATAACAGAGTGATCTCGTCAGGTGAACTCTATTGTTGCTTGCTGCCACAGTGCAAAGCTTTGCGTACTTGTCGCTCAGGATTTCCAATTGCAACAGCACCTTTCTTTCAATTAGTTTCTCAAATAAATAATTTCATATGTAGTACTCGATTGAATCGAATGCTTTTGAGGCATCTAAGAAAACAGCATGCACAGATGAACCAGGGGTTACAAAATATGAAGCAGTTTGCTTCAACAAAAATGTATACTTATCAGTACTATGTCCAGTGTTAAGACCAAATCGATCGTCTGTGGTTCCAAGGATTGAGGAAAGGAGAGATGTTAGATTATATGAAGTGTTGAAGTAGCTTTGACAACACGGCCACTGCCACAGGTCTGTGGTTTGATGTGTCATACATATTCCCAGTCTTGTTTATGCATATGGGAAGTATTGGCTATTGTTGTGTTTAAACAGGAAATGGGTACATACCTGACACCCGTGAACAATTGATGCACATATTAAACTGTTCACTGAGAAAAAAAGAGATTCACCTGCATACAGCAAATGCACTGTAGAAATACAATCAGGCTCTCGTCCCTTTTTCAAGGGCAGCTTTGAGAAGTCTTCATTTAATCCCCTTGTCTTTTTGAGAAGTCTTCATTCAATCCCCATGTCTTCACAAGTGCCATGGAGAGATGGTACAAGAATGCACCAGAGTCAACAAAAGACAGGCACAAAAATAGCTAAAAAACACAAGGAGCCATATGCATCTGTCATGACATACATAAGACAAAGCTCAGATTTGCCCTTTTGAGGAGCACCCTTGCTGCAATACAAGGATTTTGAGGCAAACGAAGCAATGTCCACCTCTAGGACCTCATGAACATTGACTTCAGTTTAATTCTTAGGCCCATGTGAAGCTGAGGTGCGGTGTCAATGAAATGACACCAGTTATATCTGTGGCATAAGTGGTTAGTTCACATAGGTTGTGACATTTTATGAAACTACTTTTTTTTCTAGAACTAAATACTTCTCTCATTTACTAAACATATTTTGTTTTTCATGTACCCAACACTTAAATGATTAATGTTTGCTGCTAATATTACTGTAATCTGTCCATGCCCTTGTCTCCTTAAACATCATTTGGTAACACCATGTATCTGATTGGACATAACTCATTCGTTTATAGTCCGTGGGAAAATTGTTATTTCTTCATGATTTATATGTTTAAGCAATAAACATTTTTTTCTGCCCTTGCTACTTGTTTTTGTAATGAAATCAATGTTATGTTTCTAATTGCATTGCTCTCTGCCTCACGACCCTTATATAGTCTTCAATGGCCCATTTTTACATGCCTTGGCTCTTCACTCATTGCTTGCCCACCCTCATCTGTGTTACGTTGATCTATATTGTGTATGAGCTATAAAACAAGTGTTTCATATTTTTTTAACTTGTATTATTCTACACCCTTCAGGTATTATTTCTGTAAATATTCTTTGTCACCTTGTTTTTCCTGCATACTTTGTTTTTGTGTGAACTTGTGCTTGATTCTTTCCAATTATTTGATCTTAAAAGCATGTTTGGGTGTTCCAAAGGTGTCATTGTGTTTATATCTTGTATTTGGCTTTTTTGGTGCTAGTGCAGGCTAATTGGTATTGGCCTTTTTTGCTTGTGACCACCTGGCAACCCTGCAACAGAGCTGGACTTAACTGAGTTTGATAAATTGAGGATTGGAGCTGGATTGTACAAAAATGAGAGTACGCTAATCTCTGGCTAAGAGTTGAAAATGTGTGTGTGTGTTACACCTTGGTCGCTAATCTATACTGAGCTTCTTGCGTTGCTACTATAAGCAGTGATTAGCCTACCTTGAAGTTTTTGAAGAATCCATTATCATCTTGTTGTGAGCCAAAGTTCACAGCATCAGTTAAGTTGAAGTAGATCTCAAGCTCTTTTTTGCCTTTGAATGTTTGAATTGATTACTTTTTGTTTCAGCAATTCAAAAGATGTTTAGCGTAGACATTATCATGTAATCTGATTTGTAAAAGTGTTGTCTTTGCCCTGTGTTTTACTGCTAACGTGGAAGAACAACATTTGTATGTTATGCTACAGTTAATCGTGCGGTAATACATTGCTGAAAAAGAATTTAAAATGCCAACAGAACCTGCATCACAGAAAGTACTGTCATTACGGGTTTTTTGTTCTTTTTTGGGTTTTGTTATGGGAATTGCTGCATTTTGTTTATGGATGGTTCCTCTCCTTAAAAATGAAAAAGCTTACTCAGTTGCAGCATATGGAGGTCTATCAGGTATGTATTCTCAGTGATTTGTTATAAAGTGATTAGCCTTTAAGAATGCAGTGTGCACAAAATGTTGGATTCTGAATTTTTGATTTCTTAACCAGCCTAATATCAGTAGACCTTTCCATAAATTATGTGCAGAGATTAGTGATTACTGTATTTGATGATTTATACCAGTGATATTCAGCAGGGGTAAAATCGCCTCCTAGGGGTTGATTTTATGTGCTATGGGGATGATTTTGTGATTTGCTAGATTCAACACCTTGAGAGAAGGGTATGATATATTTGTACCTGGAAATCGGCCTAAAACCAGCAGTTGTCGGTTGCCTTAGCAATGTCATAGCTTCTCCGCCGATTGCACTATAGAGCTGTTCAAACCCTCAAAAGATTTGGCAAGTCTTCTAGTCAGCACTCAAAAAAAATTTTTTGGTTGGGGGTTGTGGATTTTTTGTAAGTGATGTCATAAGTGAAGTAGTTTTTGGGCCATTTTGGCTCATGTTACCTGGCCTAGGGCCTAACCACTAGACCAGCTATGTCCGACCTACAGACCGCGTGGGGCCCAGGCCCAGTCAAAGGTTTCGTGCGACCCAGTTGGTTTTTGCTGCAAGTAAAAGTATCCCAAATACTGACAACCTGTCCTTTTTGATAATCTTAAATTTGACATTTTTGATACAGGTGGTCCTCAGTGCCACTTTATCACATCTGCACTATTGCATTTAGGATTCGAAGGCTTTTATTACATTAGTATAAGCTAAATTTAGTTTGCTAAGATCAAAGTAAGCCATTTAATGTGCGGCCCTCATTAATGTCATTCAATGTGCAGCCCTGGTTAAGACAGTGACACAATTTTTGGCTCAGTAAGCCATTTGGGTTGGACAGGGCTATGCTAGACCAAAGTATTTTGCTGAAGTTTTCATTGGAAACTAGGTTTGAGTTGAAGTCTTTTGAGTTATGATCGACTTTCTAGGGTTTCTGGTTCAAAAGTGTTGATCTAAAATAAACTAATTAATTACCTAATTTACTAATTAAAGAAATATTTTTATTACTTTAGATCATAACTTTTGAACCAGAAACCCCAGCAGGTCATCCAAAGTATCAAAAGACTTGGATTGTAGCCTAGTTTCCAATAAAAACTTCAACGAAATACTACCATCAAAGGGTTTGGACCCAGGGCCAGGCGAAGTGGGCCAAGATGGCCTAAAAGTTCTCCACTTATGACGTCGCTCACTAAAAATCCATACCCCCTAACCAAAAAATTTTTTTTCATTTCAAACTACAAGACTTGCCGAGTCGATTGAGCCTTTGTACAGCTCTCTACTGCTTTCGGTGCCAGAGTTACACTCGCGCAAAGCCACGTGTGATCCAGTGTTTTGGCACAAACTGCATGATTTAGATAGGCTGTAAAGGTGTTAACAAGTGTATATGTATACCTTTGTTGGCCCACTTGGTCTTGATGAGCTCTTTGCACTGGCCATGTGATTTCGTCTTGTGTTATGTTTCCAAAGATGACATCTTGAGAATACATGTTGTAGAAACTTTATAAATTACTGGGCCACATAATATTTTTCTGGGTATGTAATCTCATGGATTTTGTTGATGTCACAAGCCAACAGTATCCATAATTTTAGTGAGCTGTGTTGTTTTACCTTTGAGTATTAGTCTGGGAGAACTTTCTGGTTTCTTTGATAAATGGCTTCACATTCTGATGTCAGTTCTTGTAGCTTTCTATCATTCTAATATCCTGTTTATATATTAGACACGTTCTCTATGATTTGATTTTGTTGTAGTTAATGTAAGAAATATTAGCACTTTGATGCTTGCGCCAGCCACTGTGATGGTTGGTACATTTTTGGCTGTAACTTGCCAGCCATTAGAGCTAGAGAGTTGTTCAAACTATCTACGGATTCAAGAAGTCTTCTTGTTTTGATTAAATTTATTTTTCAATTTTGGGTATGTTCTTTTGTGGGTGACTTCACAAGTGGGTTATTTTTGCATTTCTTTCACTGACGTCACCTGGCCCTGGGTGCCATCCTCTCGAGCCATTTTTATTGGTTGAGTTTTTTTGTCAACTAGGCTATGAACCAAGTCTCTAGAGCCCTTGATTGGCTTTCTAGCATATCTGGAGCCAAAATTATCAACCAAAAACCAAAATTGGGAAAAATTCTAGTCCCACGCTTGGGACTAGCTTTCCCAGACTAATGCCCAAAGGTATAACAACACGAAATTGGGAAAAATTCTGGTGACCTTGGGTACTTTTTTACCCTGTGGCCCTAACTTGGCAGCAGATTGATTGAGAGAGCTCTTCAAACTCTCTTAAAATAGGGAAGGTCTTGTAGTTTGCAACAAAACAAAATTTTTGAAGTTTTGGATGTTGGGTTTTTTGTTGATGTTGGCATGATGAGAGTATGTTCATGCATATTTTGTTTCCATTTGGTTGGTGTCATGAGGCCCTGGACCCTACTGTCAAGAGCCATTTTCTTGGCTCAAGATTTTATTGGAAATTAGGCTATAATATCAGTCTTTGCAGGGTTTGATTGACTTTCTAATGTTTCTGGTTCCAAAGTTGTGGCCAACAAAACACAAGTTAATTATGGAAATCCCTGTTAATCCCCTAGGAAATTCCTGAAAAATTTGGAATTTTTTCGGCATTTGACTTTTGAACCAGAAATACTAGAAAGTTGATGAAGGGCTCTAAAGATTTGTATCATAGCCTAGTTTCCAATATATTTTAAGCCACTAAATCAGCTCATTGGATCGACTGGTGACATCAAAAGAACCACAAAACCTAACCCAGTCATGACGTTATCGACCAAAAACTCCAAACACAACGGCCAAAACTCAGAAAAATTTTCTTTATTCTAAACTGCAAGACTTTCCAAGTCTTCAGAAGGTTTGAACAGCTCTCTAGCTAATCGCCTGGGGAGTTATGGCTGGCCAAAATTTGCACTGAGAGGGGAAATCATACCTTTCGTGGAACTTTTTTATTTTTGTCAAATTGGGTTTTTGAGCCATAATTTTGACTCAAGATATGTTAGAAAGCCAATCAAGGGCTTTAAAGATGTGGAGTTTAGCCTAGTTTCCAAAAAAGACATGAGCCAAAAAATGGCTTGTTTTGGCACCCAGGGCCAGGTAAACATTTGGTCTCAGACATTTAGTCTATTTCACGTAAGGTCTATTTCATGTAAAGCCGAAATCGTTACTAAAGGTCTAGATCAAGGCTACTCAAATGGCAGACCGCGGTCTGAATCCGGACCTTTGGATGGTTATGGCCGGTCAGCCTCTCAAGGGTGTACTCTATACCAAATGTTTTTATCCAAAATCTTGCGCTTTTGGACGTACTTCTAAAGCATAACTCCTTGCCATCTGTATAAGTCAATGGTGCACAACCTGCGGCCATGCAGCCTTCGATAATGAAATTTGCGACCTCCCATATGTAATTTAAAATATAAGATTTGGCGGCCGTGCTGGTGTATATTGAAGCAAAACAAACGCAAGGCAAGAAAATCAGTCAACACAATGCATAATTTCGTTAAAAAATCGTTAAAATGTTTGACATTTTGTTATACGTTTAGGCACAAGTAAATGACATATACCGGATAAAACCGATTCTTTGAATAAACGTATCTCATAAATATAACTGCAACTCATTGGCGGCCGTACTTCACATAAATAAAAGTAATGCGCCTGGCAATAGCAAAAGGTTGTACACCCCTGGTATAACTGATAAACAATCAAGCTGTTTTTCAGCTATATATTGTAGCGCCCACCTGAGTTGAGCTTGTTATGTTTATTCGGTTTGCAAGTAATTGTTTTGTCATGATTGTTCAAGAATAGATCTTCACTACAATGTCTATCCTGGTGAAAATAGTGGATTCAAGGCTAGAAAATAGCGATGAAACCTTTTCTTTCCGAAAACAATGCAATTATACAAATTTACTTGTGCGCAATTATGAAAGATACTTGAGTAAGGAAAGAGTTTTGGTCCTTTAGGAAAGAATTTTTGTGTGGGAAGTCAACAAAATGCGAAGTAAAGCCAAGGTATTTTTAGCTTTTTTAGGAAATGATAAAGAAAGGGAAACTGTTGGATTTTTGGCTGACACAGTGTAACACCTCAACAACATGAATGTAAAACTGTGTGGAGAAAAACATACAAATCTTGGTTTGATCACTAGTACTCGTACTTTCCAGAAAAAGCTCTGTATTTTTAAACATGTCATCAAAATGAACTTAGTAATTTTCTGAGGCATTTGGGGAAATAACAGCAAGAAGATTCCAGATTTATTCAATTTATTGAAAAGTTGATTGCCAATATTACCGAACAGTTTGGTGACTTTACTTTTCGAAAACAGTTGCTGATTTTTCTTCAAAACCCTTTTTGGTGACAGACATTACCGAATTCTCAACTGAAGCAAAAGACGCATGCACACGTGTGGACCAAAAAGACAGTATATGGTGGACATTTTATAGTTGCCGGAGCTCTGCTGGGCATCTTCGCTTATATTTGTAGGCAACGACCCATCATTCTTTGATGAAGGTGGCAGAGCGGAACTCCGGCCGCTTGACACCACTGGTGTAGACACAGCCAAAATTCAACTGGAATTCATTGAATTTCAATAGAATGTAGTAGCAGTGAAAGAAATGGCACACCAGAAAACTTCTTGTCAAAGGAAGGTATTTGGTATCTCAAATTTTTTCCACTCCTCGCAAATCGTCAGTGGAAACTTCTCACTGTGTTTGGGTCTACCTGCTGCTGTTGGAGGGGCGAATTGCCACTCCATCAAGCTACAGTAAATGTAAAAGTCAGCTTCGGTTTTAGTATTCGTTTGGTTTTCATTAATTTTTTTTTGCATTTTTCTGAGTATTTTTTGGTGATTTAGGGTTTTAGTATAGCCATCCACATCCGGATTAACCATCATTTCTCTGTTTATTTCTAAGTGTTGTTGGTGACCCCCCTACAGTGACCAGTGGACCCCTTTCAGGTACGCTTTCCCTGCTGGCTCAAACATCTAGTTACGCCACTGAATGCTGACACTCCGCGCTTTCAAAAAATGAGTTCATAAAGAACAAGTTTCACATCTGTGTGACGAATAAAAACCTTCACCATTGCCTTCTACTCGCTGTCACTACCTTTGAACAAAAATTTAGGTAACTGCCAAATTGCACAAAATGCCATTACTCCCACCAGCAGAACAACAATAACGCTGACAACTTTTGTTAATATGTGTATCCACTTACCGGATTTTGTAAATCTGTATATAATCACATTAAATTCTCATATTATGTTGTTTTTGTTAGAAAAATCCAAGACATGTCACATTTGCATGGTTTCATGGGAGTGGCTGGACCTCAGAAAATTTTGACATTTGTAACTGGACCCTTTCTTAAAATAATTGAGTAGCCCTGGTCTAGATTAAACCGACTGGCATTTTATCATGCTAAGCACGTCAAAACACAGAAAAAACAACTTTCTTTGTAACGACCGTTCGAGACTGCAAAGCAGATGAAAGTCTGTCCCAACATCCTGTTCGCAAATGCAAAACAGCGTCATAGGATAAATAAACAGTTACCCAACTACGAGAGTCCTCTAACAACCCACGCCAGCGAATTGCAAAAAACTTACTACTGTGAGAGTGTCAGTGCAGTCCATCAAGGCAGTCCATTAATATTAGACTCATACAATGATGGATTCTAAATATTTAAAAAGTNTGGAATTGAAACTGTACCAAAATTGTGCATATGCAACAAGATGNTGATGAGCTTTTAAATTATTTGCATTTTCCAATAAGTGCATTTGAATCCAAAAGCATGTGCCAAGATTTTCAAGCCTTGTGGCTTACTACCATATCCTGAAAATCTTCTTGAATTATAAAAAAAATTTGAAATTTTTTTGTCATCATGAGCAACTTTAGCATCAAATGAGATAAACGCTGAATACCCACACCGGTGTGTGTCTGATGTTGTACTATATTTGCACGTAGTCTGCAACTGTAGGCTGCAAGGTGCAATAATTTGTTACGGGAAACATTATAACTTACTATGTATTTGCTTTTTTTGCTTCAAAATTTTCCACAAATGTTCAACATACCTACACGCATTAGCAGCCCTGGAAATTTGAGGTCCATCGAGCAAGAACTCTCCAAGTTAAGTAATTTTTTATCAAACATTCTATGCTATGTGCAGGCTGAAAACGCTAAAACAATGACTTTTTTATATATATACAGCACTCAGTGTTTTGCAATGAAAAATTACACAAACATATTCTTCATACCTACACAAATGAGATCTGAAATTTTGAGCTCACTCAATCAAGAACTTCTGAGCTAGTTTTGCATCGTACATTTTTTCTTGTGCATAGGCTACAACACTATCCCATGCTGTGGGGTGCAATTAGTTGTTGCATGAAACACTAACTATTTTGTGCTTTGTGTTTTGCAATGAATATTTACACAATGTTTTATGCATTTTAATGCATTTATCCTGAATGTGGACTCAATCGGGCAAGAAACTCTGATGTATTTAGTTTTGGACCAACTGAACGAGCATTCACAGTGTATTGTGAACATGTGACCATGACAATACAAATACAACCTGGTCGAGGTGTTAATAAATTTCAATTATAGTAGAATTTTTTTGCTAAAATCTACATCACTGCAAAGCAAAATCTAAATCATCAAGTGTAGTGGTTTTATGATAGGCATTGGCTGTGATAATAGCCCCTGTGTGAATGTTCAAAGTATGACAGAAGAAAAAAAATCAAAGTGCAGTTTGCTTGCGGGTCATTTGAGCGAAATATCACCTTAAGAGATGTTAGCAGAACTTAGAGAAAATAAGCATTTGGAAAGCAGTGCAGTGCCTACTTTTTAGAGACAGACCGATATATCGGCCTAGCCGATATAATCGGCCGATATTTGGGTTTTGCCGACTTATTGGTATCGGCCAAAACGGCCGATGTTATCGGCCTCAGTAGGTGTTAACAAAACGCTGTTATCAGGGTTCCCACGTGATATTGAAAGTATTGAAAAGTATTGAATTTCAAAATTGGTTTTCAAGACCTTGAAAAAGTATTGAATTTGACCAAAATGTACATTAGGTATTGAAAAAGT
>JGI24158J21664_10008841_pt1 | contig 13424 bp, 5 predicted proteins | sample Ectturendosymbi3_FD_21664 | JGI IMG/M metagenome (IMG submission 21664) | reverse complement strand
TGTTTTGAGCTCGTGCAACAGTTTTATCATGCTACAGAAATTGGTAATGTAGCTAATGCGGTCAGCACTTGTGCTGCTCAGCCGTAGTAGACAAGACAAAGACAATTGTTTCGGATAAAGTTAACTATCGCGGAACACAATCTTAAACATGCGTTGTGGACGAAAGGTCTGCAAAAAGTGGTGAGATGATTTCTGGATGCGAACTATGACCTAGACTCCCACCGAAACCTAATTATTACTTTTTGGCCTATTTACAATCCTTCTTGAAATTTGGGTGCAAATTCATTCAATGGTACTTGCATTAAGTCAACAAATTAACAAGGAAAAATCATGCGAAAACAATTAATTTCCTTTGCGCAGGTAATAAAGCTTTTGTAAAGCGTCAAGTTTAAAGAGGGTTTTAACCCCAACCCCCCTTTGCCTACGCCCTTGATTGTTGCCTTCTGCATGCTCTGCTTCAACTATTTTGCAACAGCTCGCGTCGCCTCATCTTCAGCTTAAAATGTGGAGTAAGAAAACAACCTCACGCATGCCGAAGAGCTTAACGGTAAACAACGTTCTAAATCTGTTTAACAACAGTTCCTGAAAAGTACAATTCGCAATTTCGGATTACTGCTTTTGAAAGCCAAATGTTTTGCGATCCGAGGAATTAATTTAAACCTGCGGGTTTGAGGAGCGATTCTCCTGTTTAGAAGAGGTTGCGGCAAAGTCATGCAAAGAAGTATACCGGAGTGTTCGATTATTTGCATTGTTTCGTTGTTTACTAATAAAAGTCACGATATCTAAACTCCACCTCGCACATGCCACAACCAACCTAGTTTGGTTCTGTTGAAATGCACCCGCTCGCTAACAAGGTGGATTTGCATGCAAATTACCGTTTTTAAGGAATGTTGCCGCCAAACTACCAGGATGACGAAAACTTTGCCTGCTTTCAATAGCAAAACTTCATAGCCTTATTCGCCATTCGTAACCATTTCGCTGCATTGTCTTACCTTACAGTAATTGAACTTGGAGTCGCGTTGTTTTTTTAAAAAACTGTTCCCTTATCCAAGTCAAAGCGGTTTTGGGATAGTTTCAAGTGTAGTGGCCAGTCATCCTACGCTCGTCATAGCTTACGAATGATGCATGCTTCACTTACCCATAGACCAGAGGTGACGAACATGCGGCCCGCAAAAGAATTTCGTGCGGCCGGCGAAGCATTTGTTTTATTACTTTCGTTTGTTGTTTGTTTCTGTTGATGAACAATTTTTTTCGTTTTTAACAGGTTTCATATTATGACTAGAATGTTGTGCGGCCCGCTTACTCAGCGGTAACTGACAAAGTGGCCCGCGATAGCAAATAGGTTCGTCACCCCTGCCACAGACTATTGCCACATTCACTGACTGGTATATGCGCCTTTTTTAATGATTTAGTTTGGAAGTCATCATTTTAATTGCTTACCAAAAAAAAGAATTTACAATACCAGCAAGCGGCTTAGACTGCCGTTTCTGCACTTATGCCTATGTGATTAAACCCAAACCTTGCTCGTTTCGTCCTTCGTATTGATCGTTGCCACCATGTAACGAAATGTAATGAAACCATGTAACGAAAGCCATACCAAAATCGTATTCCATCCAGGCTCAGGGAAGAGCAATTTCCCACGAGCGTCATTTTCTAATTCTTTTTTATTATTGATCAATATAAAAAGAGAAAGTTTAAGAACTTTTCGTTTTGTTCAAATGTAAAACGGATGATATGGCAGCCAATTTAACCAAACGTGCGAAAATTGTTCGTGAACATTGTCACTTTAGATATCATCGATCGGGCTTGTATTGCAGCGAAATGAAAGCATAGCGTTCAATAAAACAAACGACAATAAAATTGCTGTGATAATCATCAACGCTGCGTTCAATTTAAATCATCCCCTGCGTACCCAACAATTCGCCGCAATACAAAAAAAGCTTTTGCTGGATTTAAGGGCACTTTGACCAGAGAGATCTCGCAGATGCGGTAGCAGGCATTTACGGTTATTTATCTATGGTTTTCCAGTACCGGTGCTCTGTGTAAAAAAACAACCTACAACATGTTAAGAAAGGTTTCACTAAAACTGTTCAAGTTCATGAGCAAAATTTCAGTCAACAGCAATGATTGATTAGACTCGATGTGGACAGTGGTATGAGTATAGTACTCTGCAGCCCAGCTTAGGCAGCTTATCACGCTGCTAGCTGTGGAAAAAGGAACTGAAAGCGGGTTAGCTCGTCCGGTATGAAACCCGATCTCCACAAGCTGGTCTCGTACTCCGATGTTGTTGTGCTATAAAACGGTTTTCACGCAAAGTCACGTGAGCGCGCACGAAGAAAAAAACGGCTATGATGCACAACATAAGCGGGCGACCGTAGAAACAGCGGTCAAACCTGGAACTTCAGCCATAGGACGTATTGGAAGAATTCTTGAAGCGAATGCAAATAGTTAACTGTTGGCTCGATTCAAATCGCACAAACCTACTTTGGGTAGAATATCATTAATACAGTGTTGCGCACAACTCCGAAGAAAAAATTCAACTTATGCAGGATGATCAGAGACTAAATTTTTTGATCAAGTAAACCGTGACCAAATGCCAGATGTTTTGTCTACAGAGGCAATGGCAAGGTTTTAACAAAAAATCTTGTTGAGCTCATGAATCATAAGGGGTCCTGAACAAATTCGCAATAGATAATGCGATATACAGGAATCTTACACGTTGCAAGAGGTAGAGTCAAAGGTGAACAAAAATGCATTGACTTCGTTCGAAACCTGCAGATCACATATCACAGTTGTGTGCTAAGCATTGGTGTTGATCGACAACTCAGTGGGAAAACCCGTTAACGCGGTTTTCGTTCCGTTTGGATGCCTACCACAAGACACCAGTGGCGGCTGCAAATATGTTCGAAATGCAAATTGCATGCGAACAAAAGCAATCACACTTATTCCACTGCTGCGAAAACAAAAGGGAAAAAGGTGTATGAACAGATTCTTAACTTATGTCACGTTGACTTGAAACAACCGTGAAACAGTCGAAGCGGACAGTAGAGAAAGTGAAAAGGTTACGTTGATTCAAAGTTTTTATAAAGACATCAGTCGAAATCATTGTAGGAAGCAATATCAATGTACCGGGCATTAAAAAATGTCTATTTCGTTAAATGGAGATGGTCTTCTAAAAAGTAAATGAAGTCTGTGAGACCCTGCAAAGAGCGGTCGACTTTACGACACGCTTTCGATTCACCATGCTCACAACCTTTGATCCAACATACGACTGATGCAAAAATCATTTAAAGCGAAAAATTAAGCAATCCTAAGACGGCAACGCAAAAACTTATCGCCACTGCTTATGCCATTTCGCAGTCAGAATAAAACCGAGGTGTGAGGTCAACGTTTTAAGAACACACTGCGAAATATTTATCAGATTTAATCTAAAGTAGGTCCTTTTTTCTTGATATGCAAATGCTCTCCACACAGGCTATCAAATGCGTCTCTCGATGGTCACCTTTTGCTTTGAGTGAAGAACGGCTAGAAAAGCGTTTACGAGGCCAAAACGTTTTGATCCTTTCTTGTTTTGAATCTTCTGTCTCGAGAAATTCGGTTATTACATGTGAGATGTCTCTGCAGTCATGCTGAGCGCGTTTCGAAATAAATACTTACTATTAGTTGCACTTTCTTCAGTGCAGGTCGAGTTCAGAGTTTGTTTCCGAGCTCTTAAGTGTTCTTACTGTGAAACCAACAGTCTGGACATCAACGGTAAAGGGCACGGATTGTCGCAAAAATACATAACTCGCAGTCGCCCCGACATTAATGAAAAACTTTTTGTGAACCGTCTTTTACACGTTGATCGAATAGCGTTTAATTTTTGCACCTCAATACAAACCGTCCTGTTAGTCTAACGGTGTATTCAGAAGAACCCACATAGAGGTCAGTTAGAAACCAAATGCTTTTTCAAAGGGTTTCCGCTTTTCTAAACATCCAAGAAGTAACACGTTTTATTTTCATCAGGAAAATCCAAATAAAGTTCTGAGGAGACCTCGACACATTCTCATACATCCTTCATAACCTATACAAGATTGGCAGCTATTTGTGCTCGATTTGAGAAAAAAGGGTGCAAGCTTAAAGTTTTAATTTTGCACAAGTACTCATTTGCACAAGTACTCACGCTTTTTGTCGTCGGTTACAGTTTATAGCGGCGTTAGTCAGCAACCATGTCCTGTATGAGTCTTGAGTTAGCAGCCTGAAACGAGGTGTGTAAGATAAAAGTTATTGTAGTAATTTGGGGTGCAACAGAGCATGCTTTTTGATTGCGCCATTGGAAAGTAAAAGTGACTGTTTGCAAATGTTTTTTCCTGACAATTAGCGAATATTGTGTTGATGAGAAACAAACAGCAAACTTTATCTGTTGGTTTCCAACATTTCAACTTCTAGAGTCTTTTCTCAACTTTGATAATTTTAAATTGTTGCTTCATCATACATTTAAAACTGTGCTTAATTAGGAAAGCTTAGAAAAAGATGGAAATATTGTTGAAGGGCTGTAACTCGTCTGTTATATAAGACGGGAATCGACCCTGACACTAATTAAGCTAATTCGGGTGGAAGTAAAAATACCGAGTGCAGGGAGAGGCAATGTTGCGTGTGCCATGAAAAGTCTGACAGATATGCTGTGTTGGTAAATTCGTTTGATATGTGACCAGGAATGATACCAATTTTGTCCATACGTACTCAGCTTGACAGTTCCTGCTCGGCAAGTTAATAAAATTTAGAAACGAAACGTGAAATTCCAAGTCTCATCAACATAATGATGAAGTCTCGCCCGACGAGCTCATTGTATGAATGAGACTTTAATATAGTTTTTCCTCCCCATGAGGGGCGTGTTGTCTCGACCTGATGACGTTGCCAAATGTGCATATATACATACAGCATGACATAAACTTATGCAACAAATGCCATTCCCAGGTCGCATGTAGAAAAGATATAGAGAATTAATATCACGATTTTGACCGTCATCTCCGCCATAGGAAAGGTGGCAACTATAATTGACCTGAAAATAACTCCTGCAGTTCAAAATTGTTAAAATCGTACAGCGTTTCGTAAAAATCGGGTATAAGTTTGGCCCAATGAAATTATTCCCCAATATGGTTAGCGTTTTGTGCTTTTCGCAACAAACAAGATAACGTTTTCTTTAAATACAACAGATAAACTGAGGTCACGTTTTATTATTGAACATTTTAAATTTTTTACGTAGGGCCAATTTTTTGCCATTTTATGTCTTTGCCATAACAATATTCTTTGATGATCTTGTTCAAAACATCGGACCTTGAGCAGCATCAGTTACATAAACAACGTTTTCCGCATATTGCGTTACTGCTTACGACAATAAAGCAGAGGATCTGTGCAATCAAAACGTTCGTTAGGTTCAGTACACGACGATAATCTGCAGACGGTGATGGGACTGCAGTTCGGGAATTCCGTAGTTTTTAGGAAAGTTAAATGCCATCATTCAGGCGTGGGAAAACTATAGGCAGTTGAGAAATAGCTCACCACCCAGGCAGCCCGTGCAGCGGAACCTGACCTAACGTGGAATTTTCCACGTTCTTCCTTGGGACGCACTGGGGCAGGGAGTGCACAACCTGCGGCCGTACGGCCGCATGTGGCCTTCGATAAAAATGTATGCGGCTGTGCACATGTAATTTAAAACAAAAGTTATGGCGGTCGTGCTTTAATAAACACTGATTGTCTACTGTGTTTGGATACTTAGTAGAATATCGGCCAATAAGACTTGTGGAAGCAAGCTAGGCTCAGCTTGCGGAAGCAGAACAGAAGCAATGCAGAAAAATAAAAGTATATTGGCACTGCCGGACGTAATTCATGTAAATAAACGTAATGCGGCCAGCAGTAGGTTGTGCAACCCTGCAATAGAGGATGAACAACGCTGCGGTCTACTGATGACTGAGCAACACAGTGACAACCTTTGATCGATATCGTGCAGGAATTTATCAAAGCCAAAATCGTCTCTAGCAAAGTTTCTCCTTCGCGCGCACATTTGCATTTAAGAAAGTATTTGATTTTCTTGATGGAAGACATTTTCGAAACCTTAAATTTAGCCACTGTCAATTTTTCATCGGCAAAAACAATACAATTTTATTTCAGGTTTAGAAAATACAGAATAAAACTCTTTAGAAAAATGCTGTGCACGTGGTTTATTTTCATCAGCTTGTACAAGATCAATTCAGCTGCACCTATAGCACCTGATTCCCAGTTTTTTTACTTAGAAGCCACAACGAACTGGCCTGCTCACCAACGTGGAGTTCACCTCAATAAACCTGATGTAAGTTTCATGATCGCAAGAAATCCAGCTTAATCATGCATGCGAATGCAAACTAAAATGTGCATTTTTATTTCAAAATATTCGGCTGTTGCATCAGGTTTGTTGTTACTAGCTGAAACGCAGAAAGTACGAATAATCAGAAACATTTAAATTTGTCACCGTCTTACAAAAATTGTGGTTGGATAGTGTTTTCACAGCTTAGGATATGTCTTTGCCGAGTTTTTGCTACAATTTTAAAATTAAACTGTTTTGGTAAATTGCAATTTAAGTTTTTTGAGTAATCACAGCTTGCGTTTGAGGCTAATCGCAGTTTTTTAACCCCTGGCTACGCCCCTGGTTACTGCCAAATAAAAAAAATTAAGCAAAGAAACCTGGCAGAAACTTTTACGTAGTTCCTGAAAGTAAATGTACAAGTTGACAAACTCTCTTGAGTGCAATTTTTGATGTATACGTATTTTTTAAATTTTCTAACCCTTGACTTGCAAAACATCTCCAATTGTCTCCAATATTTTTGTCTCCCAAAAAAATCCCCCAAATGTCCTCCAAAAACATCCCCAACATGTTCAAGCAACGTTCTGCAAACAGACTATCGCGACACCTGATTACACCACACATCAAGTTTCATAACGTGCTCGTCGCGCTTGTCCTTGTCTCACAGTGATGCAGTTAAAATATGGAAAAAGGCACGGTGAAGCTTTAATTAAGGGAAGGCACAGGTCAAGAAAATGTTTTCAGCTGAACTACTTACGTAAACTTCTAAAACTTTTGTTATAGAACGTTGTGTACTGTGCTAACAATTTTGAGCCAGTGAACAACTACAATCGATTTCTTTGCTAGTTGCCAAAAACGCTTTGAAGACCTTTTGCATAAAAAATTGTAACCAACAGCCACACCAAAGAAAAAGAAATATTGTTTGAAATAATAGTGATGTGGAAGTAGAACGTAATTTTTTATTTCTTTGGTAAGTGCGTTAACTTGTGGGATGACGAAGAATAGTCTTATCAATGTGAGCATTACCAAAATATTTTCTGCGTACAACTGAGCCTTGGCAATTGGGGTTTTGGTCAATATTTTACCTAAATCATTTGCTCCACCCTAACCCGCACCCGAACTTCCTGTTTTCTTCAAATCTGCAGCAAAACTCAGTCTCTTTGAAATCGATTGTTGTTCAAAACTGACGTCGACAGTTACGCAACTTATGAGGTGAAGAGGAAAACGAAAACAGGGGAAACTTTTTTCTCACGCGATTCGAAGTATTTTTAGAATGCAACTGTAGCTTGTATTCAAGCTTTTCGCGAACTTGTGGAAGAATTGCAACTGGACTCGATATTGTGGTTGAACAATGTCACACACTGGTTAAGAGGTTTCCAAACTCAGAAATGTTTGATACGCCTCCTTAACAAACCACAAACGATAAGTTTCCGGTAACAAAGCTGATCCGGCCCGCTCCTTATATAAAGTTAGCTTGCATTTACATTCAGTTTTCAAGCGTGTTCAAGTGTAAGCCCACCCAGAAAAAACAAGTCATTCCTGACGTACCACGTTGCAAAACAGCATAAACTTTAAACCAGAGATCACCAATATGGTACCCGCGGGCACCAGGTCGCCCACACGGACCACGTGGGTCGACCGCGGGCTTCTGACAATAGCATAAACAGGATCAGTGTCTTCACATTGATAAATATCTTCAATATTTATTAGAGATAACATAATTCAAAACAAATTAAACAAATTTTTATTTCAAAAGTGTGTGTATCAAACTAGTAGCCCTTCACATGAATCTGTACCAAGAAGTAGCTCTCAGTATTGAAGAGGTTGGCGACCCCTGCTTTAAACGTTATTGATACTTCACAATGACAGCAACAACTTAACTGAAAGTAGATACTCTCTCAAAAGTATTTTTCTAGTCAACCTATGCCTTGGTGCGTTTTTATTTTGGTTTCTTGTTATGTAGAGTCTACTTTACTGAGGCGAAAAACTTTAAAATTATCGCCTTTCTCATTACAATTTTCATTGTGCAACCTTGAGTAAAATCAGACTGCATCACTTATGTTTCAGGTATGATATTGTCATTACGTAGACTGTTACATCAAGTCACAAACTTATATTTTATGCATAAAATTTTCATGGGTAACAAATTCTGGAATGGGACCAGTGGCGTAGCAAGGGCGCTCTGGGGGTCCAGGGCACTAGGCGGCACCTTCAAAGGGGCGGCAATTTTTTGATTAAAATTAGTTTTTTAAAGTAATTCAAAAGCTCAAACTTTTCTTCATTATTTTATAGAATTTTAAAAGTTCTAACTTATTTCAGCTTTTGTGTTTAGAAGTCTTCGGCTGGTAGGCCAGCTAAAAATCCAGGAAATGTGGCTGTGGAATGAGCAAACTGATGTATACTAAATGTCTGGATGAGATCCAGTGTCCTGAAGTACCCCAGTCTTGAAACCAGGATTTTTCGACATACAAACGTTGTGAGGCAATTGTTGCCCAGTCTCCACAGCTTCTTCTCCAGCCAAAACCATTTTCCTTCCCCATTCAAATATCCTTTAAACGAACGAGAGATGATATTCGACCGCAGACTAACAAATATTACTGGTCTGATGGTTCGAAGTTTATATTGCCCATACACTCCAAATCTAATTTTATAAAACCTGCATGAAACCACGGTGAATAGTCAAAGCTATCTTAATCCTTTTTCTTTTGTGGTTCGATCCTTAGCAACACCTCCAACGGCGCACCTAGACAACGGCGACCAATATTTCTTGGCACGTCTCGTGCTAATTTTAAATGTTCAGTGGGATATTCTTAGTAGGTGCCACAAGCTGCAGCCTAGTCGTTAGGTAGGCTTATCAATATTAAATTTTGTTTGGCGTTTGAAGTGAAAAACTTTGCAAAGGTAACGTTGCTCAGTTTCAATAGAACTGCTGTTTTTCTGCTTTGCGCAATGTCAATGGTATCGAAAGATCACGTTCTTGAAGTTGGCGTGTTTGCGGAGTAATTTAGTGCTTAGATTGTAGGCTTGAATTGCAAGTAAAGCAGGACCGTAACCACAGGGCCGTAACCAGGGGGCGAGGGCCCCCTAGAAAACTTTTAATTTTTCTCCCTGCCTGGAAAAATGTGTTGGATGGAGTTTGAAATTATTGCACATGGTTAAAAAAATTTGGGCCCCCCTCAGAAAACTCTTTGCCCCACCAGGTGTCCCAAGCTGGTTACGGGCTTGAAGTAGAGAAAATCGGAACCAACCGATAAGCAACGAAGGTAACGTAGTGAGCTTGACTCTTTGTTCAATGGTACACTTAATATTTGCATTCATAGAAAAACTCCAGCGTAAGTGCCGACAAAGTTAATATTTGAAGCCTTTTGTATTTTCTAAAAGAATTAAACCACTACTGAAACGAGAAATAAACAACGAAACATTTTTACATTATTGATATAATATTAATAAATTTATTATTATAGCCTGCTATATGCAGCATATACACCTTTTATTTAAAGAGGGGATAAGCTACTACACCAAATATTAGCAAACATAAAGGTTTACATCCATAAAGTAGGTATGCGGCCATCACTGCTTTTAACAGTTTGGTTTGATCCCCTGGAATGAGTAAACCAGGCATTCTCAACTTATTCAAGCATATGGCCCAGTTAATAAACAAAGACAGGGTCCGCGGCCCACCGACTGCACAACTTCTCCGTTGCGATAACTGTTGCACATGCACGGAGCAAAAATATAAACAACTTTTAATAACACAACGTTCGCTACAATCAATGCGAAGGCCGTGATTGTTTCTTGTCGGAAAGCAGAGTCACAATGGGGGAACAGCCGGGAAATTGTTTCCTTTGAAATTTTCAAAAAGATATTTAGTTGTGAGGTACAACATCAACTTGCAATGATTTTTCTCCCCCTTAAAATATCATCAACTGGTTGCGGCAATGCGCCCCTGTTAGAAAGTATAGATATACACAGTGGTGGGTTTAAGGTTGGGGAGCCCGAGGCAAGACTAAAAAGGACCCCTCTGATGACGTCATTATACTCAGCCAACCGTGCTAAGCGCATTTGATCAAGCCTAAGATACGGTCACCGAAGGATACGCTCCTGAGACTACCGCATGACTGATATTGCAGAAGGAAAAAATGCAAAAGGGTGCTCAGATACACAACTTTGAAACAGCGAAAGTTGGGAAGACAAGGCTAGCAACAAATAAAAGTTAGGCAATAGCAAACTGACATCGTCCCCAATTCATTGTTTTTGCGCCCCATTTCTCTGCATTCACCTTCAACAAACTACAAAGTTTGCCCCTTTGAAATTTCACACTTCCCCCTTTGGAAAAATGCTTGGTAGTTGTTATCTTGAATTTGTTTACATTCACGTCTTTATGGGAATCCATGAAACCATAGACAACAACCAAGAAAATTCAAAGCACTAAATTTGTTTTAAATTCCATCATTTTAATTACAAGAACATAGCAGATACAAAAGCATCCCACCTGAGACTTGTTTTGGAGAGCTTTGTAATAATAATAATTCTTTATTGCATTTGAGACTGGATAAGTCAAGGCTGTCGTCATATTGCATTGGCACTAGTTGTTTGAAAAAATGTGCAAAAGTAGGAAATAATTCATCATATAGTATATAGGGATGCGAAGGAATTGGACAGTTCGGCGCAGCCGTTTCGGCGATGGACGTTTCGGCGATGAAATGTGAAATGTGCTTTCCTTTGGAATGTCACCAAAGGGCAAAAGTTCGCACTGCCGTCGTCTGGGAAGCGTGTAAGGCAGGGCCGTCGCCAGTGGAGAGCGGTGGTGTCCGGCCCCCCCCATTTGAAATCGGTGCCCCACCCATTTCAGGTTTGGCCCACCGGTTGCTGCATACATCCAATACTGTATTTTAAAAATGTGGCCCCCCTTCTGGTTTTTGGCCCCTCTTTCTGGTTTTTGACCCCTCCTGCTGCTACATCCTGGCGACGGGCCTGGTGTAAGCGCAAGAGTCAGTCTAGCACTTGTCCCAGATCTTTCCAATTATGGTGTATTTATTGCGATTCGTGATGCATAGCATGGATTTGGAAGTGCCATTACTGCATATTCGTACACCGATAGGCAAACGATGGCAAGAAAGTGTGATTTATCTTAGATTAGCCGTGAATGGCAATCAAAATGATACCTACGTGAAAGATCAAGCCATAGATTCTGTCCAGGCTTAACTTTTGTGTAAACTCACAAAGGCCTCATGCCAGCAAGAATAAACGTCACAAGCGATATTTCTTTACACACGTAGTCACGGTCGCACTAAGTTCTTCCAAAATCCTGACGGACGGGAAACTACACTGGCCACTGGCCATCAGGATGACAACAAAAACACTTATGAAGCAAGCATCCTTTGTAGTCTAACCTTCAAAGTATTTCAAAAACACACATTTTTCTCGGATAAAACATTTGCGACCACCATCGCCGAAACGTCCCGTTGCCGAAAAGGCTCGTCGCCGAAACGGCAGCGCCGAACTGTCCTAGACCGGGCATGTGATATATCCCATCGGAAAAATTTCTAGCAAGTAGCCTACACAATTGAGTAAATCTGTGCTAAGAAAAAACGGTTCAAGTTATACTGGCTAAGAGCTGGCAAAAAAAAACTTTAACATCACCTAGCAAGTCTACCTCAAACCAGCCACTTACTATTCAAGCCTTAAATGACCTGTGACTTCAATTTTGGGCTAAAATCAAACCACCGAAAATACCTGAAATATCTGTAGAAAAAATGAGCACTCATAATACTCAAAAATGCCGTTTCTGCTACCTGATAAGAAGCATGAATGTAGCCTAGCTTATTAATAGTCTTTGCAGCACAACAGCAATAATACAAAATTACTGTGTAAACTAATAAGAAAATGTTCTATAAAATAAAAGATGTAGTGTGGCCATTGTCTTGTTTTCTGATGGAAATGTTTACTAAGGTACAACATCACAAGAAATGAGAAATTTCTCTAACCTTTTCAACTCAGTGACATAAAAAAGAAATTATTGGATAAAAATATGAATGTTCTAAAGCATGTACTGTTTTTATCAACTTCATTTTTACAAAACTTGAGTTTTGTGTATGACACATCTGATTGTGCACTAGACAGATATAGCTACTATTAGCAACTTGGGTGCTTGAATCTGCGCTCTCCTCCTTCTTTTTGCTGTTCCATTTGGATACTTTCTGTTCAACACCAGCATTTTCATAAAATTATCAATAAACCAAATACTTCAATCTCTAAAAATTATCATTTGGTATAAAAAATTATTATTAGGTATAAAAAGTTATCATTTGGTATAGACATTTGCTCTTATTTGTTAGGGTCTTTTCAGAGCTTTTAACCCACACTTTTTTAGGTATAAATTTGCTTTGAAACGTTTCTTTATTTGCACATTGGAGATGGTGGTGAGGCCCTTTGAAAGTACACTACTTACACATTACAAATGCTGTTAGGGGTCCCTTTGAAAGCAAGGTACTTTCACACTGAATTGCTGTTTGGGCCCCATTGTAAGCATAGCATTTGCATATTACAGTTGCTGTTGGGGGCCCCTTTGAAAGCAACGTACTTACACATTACAATTGCTGTTTGAGGCCACTTTGAAAGCATCATACTTGCATATTACCGTTGCTATTGGCGGCTCCTTTGAAAGCAAGGAATTTTACATCACATTTGCTGTTGGGGGCCCCTTTGAAAGCAAGGTGCTTACACATTACAGTTACTGTTGGGGACCCCTTTGTAAGCAGAGTACTTACACACTACAGTTTCTTTCTGGGGCCCCCTCAATGAAGTTTAAAAGCAGAGTACTTAAAAATTTCAGTGGCTGTTGGGGGCCTCTGTGAAAGCAGATTACCTTAAAATTGCAGTTGTTGTTGGGGCCCCTTGGAAAGCAAAGTACCTGCACTTTACAGTTTCTCTTGGTGGGCCCTTTGAAAGTAGAGTACGCACTTATGATCTGCTTTGCAACACATTATATGAGTGGATAATACGTTTTTCACCAAAAATAAAGAAAAATTATGCGCGGAACATCTCAAGGGGGGGGGCAAAAAGGGGGCCCGAGGCAAGTGCCTCGCTCGCCTCCCCTTAAACA